>Ga0134128_10007356_pt1 | contig 13308 bp, 8 predicted proteins | sample KB31754_FD_96462 | JGI IMG/M metagenome (GOLD analysis project Ga0134128, IMG submission 96462) | Terrestrial soil microbial communities with excess Nitrogen fertilizer from Kellogg Biological Station, Michigan, USA - KB3-175-4 | ecosystem: Environmental > Terrestrial > Soil > Unclassified ... | reverse complement strand
TTGGTGCCGGACTGGATCACCGATATGGCGGCCCGGACCTGGCCAGCGCACCGAAGAATTTCCCATCGCGGGCGAAACTCCATCCCGCTAGAAAATGCAATTACTTCAACAGGCTGCTAGGGCTCTGGCATGCTCAACGGTCTTTGCACTTACCCGGCAATGCAAGGCCGTGCTCAGGGCGTCAGTAATCGCTGTAGATTTTACCATCCACAGTTCAGGCACCATACAGTGAAGCGCTGCCACTTTGAACTCTTTCGACTCTATTTTTTCGTCAAGAATCCGATTAATCTCTGTCATGACTTCTAGGAATATGCCGGGCTCTTGAGCAAACAAATCAGCGAAGCGCAATCCGGCCTTCTCGTCGGGAAATGGGTACCTGACACTGAGACAAACCACCATGAACGGAAGGTGTTCTTCCCAGTGAGACGGCGCATAGAGGGTTTTTATTACACGTCGCAAATCGTCCGCCAAAATGTCCAGACCACACAGGTCTCTTATGAAACGTCCAAAGTCTGGCTTTTTGGTCTGCCTGCCAGACTGCGAGCGCGCACTAATTCTAATTTTGTTCTTCCACTCGCCTTTGCGGTCCATCCAGTCGTAATACTTCTGTCGTGATACTTCTTGACTTCTTTATTGGTTGCCACGTTTGTTCACAACGAGGGGCGGACAGAACTCTAAAAACGTCCGGTTAATGATATGCTTTGCCCACGACAGGTGGGCAAGTGCGGGATTAATCGATTGAGGTTTCACTTTTTCGCTTTCTTCGGTCGAAGCGCGTAAAACTTATTCGTGTCATCGCTCGTGACGCGGCCTTGATAATGCGCTTTGATGATTGCTTCCGAATTTCCAAATCGCTCGGCAGACCGGACGTAACTTCCAGTTAACCGAAAATAATGGCTGATTGCAGTATGGCGCAAAACGTCTTTTGTCCATCGCTTGCTTGTTTTCGCGGTTCCGAATCCGACTTGGCGAAGCAATGCTGCAAAGTCATTATTTAGATTCACGGGACCGAACGGCTTCTTATCGCAGGCCCTGAGCCATCTAACCTCTGTTTCGCTGAGTGAAATCGAACGTGACCTTTTCACTTTCGACTGATTAGCTTCAACTCTTAACTCTCGGTCTTTCAAATTGATTTGATTCCACTGAAGCCGCCTCGCTTCAAATGGTCGCAACCCGCAAAACAACGTGAGTGTCAAATAGGGGAGCAGTCTTCCATCCTTAAAATTTTCAGCAGCCCTCAGCAACTGATCGCATGTCTCCACAGACAGGATGTGCGGAGGTTCTTTATCACCTGTTTTTATTTTTACCGCAGTACAGGGGTTGACAGCGACCCATCGCCGCTCGCGTCCCATACACCATGTTAAAAACTTCGAGATGCCGTCTCGGTAGTTGATCCTCGTTCGGGCGCTCGCTTTGGCATCGCCGACTGCCATCCCGTCGAGGAACTTTAAAACGGTTTCTGGTTGGACATCGCACACTCGCATATTCGGGGTCGCGTTGACGAAAGCATTCACACGCGTGATCGTGGCAAGCCGGGTGAGGTGGCGAATGGTCGTGTCCGCCTGCATCGCTGTTTTGAATTGTGAAAACGCATCGTCCAGCCGAGGCGATTCGACAATGGCGTGTTGTTTCACGTATTGTTGCCAGTGGGTGACGATCTCCAAAATTCGCGACCAATCGTCTCCTAATTGGATTACTGAAGCTTCGCAGAGCCTGAGTTGGGTGGGGGTCAACTTTGTAGCTTGAATGGCGGCGTCCGCGTGTCCTCGGAGATATTCCGTTTCAAGTTCGATTTGGCGGCATCGAGCCGCAGCCTCGTTGGCAAAATTTTCACGCACCCTCGATCCGTCGCGCTTGGTTCCTGTGACCCGAAATGATTTGCTACCGGCCCGATTACGGAATTCAAGGATGTTGAACCTGTGACCTGTTACAGGGGGGCGACGACGTTCCAGTGGAATCGAAACTATGTTCGGGGGGATTTGAGCGACGGTGTTAATGTTCATTCGTTCCCATTAAACCATATTGTCAACCGGAGTGTCAATCGGACTCAATGTGTTTAAAATACGCCTTTAAACAAAGGAGAATAAGTGATTTGTAACTAGATGTAATACATCTTTTCTTTTTCGCCGCCTTCGTCGAGGAGTTGCTGGAAGGTGACGGCGTCGGCGGCGGCGTCGACGGCGGTTTTGAGGCGGCGCCAGGCGGCGCGGAGTTCGGGGGCGCAGTTGGTGTCGCTCAACGCAGGGGTGTCGAAGACTTCGCCGTGGACGGCGCGGAGGACGTCGCCGAGGGAGATTTCGGCGGGTTTGCGAGCGAGGAGGTAGCCGCCTTCTTTGCCGCGGACGCTGCGCGCGATGCCTTTGGCTTTCAGTTCGAGGAGGATTTGGACGAGATAATTCGCGGGCACGTCCTGGGCGGCGGCGAGTTGCTCGACGCGGACGGCGGTTTCATTCGGAAAATGCCGCGCGAGGCCGAGGACGGCGCGCGTGGCGTAATCGCTTTTGACCGAAAGCTTCACGTGGGGAGGGTAGCGGGAAAAAAGCGAACATCCAACAACCATGTGAATTGGCGATTGCCGGTTGCCGATTGCCGATTGGGGAACATCGAATTCCGCCGTGGCGGGACTGAACGCCGAACATCGAAGGGTGCGGGGCACGGGAAAATATTCGACAACCGAAGATTTTGCGACAACTTTGCCTGCGATCGAATCGTGGAAATTTTAGCGCTACGTTCCCCCTCACCCCGGCCCTCTCCCTTGGGGAGAGGGTGAACTTTGTTGCGGTTTTGGGGCGTCGTTTATCGCGGACTCAATCCAGCGTTGGTGGAATTCAGACTTTTCTTTTGAGCAAAAGCACGCGGGCGTTGGCGCGGTGGCGGAGTTTTTCCAGCGAACTTTTCGGGGCTTCGCGCAGTAATAAATACGTTGTGTGCGGGAGGGCGGAGCGCCAGATGTCTTCGGGGGTGGTGTTTTTGCCGTCGATGCCGGGGGCGAGCTCGATGCTCAATTTGCGGAACAGGTGCTGGACGAAGGCGGAGCAATACATGGAGGATTCGCGGGCCATGAGGTTGGCGCGCGAGCGCAATTCCTGGCGGCGCAGGGCGAGCAGGGTGCCGAAGAGTTCTCGCACGGAATATTTCGCGCGCGTGGCGACGTGTTCCAGGCCCTCGCGCAGGAGCGCGGCGATGTGGGTGTCGTTCAATCCGAAATCGAGGATGGCCAGGTTCGTATAAAGTTTTTCGTCGTAGTATTTGGTGACGCGATTTTCCTGCACACCGAGTTGGATGTGTTTGTGGTGGACTTGCAGGTCGGATTCGATGACCCAGTGGTGGCCGTCGGCGCGCGTGCCTTGGAAGACGAACGCGTGGGACCAGAGGCCCCAGCGTTCCTGCGGGTCGAGATGGCGTTCGGCGCGGCAAATGGCTTTGTCGATGAGGGTCAATCCGCCGGAGAGGCCGATGCGGCCGGGCTGGGCGTGGAGTTTTAGAAATTCCTCGTTTGAAAGATTGGCGAGGCGGATGGTTTCGTTTTGAATAGCGGTGGGAGGCATTGATTGCTGCAGAATAATAAGGGAGTTGAAGTCCACAGTCCAGAGTCCTCAGTCCACAGTCGAAATTCCAAGTTCTACAGTTGATGAGACGGTTGAGCTTACGCCGGCCAGAGTAGAGGATATTTTCAATGTATGGCCAAAGCGCAGATTCTGCATGAGGCCCATCTTGTAAGCGCTGCCGGATCCAGCGATGAGGAACGGCGAGTTTTGGACGAGGCGCTGGAGGAGTTCGCTCGTGACCGCGATCCTGGTCAGCCTTGGCGCGAAGTGCTCACTGAAATTCGCTCTCGCCGCAGCTAATTTCTGGTCGATCCAAAATACAGGGAAAGCTTCGCCCCTGATCCCCGAGCACCACCTCACCCCGGCCCTCTCCCCCATTTCATGGCGGAGAGGGTGAACCTTCATCACGCTGATCGGTTTTTTCAAAATCGTGGGACTGAATCCAGCGTCAGATTGATTTTAAGTTAGAGACTCCTTACGTCGTCTCCTACATTTACTACATCGCGGCTTTGCGTTAAATGTGTGCGCGATGTTTGAATTGTTGAAAACGGATGCGCAGACGAAGGCGCGGCTCGGCAAATTAACCACGGCACATGGCGTGGTGGAGACGCCGATCTTTATGCCGGTCGGGACGCAGGCGAGTGTGAAGGCGCTTGATCCGCGGGAGTTGCTGGAGATGGGCACGCAGATCATTCTCGGCAATACGTATCACCTGAATCTGCGGCCGGGGATGGAGATCATGCGCGCGGCGGGCGGGCTGCATCGGTTCATGAATTGGGACAAACCGATTCTCACGGACAGCGGCGGGTTCCAGGTTTTCAGTCTCGCCAAGATTCGTAAGGTGAAGGAGCACGGGGTGGAGTTTCGGTCGCACATCGATGGTTCGAAGCTGTTTTTGGGGCCGAAGGAGTCGATGGAAATTCAACGCACGCTGGGATCAGACATCGCGATGGTATTCGACGAGTGCCCGGATTACAAAGCGCCGGTGAAGGAGCAGAAGCTCGCGGTGGAGCGAACGATTCGTTGGGCGGGGGAATGCCGCGAGCAACCGCGCGCCGAGCGGCAACTGGTGTTTGGCATTGTGCAGGGCGGGTCGAATCCGGAGTTGCGTGAGCAATGCGCGAAGGCGTTGGTGGCGCTGGAATTTGATGGTTACGCGATCGGCGGCGTGAGTGTGGGCGAGCCGGAGCATGAGATGTTCAAGGCGGTGGAACTCGCGGAGCCATTTCTGCCGGCGCACAAGGCGCGTTACGCGATGGGACTCGGCACGCCGGCGCAGTTGGTGGAGTTGATCGCGCGCGGGGTGGATATGTTCGATTGCGTGTTGCCGACGCGGGTGGCGCGGAACGGGACGGTGTTCACGCGCAAGGGCACTTACATTTTGAAGAACGCGGAGAACAAGACGGATTTTCGGCCGCTGGAAGAGGGTTGTGAATGTTTCGCGTGCCAGCGGTTCACGCGCGCGTATTTGCGGCACTTGTATATCGCGCAGGAAATTCTTTCGATTCGTATGTTGAGCGTGCACAACTCGTGTTTATTTTTGAAGTTGATGGCGGATGTGCGGGCGGCGATTGCGAGCGGGACGTTTGCGGAATTTCACCGGGAGTTCGTGGCGAATTATCGCCCGAGCCAGAAGGTGATGCTGGCGCGGGCGGCGGCCAAAGAGAGGTGAGAGTTGAAAGTTGAGGGTTGAGGTGAGGCGGGGAAGGAGCGATCAGAAGCTCCAAATTCCAAGTTTCAAGCTCAAGAGAAGCTCCGAGCCCTAGGCATCAAAGGCTGGACGTTCGTGTTTTTTGGCTTTGGATGTTGGGTTTTCTTGGGAATTTGGAGCTCAGGATTTGGAGTTTCTGGGGGAGGGGCAAAATTGTTCATTTCCGTCTAAGAAATTGCGCCCGTGGGTGTCATAAAGGGTGACGATGTCCTTTATTCGACGACAACGCCGGGGTGGTTGAACCCACGGTTGAATGCCAGCATGGCAGTAATGCAACGAGAACAGGCCAGCGCCGCGCCGCCCAGAGCCGAGACGATCGAGGAGCTATTCGCAGCGCTCGAATCGCCATTGCTTAATTACGCCTTGCGGCTGGCGGGGGAGTTAAGCGTGGCGGAGGACATCGTGCAGGAAGCATTCATGAAACTGCACGCGCAATTTGAACAGGTTCGCGAGCCGCGCCACTGGCTGTATCGCGCGGTGCATAATCTCGCGCTGAATCATCGGCGCGATTCGGGGAAAATCATTTCGCTCGATTCCAAGGTTGAGGAAAGCGAGCACAACGACGCCACGGACCCGCAGCCGCTGCCGGATGAGCAGATTGCGCGGCTGGAGGGCATCGGCCTGGTGCGGCTGGGGTTGGAGGCGCTGGATGAGCGGAGCCGCGAATTGGTGCGGCTGAAGTTCACCGAGAATTTATCGTACAAGGAGATCAGCGTGCGAACGGGGTTGAAGATGGGGCACGTGGGGTATCTGCTGCATCATGCGTTGAAGGCGATGGCGGAGGAACTTTCGAAAAATGGGGTGGTGAAATGAAAGCTGACTGCATTCAAAGCGCGGAGAATGTAGCGCAGATTTTTAATCTGCTGTATCGCCGAGTTGTACTCGGCAGCCGCCTCGACTTGCGAGAGACTCCGCGTACTTCTGGCGATTGGCAGATTGCAAATCTGCGATACAGCAGAGTGCAACTCTGCGCTACGAAGCATTCGAGCACTTCATGCGGAGGTGGTTTATGAATCCGGAATTTCCGCAAAACGAACGCGCGCGGATGGAGGTGAGGTTGACGGCGCTGTTGCTGGGCGAACTGCACGCGGATGAAATCGCGAAGCTCAGCAAGGCGATGGAGGCGGATCCGGAACTTGCGGCGTTGTATGAGCGGCTGAAGGTGACGGTAGAATTGGTGCGCGAGATGAAACCGGCGGCAGAGGAACCCGCGCCGCTGAAAATGTCGGCGGAGAAACGGGAGAAGTTGCTGGCGAGTTTCAAGACGGTGGCGCCCCAGGAATTTGCCAGGCCGCGGCGGGTGTGGGATTGGCTGGCGCCGATGGCGGCAGTGGCGACGATTGCGTTTTTCTTCGGGTATCTGCTGATACCGAATTTCCTCAGGGGCCGGCAAACGGCGCGAAGCAACTCGATCATTAACAATCTGCGGTTGGTGAATGGCGCGAAGCAGCAGTGGGCTTTGGAAAATCACAAGCCGGATGATGCTGAACCGACGATGGAGGATTTGAAACAGTACTTGGGTCGAGGTGGACAGGAGGGGTTGGGGTCGGTTGCCGGGGAGAAGTATGTGCCGGGCAAGGTGTCGGAGGCGCCGAAGGTGGAGGCGAGTGTTTCGCAGGCGAGAAAGATGTTCGGGCCGCAGGTGGTTTCGCGCGGAGAGGTGCGCGATGGGAAGGTGGTTATTTCGCCGTTGGAAACCGGAGTGATATCTGAGGACGCCTCGGATAATTATCGGTTCTACATGGATCTCAACCGAAAGGGTCGCGAACAGGTGAACGGGACTGTACCGAAGGAACAGCCTGCACCGGTTGCATCGCCCGCGCGGGTGATAGCGTTCGCTCCTCGTCTCGCGCCGCACCTGGCATCCACCACGTCTCCGACGATCGTGCTGCCGGCCAAGCAGGAGGCTGATAAGGGCGGAGGGCCCGGGCAGACGTTCGCGCTCAGTGGCGAGCAAATTCCCATTCAATATCAAAGCAGCGCCGATATCAGTGAGGCGCTGAACAAATTGTCGGGTCAGCAGACGAACGCGTTGGCGGATAATTCGTGGGGGATTGATATGCCGAAGGGTGTGAGACAGGCGGTAACGCCCGGGGTGGTTTATACGACCAATTACTCCGATCGCGAGTTGTTGGCGCTCAATCACGACCAGCGTGACGCCAACACTTCTGATCGCGCGTCGTCTCAACTCGGTGCGGCGGTGATTCAGAATCAATCGTTGGATCGGGCAGTTTTGGAATCACTGCCAAGCGCGAACTCTGATAATTCAACTAGCAACGTAGTCGCGTCTTTGAATGGCGCGAGTTTTTCGGGATACATTGACACGAGTGTGCCATGGTATTTCGGTGCCGCTGGAGAGAGGGAGGATCGGCCGCTGGAGCAAGCGTTTAGAAGCAGTCCCACCGTGGTGGCCCAGAATGGAGATTTCAGGACGGTGTTGACGAGGGACGATTTGAATGGGTTGCGGTATTTGGCGACGAACGGGACGGAAGTGACGTCGCAGCCGATTGCTGCCAATGCGCTGCAATGGAGTTCGTTTGATGGGACGACCAATCCTGTTGTGACGGGCTACAATTTGAGAGTCACTGGCCCGAATACTTACGGAGAGGGCAAGGTTGTCAATAACGGCACATTGAATTTGGCGGTGACGACTAATGACCCGGCGTGGAGGGGCACGCTTGAGGATACCGCGGCAGGCAATTCATCAACATTTGTCGCCCGGCAAGCGTACGTGGCTCCACCTTCGGTAAATGATGGCTTACTGACTTCCGGCCTGCGGAATCCGGCGCATGTGGGGGGCATCGTGCAGGCGGAGACTCCGAAGTCCGAAATCGTTTTGCCTGAAATGACTGCTTTGATGGATGTGGGCGTGACGGATGAAAGCGGGCGGGAAGTGCCGCGGAAGCCGGCGCGGCCAGCGAGTGGCGGGAAACAAGTTGAACTCGCGGCGGCGGCGAATGCGCGGGTGAGGTCGGGCGCGGATCAGTCGCGGTTGCCGGCGCTCACGCCGACGCTTGGCGGGAAGTTTGCGGAGGTGAACTCGAATGATAGTCGGCAGTTGGCATTTGATTGGTATCTGCGTGAGATTCAGAATGGCGCGGTGACGGCTTCAGGAGGGTCAGTGCCGGAGACCCAAGCAACAATCCATACATTCAATGGCGGCATTCCGATCACGGGACAACTGCCGCTTCCGCGGAGCGTCGTCCACGCTAGTTCCAGTACCGATTCGTGGACCGGTGTGGCTGCGACCGTCAGAGGATTTTATGATGATAACCTGAATTCAAAGAGCGTAAGCAGCAACAGAATCGCCCAATACGCGACGGCGAATGAGGATTTGGATCGCGCGAAGAAATGGCGAGAGGCGCTTGAGTTGAAAACGCAGCAGGAGCAGGCGGACGTCAGTTTGCCAAAGGCGCGAATGGTTGTGATTATGAATCCAGCTACTTCTGCGGATACGAACGCAGGTTTTGGTGCGAAGATCAAGGAGACGCTGACCGGCAAAGTGGAACGGACGGCGAGCATTCAAGTCGATCAGGAGCGTCCGGATATCAATGTAAACGGAGTCCAGGGAAACATTCGCAGTGGCTATGATCCTTATTTTCTTTTGACGGAATTTCAAACGATCCAGTCCCAGCCGGTGCTCTCGCGCGTCAGTGAAAAGCTGGATCTGAAAAATGTTTGGGGCAAGAAGTACAATAACGGCAAACCGATGGCTGAAGCGGATGTCGAAAAGAGGATCAAGAGCCGGCTCGATTTGCAGAATGTTCGCAATACAAAGGTCATCGAGATTAAGGCGTTCGGCGACAATGCTGAGGACGCAGCAAAGTTGGCAAACCAAGTGGCGGAGAGTTATCGCGACTTCCGTTCGCAACAGTACGATGAGTTGAAGCATGCCGGCGTCAACAATTTGCAACAACAGTTGCAGGCTCAGGACCAGAAGATTGCGGCGGCGCAGGCGAGGGTGGATGAGTTGCGGAAGAGTTTGGGGGTCAGCCAATCAGCGGCGGGCGCTCCAATTTCTGCGGTGCAGGAAAAGGACAATGCTCTCCCCAAACCCGCCGTTCCACCACCCACGCCGCAGCCGGAGATTTTGACGCGGGAGAATGCGTTTTCCACGTTCTCGCTCAATGTCAGCGATGTGTCGTTCAAACTGGCGGCGGCGGCGTTGGAGAAGGGGCAGATGCCGGAGCCGGCGTCGATTCGGTCGGAGGAGTTCATCAACGCGTTTGATTATCGCGATCCGGATGCGGCGCCGGGCGTGCCGGTGGCGTTTGCGTCGGAGCGCGCGCGGTATCCGTTCGCGCACAATCGCGAGTTGCTGCGGTTTTCGCTGAAGACGGCGGCGGCGGGTCGGCAGGCGGGCCGGCCGTTGAACATCGTTTTGCTCCTGGATAATTCGGGATCGATGGAGCGCGCGGATCGCGTGAGCATCATTCGCGAGGCGTTGCGCGTGTTGGCGGGGCAACTGCACGCCGGCGATACGTTTAGCATCGTCACGTTCGCGCGCACGGCGCAGTTGCGCGTGGATGGAATTCCGGGCGACCAGGCGGGCGCGGCGGCGGAAAAGATTGCGGAACTAACGCCCGAGGGCGGGACGAATCTCGGCGACGCGCTGGATCTGGCTTACGAAACGGCGCGGCATCATTACCTGGCGAACGGGGATAATCGCGTGGTGTTGCTGACGGACGGCGCGGCGAATCTGGGCGATGTGGATGCCGACACGCTGCAGAAAAAGGTGGAGGCGCAGCGGCAGCAGGGCATCGCGCTCGATTGCTTCGGCATCGGTTGGGAGGGTTACAATGATGATTTGCTCGAGGTGCTGACGCGCCATGGCGATGGGCGGTATGGGTTCATCAATTCGCCGGAGGAAGCGAACACGGAATTTGTGGCGCAGATCGCGGGCGCGCTGCACGTGGCGGCGGCGGACGTGAAGGTGCAGGTGGAATTCAATCCCGCGCGCGTGACGTCGTATCGGCAGATCGGTTACGCGAAGCATCAATTGACCAAGGAGCAGTTCCGCGACAACAAGGTGGATGCGGCGGAAATCGCGGCGCAGGAAGCGGGCAACGCGCTTTATACAATCGAAACCAATCCGGAGGGCAGCGGGTCGATCGCGACGGTGCGCGTGCGTTACAAGGTGCCGGCTACGGCGGAATATCGCGAGCAGGCGTGGGATGTGCCTTACACAGGCACGGCGGTGGCGCTGGATCAGGCGAGCCCGGCGATGCGGTTGGCGGCAACGGCGTGCGCGTTTTCGGAATGGCTGGCGACAAGTCCGTTCGCGTCGGAGGTGAGCACGGATCAATTGCTGCGGTATATGAATGGCGTGCCGCAATTTTATGGTGCCGACGGGCGGCCGGCGAAGTTGGAATGGATGATTCGGCAGGCGAAGAGCATTTCGGGCAAATGATATGAAAACGATTTTTGCACTGCTTTCCACGATTGAATTTTTCGCGATGGGTGCGGTGGTGGACGGGCAGACGAATATGAGCGAAGCGGCGGGGTTGTATCACATCGTTCCAACGAACGGTTGGGAGGCGGTGAAAGCAACCGATGATTCGACGATTTGGTTGGGAGCGAAATCGGAGATTCAGATTCTGAAGGCGCACGTTTTCTCGGTGAACAACGAGAACACGTCGTTCCATGTGTATCTCGACACGAGCGATTACCCGGTGGATCCCAAAACGGGCGCGTTGACGAACGGGGTGGTGCTGCGGGTTGGCGAGCGCGCGTATGTGAGCAACGGCGGCGGCGGGCGGACGGGTTCGTATAATTTGATGACATTTCAAATTTCTAATCGTGAGGAGGCGGAAGCGGCGGCGAAGGCGTTGTCGACAGAATGCATCCTCCGCGCGCCTCCGGGTTACAAGTTTCTGACGAGATTCATTCCGGATAAATCGGAATATCACGCGGATGAACCGGTGAAGGTGAAGCTTTCGATCAAGAATCTGGATGAGCGGACAATGGTGTTTCAGAACGGCGGTGCGCAACGGGGCCCGCGCAATAATCAATATGGGTTTCGAGTGATGCTTTACAACACCAAACCTGTGCCCGACACAGGCGATCCGGTGAATTTTGGCGGACCCTCCGGGCTGTTGACGCTGGAGTCCGGAAAGGAATTTACGGACCAAGTGGATCTGAAGAAGTGGTTCAATTTCGACAAGCCCGGCAATTATTACATTCACGGCTTTTACGCGCTGACTTTTTATCGGGGCGGGAAAATGGACTCCACGGCGGGATGGAATGTGATGTGGAGCGAGTACGCGGCGGCGGATTTTGAGGTGGATGTGAAATGAGAGAGTAGCGCGTGTGGTGAAGCGACCGTGCCCACCTTCTTTCAGCAACGTGGCGAGAAGTGGGAACGGGCGACTGGAAAGTCGCCCGAACCCGCAGACTGGAAAGTCTGCGCCACGACGAGCGGCGCGCTACACAAATCGGACAAACTTTTTACAACGGTTTTACACATCGCGCGGGGAAGCGCGGCAATATGTGAACGCGGTGTGAAACGGAGAATATTATGAAAACTCGATTACCACTTTTTTGCGCCGTATTTGTTGCACTCGTCGGTTGCTCTACTCATGCCTGGGAGGTCGCCGCGCCGAGCGGCGATGGCATCGCGCTGAGCGGTTTTAAATTGGTGGGCGATTTGAACAAGGAGCGGGCGGCGTTTACGTTGAGCGCGACGGTGAGGGTTGAGAATGCAAAGGGCGGGTCGATTGATTTGATTTCGGGGCCGGTGGCGCTGACGGAATTGGGGGCGCATCCGAAGTGGAAAATTCGTGCGGAACAGAATCGGTATGTGCTGGCGTTTGATCGCAAGGGCGAATTCCCGGTGCAGATTAAATTCAACGCGGCGGTGCATTCGCAGGACGATTGGAACACGGTGGATTTTCAAGTGGCGCCGGGGCCTTTGCAGCAGATCGTGCTGCAAGGGTTGGCGGCGGATACGCAATTTCAATTCGCGGGCGCGGCGCGGCCGGAGCGCATGACGAATGGTTTTGTGAGTTATTTGCCGGCGGATGGCGACGTGAAGTTGTCGTGGAAGGAAGCGCGCGCGGAGGCGGAAGGGAAATTATTTTATTCGGCGGAGATGCTGTCGCAAATCAGTGTGAGCCCGGGCCTGATGCGCCAGGTCGGGCTGATCGATTTCAAGGTGATGCAGGGCGAGATGAGTCGCGTGGCGCTGGTGCTGCACGGCGCCGGTGAGGTGACGCGCGTGGCGGGCGATCACGTGCTGGCGTGGAACGTGGAGCCGGTGACGAACTCGGCGGACCGGCGGCTGGTGGTGCAATTGAACCAGCCGCAGAAGGATCAATTCTCGTTGCAGGTGCAGATGCAGACACCGCTGGGCGCGTTTCCGCAGGTGGCGGATGCGATGCAATTGCGGCCGGATGGCGCGACGCGGTTTGCGGGTTACGTGCGCATCGTGAACGAAGGCGCGGTGCGGCTCGAAGTGGCGCGGGCAAGCGGGATGTCGCAGATTTCGCCGGAGCAATTTCCGGAAACGGACCTCACGCGCGCGATGTTGCACGTGGTGGGCAGCCAGCGATTCGCGTATCGATTTTCGGGCGCGGATTTTGCGCTGAAGATCCAGGCGGATCAGATTCTGCCGGAGCTCGCGGTGTCTGAGGTGCTGAATTACAACCTCGGCGAAAACGAACTGGCGATCGATGCCGAGATCGAGTTGGACATCCGCGAAGCTCCGTTGCGGGAGTTGCTCGTGCGCGTGCCGAAGGGTTACGTGGTGACGCCGCCGAAGGCTTCGGGCATGAGCGATTATTTCCTGCGCGACACCGTCGCCGGCGATGATGCAGAGTTGCGGCTGGTGTACGGGCAGCCGGTGGCGGGGCATCAACTGGTACAGTTGCATCTCGAACACAACAAACCGCTCGGCGAGACGAATTGGGTTTTGCCGCGCGTCGAGGTGACGACGGCAAAATCCACGCGGGGATATGTGGGAGTGTCGGCGGATGCGGGTTATCGATTGACGCCGGGACGCACGAGCGCGTTGACGGATACGCCGACGGCATTTTTCCCGCGCAAGGTTTC
>Ga0134128_10007354_pt1 | contig 13308 bp, 14 predicted proteins | sample KB31754_FD_96462 | JGI IMG/M metagenome (GOLD analysis project Ga0134128, IMG submission 96462) | Terrestrial soil microbial communities with excess Nitrogen fertilizer from Kellogg Biological Station, Michigan, USA - KB3-175-4 | ecosystem: Environmental > Terrestrial > Soil > Unclassified ... | reverse complement strand
GTAGATGCGGTTGCCCATCAGCGGGCGCAACTCCGTTGGAATCGGCCCATCATGCTCGATCGTCAGGTACGAAATGCAGCGGGTCGCATCCAATCGATAAGGGGCGGGAAAGGCGCTGGTGGGGCAAATATCCAGGCACCGGCTGCATGTGCCGCAGCGGTCCTGATGCGGCGGATCAGGTGGCAGATCCAGGGTCGTATAGATCTCGCCCAGAAACAGCCACGATCCATACCTGCGGGAAACCAGGTTGGTATGCTTGCCTTGCCACCCGATCCCCGCTTTCGTGGCCAGCGGCTTTTCCATCACCGGCGCGGTGTCGACGAAGACCTTTACCTGTGGCCCGAAGCGGGAAACGACGAACTGTGCCAGATGCTTCAGCTTGCCCTTCACGATGTCATGGTAATCCCGGTTACGCGCATAGACTGAGATCGTGCCACGATCGTGGTGCTCGAGTGAGACGAGTGGATTTTCCTCAGGCGCATAAGACAGGCCCAAGGCGATAACGCTGCGTGCCTCCGGCCATAAGGCGCGCGGCTGGGCACGCTGCTCCACTCGCGCTGCCAGCCAACCCATGTCGCCGTGCTGACCGGCGGCGAGGAAATCGGCGAGACGCTGCCGCGCCTCCGATCCGAGTTCGGCCGAACAGAAGCCGACCACGTCGAAGCCAAGCGCCAGAGCCCGGGTTCGTATTTCCGGGCGAGGGTCACCCTTCGGCCGCGTGGCGCGAGGTTCGAGTGCCGCTTGTGGAGAAGCGCGGCTCATCCCCGGCCGCGATACGGCATCACGTCCTGTGGCGGCACCCAGGTGCCGTCCGGGGGCGTTCCTGTCTGCCAGAACACATCAATCGGCATGCCGCCGCGCGGGTACCAGTAGCCGGCGATCCGCAGCCATACCGGATCGAGCGCTGCCACGACCCGATCGGCAATAAGCATCGTACACGCCTCATGAAATGCGCCGTGATTCCGGAACGAGGTAAGAAAGAGCTTCAGAGACTTGCTTTCCAGAATCCAGTCCCGCGGCACGTAGTCCAACACCAGATGCGCAAAATCGGGCTGGCCGGTCAGCGGGCACAGGGAGGTGAACTCCGGGCAGGTGAAGCGCACGACATAGGATTTGCCCGGTGCGGGATTGGCGACGCGCTCAAGCTTCGCCTGGTCCGGCGATGCGGGTTGCCGCACAGGGTGGCCAAGCTGGGTCAGGCCGGCGTACGGATCATCGCTCACTGGTGCACCTTCGGGTTGGCGGGTGCGAAGCGGGGTAGCGGCGTAGCATCCGCCAACCCGAGCTCCTGGCGTGACGGCCAGCATCGCTTGCCGCTGGACGGCCCGCATGAGACCCGCCGCACGGCAGGTGCCGGGAGACCGAGACGGACCACAGGGTGTCTCATGCGGACTCCTGTTCGGCGGTCCAGGCAGCACGAATCGAGGCGGCATGGCTGGCCAACCGGTGTTCGCGGATTGCGGCCCGCAATCCCCGCATCAGGGACTGATAATAGGTCAAATTGTGCCAGGTGAGCAGCATCGGCCCCAGCATTTCGGCCGCCCTGAACAGATGGTGCAGATAGGCCCGGGCATGGCGGGTGCAGGCTGGGCAGCAGCATGCCGGATCGAGCGGCCGTGAATCGTCGGCAAAGCGGGCATTGCGAAGATTGAAGACGCCGGATGCAGTGTAGGCGCGTGCGGTCCGTCCCGCCCTGGTGGGAATCACACAATCGAACATGTCGATTCCGCGCTGAACTGCGCCGACAATATCGTCCGGTGTGCCGGCCCCCATAAGGTAGCGTGGGCGGTCCGCCGGCAAATGCGGGACAGTGGCATCGAGCACGGCGAGGGTTATTGCCTGCCCTTCACCGATCGCGAGCCCGCCCACAGCGTAACCATCGAAGCCCATAGCGGTCAGCGCAACGGCGGATGCGGCTCGCAGCTCGGAATAGACGCTGCCCTGCACGATGCCGAACAGCCCGTAGCCGGGCCTTCGCACGAAGGCCTGCTTGGAACGGTCGGCCCAGCGGAGCGATAGCTCCATCGACGCGCGCGCAGCGTCCTCGGTGGCTGGAAACGGCGTGCATTCGTCAAGCACCATGGTGATGGTGGCATCGAGCAGGTGCTGAATCTCCACCGAAGCCGCAGGGGTCAGCCGGTGTCTGGTCCCGTCGATATGGGACTGGAATGTCACACCATCGGCGTCCAGCTTGCGGAGCTGTGCCAGCGACATGACCTGGAACCCACCCGAGTCCGTCAGGATAGGACCGGGCCAGTCCATGAAACGATGCAAGCCGCCAAGCCGGGCGATCCGTTCGGCGCCCGGGCGCAACATCAGATGATAAGTGTTGCCGAGGACGATCTGCGCGCCGGTCGAGCGGACCGTATCCGCGGTCATGGCTTTCACCGTACCCGCGGTGCCGACCGGCATGAATACCGGCGTTTCAACCGGCCCATGCGCGGTCTGCAGAAGACCCGCGCGCGCCTCGCCGTCGCGGGCCTGCAACGCGTAACGAAACGCCGGGGGACTCATGCCGGTTCCAGCAAGCAGGCGTCGCCATAGGAATAGAAGCGATAGCCCGTCTCGATTGCGTGAGCGTAGGCCGCCCGCATCCGTTCAATGCCGGCAAATGCGCAAACCAGCATGAACAGGGTCGAGCGCGGCAAATGAAAATTGGTCATCAAGCGATCGACCGCACGAAAGCGGTAGCCGGGCAGTATGAACAGCGACGTGTCACCTTCGAACGGCTCAATCGTTCCGTCCTCCTGCGCTGCACTTTCCAGCAGTCGCACGCTGGTCGTACCAACGGCAATGGCGCGCCCACCCGCCTGCCGAACCTGGTTGATGGCTGCGGCTGCTTCGGCGGTAATCTCGCCTCGCTCTGCGTGCATGCGATGCCGGGTCACGTCGTCGCGCACCGGCAGAAACGTGCCGGCGCCGACATGCAGGGTGATCGTCACGCGCTGGATGCCGCGCTGGTCGAGAGCCGCCAGCAATGCCGGTGTGAAATGGAGGCCTGCCGTCGGTGCGGCAACGGCACCGGTTCGGCGTGCAAATACGGTCTGGTAGTCTTCGGCGTCGTCTGCCATGGGGCCTGCGGGCCGGCGGATATACGGGGGCAGTGCCAAGGCTCCGGCCTCGGTCAGTGCTTTCGCGAACGCATCGCCGTGACGATTGAACAGCAGCGCTATGCCGCCATCCTGATCGCGCTCCACGACTGTCGCGGTCAGATCGGATGATCCGTCAAACGACAGCGTGTCGCCCTGGCGCAGGCGCCGAGCATTCCGCGCGAGGGCATGCCATGTGCCATCGGGTCGCGGCTGATCGAGTGTGATGCCGATGCGCGCCTGCCCGCGCCGCCCGGCAAGCTGCGCCGGAATGACTTTCGTATCGTTGGCGACGAGGATATCGCCCGGTTGAAGCAGCGTTGGGAGGTCCCGCACGATGCGATCGCCGAGACCTTCCGGGGTGACATGCAGCAGCCGCGCGGAGTCCCGCGGCCGAACCGGGTGTTGGGCGATCCGTTCAGGAGGAAGATCGAAGTCGAAATCCGCAATCAAGGGTGGCATCTACGCCGGGGTCGGCACGGCACGCCGAAGCAGTTGCATCAGCGGGATTGCCACGAGCACTGCCCAGAGCTTGCCGATGACCTGGCCCGGCAGGAACGTGAGGCTTCCGAAAGCCAGGACAAGGAACACGATCGAGTCGACGATCAGGCCAACGCTTGACGACGTGACGACGGCGGCCACGAGTCGCCGACGCTGCAACGGCGTATAAACCGCAAAGTCCGCCAGCTCACTGAGTGCAAATGCCGTGCCGGAGGCAATGACAAGAGACGCAGGCGCGACAAGAACGGACGCAAGGGTGCCCAGCGCGACCGCGGCCAATCCCCACTTCACCCCGAGGCACCGCTGTACGACATCGCGCAAGACGAGGGCGGCACCGACCGTGACGACGCCGGATGGTGCCAGTAACCCCGGCGCAACAGGCACAAGGCACGGCCCGGCCGGCGAACAGACGGTACCCACGTGCTGGATCATCCAGTTCGCCAGCGGGATTGAACCGAGGTAACCGGCAAACGCGGCAAGACCAATACGTGTCCGAAGCGGGAAGGGCATCAGCGCGCCTGGTAAGATGCGATCTCGACCAGGTTGCCGTCCGGGTCGCGGCAATAGACGGACTGGATGGGACCGAGCGCGCCGGCGCGCTCGACCGGTCCCTGCAGGACCTGGACGCCACAATCATGCAGGTGCCCGATCACCTCGTCTGGCGGCACGGCGGTGATGAAGCAGACGTCACCTGCCCCAGCTTGATCGTTCACGCCGGTAGGCCAGGTACCCGGGTCAAAGTCGGCTGGCCGGAGATTGATCTTCTGTCCGCCGAACTTCAGGGCGGTACGGTCATTCGGGCCGAAATTCTCCCGCTCCATGCCAAGGACGCGCTGGTACCAGGCCGCGGTAATCTCGACATCCTTCACATTGAGGACGATATGATCGATGCGGTCGATGGTGAAGCGCATCCTGTGTCGCTTTCTCGTGGCTGCCGATGAGCAGGTAACCGATTTCGAAGTGGCCGCAAACCGCTGTCCGGAGTCCGGCTATTCGATCCCTTCGTAGAAATCGTTCCCCTTGTCGTCGATGACGATGAAGGCGGGAAAATTCTCGACCTCGATCCGCCAGACGGCTTCCATGCCCAGCTCCGGATATTCCAGCGTCTCCACCTTGCGGATGCAGTCCTGGGCGAGGCGCGCAGCCGGGCCACCCACGCTGCCTAGGTAAAAGCCGCCGTGCGCCTTGCAGGCATCCTTCACCGCCTTCGACCGGTTGCCTTTGGCGAGCATGATCAGCGATCCGCCAGCCGCCTGAAATTCGGCGACATAGCTGTCCATGCGTCCAGCGGTGGTCGGCCCGAAACTGCCGGTGGCGTAGCCAGCGGGCGTCTTGGCCGGTCCGGCATAGTAGACGGGATGGTTCTTCAGGTAGTCCGGCAAGCCCTGCCCGCTGTCCAGCCGTTCCTTCAGTTTCGCGTGCGCGATGTCGCGCGCGACAACCATGGTGCCGGTCAGCGACAGGCGGGTCTTCACCGGATACCGGGAGAGCTGGCTGCGGATTTCCGCCATCGGACGGTTCAGGTCCACCGCCATAGACTCGTCACCCAGGTGATCGTCGGTGGTCTCCGGCAGATATTTGGCCGGATCGGTCTCCAGTTGCTCCAGGAACACGCCTTCCGGCGTGATCTTGGCCTGGACCTGCCGATCCGCGCTGCAAGAGACGCCGATGCCGACTGGCAGTGACGCCCCGTGCCGTGGCAGCCGTATGACCCGTACGTCGTGGCAAAAATACTTGCCGCCGAACTGCGCGCCGATCCCGATGGACCGGGACAGCGCCAACACCTGCTCTTCCAACGCGCGGTCGCGGAACGCGTGTCCGGCTTTGCTGCCACGGGTCGGCAGTGTGTCCAGCCAGCGGGTGGAGGCCAGCTTGACCGTCTTGAGCGTCATTTCCGCTGACGTGCCGCCAATGACGATTGCCAGGTGGTAGGGCGGGCAGGCCGATGTCCCTAGGGTCTTCATCTTGGTTTCGAGGAACTTCACCAGGCGCTCGGGCGACAGGATCGCCCGGGTCTCCTGAAACAGGAAGCTCTTGTTCGCCGACCCGCCGCCCTTGGCGACGAACATCAGGTGGAATTCGTCCGCGTGATGGTCTCCGGGCGACGCCATGATATCGAACTGGACCGGCAAGTTATTGCCGGTGTTGACTTCCTCGAACATCGACAACGGTGCCATCTGCGAATAGCGAAGGTTCGTCTCGGTATAGGTGCGGTGGACGCCCCAGGACAGCGCCTCCTCCTCGTCGCCGTCCACCCAGACGCGCTGGCCCTTCTTGCCGAACACGATTGCGGTGCCGGTGTCCTGGCACATGGGAAGCACGCCGCCGGCCGCGATATTGGCATTCTTCAGCAGGTCAAGCGCAACGAACCTGTCGTTCCCGCTCGCCTCCGGATCATCCAGTATGGTCCGCAACTGCGCCAGGTGCCCGGGGCGCAGCAGGTGCGACACATCGTGGAAGGCGCGCACCGCAAGCTCGGACAGTGCTTCCGGAGCGATCCGTAGTACCCTCTTCCCGTCGCAGGTGACCGTGCGCACGCCTTCGATCGCTAGCTTCTTCCATGGTGTCGTATCCGGGCCCAAAGGGAACATCGGTGAATAGAGGAAGTTGGACGGCCTGGGTTCGGCGGTCACGGCGGGAGCGTTCATCAGCAGGTTCCTTAGGTCGCAGGCCGTACGGTCTGCGACGGTCATGCGCTAGGTCTTTGGCGGCGTCCGACGGCGGAACGCATCAAGACTCACGACCTGAGGCTGCTCCGCGGGCTTTTCCTGTGCCGGCACCGGTTCCTCCTGCGCCACCGGTGCCGTTGAATCGCCCAGTATGGAGGGCGTGGCCTGGGTTTCCGGCATGATCGGCTGGAACCGCAATCCGTAGCGGATATGGGGGTCGGCGAAACCGATCATCGCGTCCAGCGGAATCACAAGCGTCGAGGGCACGCCGCCAAACGACAGGCCGACGCTGATCTGGCCGGTGTCACGATCGAATTTCAGGTCCCAGAACTGATGCTGCAGGACGATCGTCATCTCCTGCGGATACTGAGTTCGCAACCGCTGGGGAATGCTGACGCCGGGATGGTCCGTGCGAAATGTCAGGTAGAAGTGGTGGCCACCCGGCAGGCCTTCGGCGGAGACGTACTCGATTGCCTGCGCCACGACGTGGCGCAACGCACTCTCGATCCATTTCTCGTAGGGCAGCAGGCTGTCGGGCCGCTGCTCCTCGTCGTCTTCCATCAGAACCCTCGTCCTTCGCGGCACCCATAGCGCGACGATACCAAGGTGGCAAAGCCTCGCCGCCGGAGGCGCGCCCGCGCCGGGCACTTTGCCGCCTGATGCGCCAGCGTCCTCCAGCCAGAGGTGATTGCGAGACGGCTATCGCGACCGCGGTATCGGCTTGCCGCAGGACCCGTATTCCGTCGCTGGCAGGGTTGCGGTCTCCGCATATGGTCGGTCCATGTCTGCTATTGCGAGGCGTTCGCATTTTGAGTAGGAACGTGGCGAGCGCTAGAGCGGGGTGGCCAAGCCGTGTACGTGTGCCTCTGTAACGCGTTAACCGACCGGAAGCTGAAGCAGGCGGCAACAGCCACAGGCAGCCAGAAGCTCGGCGACGTCTATGCCGCCTGCGGCTGTCGTGCTCAGTGCGGTCAGTGCCTCCGCGGAGTGCTGCAACTGCTGCGGGATCATGCGCAGCGCATAGAAGGTGAGCTTCAAGGCGCCGATTGAGGCAGCCGTCTCGACGGCAGCCTGTTTGAAGCGCAGGATCGCCCGGCAACTCGCCGGGGAGAAGTTCAGATGTTGCGTGATCCGAAGGTTGTTGAGCACCTGAACACCCAGCTCACCAATGAATTGACTGCCGTCAATCAGTATTTTCTTCACGCACGCACGCTGGAGCACTGGGGCGTAACGAAACTCGGCAAATGGGAGTACGCTGAATCCATCGAAGAGATGAAGCACGCGGACATGCTGATCCAGCGTATTCTATTCCTCGACGGATTGCCGAACGTTCAAAGGCTGAATCAGATCGCCGTGGGCGAGACTGTAGAGGAAATCCTCCAGGCTGATCTACGCCTTGAAGAGAAGGCGCTCCAGGATCTTCGCGAAGGCATCGCCTATTGCGAGAGCGTGCGCGACTTCGTCTCCCGGGACCTGCTGCTGCACATCCTCGAGAATGAAGAGGAACACGTCGATTACTTTGAGCGCCAGTTCGACCTGATCAAGCAGATTGGAATCGAACGCTACATCCTGCTGAATTCTGCCGCTGCTCCCGATCAGTCATAGCAGCGAAGGCGTCGTCAGGCTCCGAGGTAGAACTGCCGGATCAACTCGTTGTTGTTGAGTTCGTCGGCCGAACGGCCTTCAAATTCGATTCGCCCGTGCACAATGACATAGCCCCGATCGGCGATCCGGATGGCCTGTGTGAAGTTTTGCTCGGCCATGAGCACGGACAGGCGGTAGCCCTCCTGCAACTCCTTGATCTTGTCGATCGTGCGCGACACAAGCAAAGGGGCCAATCCGACGGATGGTTCATCGATCAGCAGGAGTCGTGGCGCTGACATCAGCGCACGCGCGAGAGCGAGCATTTGCTGCTCACCCCCGCTCATGGAGCCGGCCAGTTGCCGCCGCCGCTCCGCCAGGCGGGGAAACACCTCGAAGCAGAAAGCGAGGTTCCGCCCGATTGCCGGCCGGGCCGATTTGCGGAAGGCACCCATCAGCAGGTTTTCCGTCACGGTCAGCCGTGGAAACAGCCTGCGTCCTTCGGGCACGAACGCAATGCCCAGATCGACGATCTGCTCGGTTGCCAGGCCGACCAGGTTGAAAGGCGTGCCGTCGATCTTCGCCACCACACTGCCGGTCGATGGACGCACCATGCCCATGACACACTTCATCAACGTGGACTTGCCGTTACCGTTGGTGCCGAGAAGGGTTACGATTTCGCCTTCCTGAACGGACATTGAGACGCCGTGCAGCACGCGCACCGCGCCATAGCCAGCATCGAGGTCTGATATGACAAGGCTAGCTGCCAAGATAGGCCTGCACGACATCCGGCTGGCGCACGATCGCCTGGGGGTCGCCGTCCGCGATCTTCCGGCCGGCCACAAGGACGACGAGCCGCTGAGAGAATGCAAGCACGGCCCGCATGATGTGCTCGATCAGAATGATCGTCATGCCCTCTACGTTCAGCCGCAAGAGCAAGGCCAGAATGTCGTCCACCTCCTGATGCGATAACCCGGCCATGACCTCGTCCGCGATCAGCAGCCGCGGTTCTGCGGCCATGGCGCGTGCCAGCTCCAGCTTGCGCATCTCGATCTGAGTTAGGTCGCCGGGCAGACGCGCCGCCTTATCCGCAAGGCCGACCATCTCCAGTAGCACCAAGCAGCGCGCATCAATGTCGGCCGTGGCGGCCTTGTCGCGCGATCGCACGGCATAAAGCAGCGGGATACGCAGGTTCTCGGACAGTGTCATCGTGCTGAAGGGACGCGGCAACTGAAAGCTGCGCGCCATGCCGAGCCTGGTGCGCTGATGGGCGGAGAGTCCGTTCAGCAACTGGCCGGCGAAGCGGACCTGTCCGGTTTCATTATGCAGCGTGCCGCTCAGGCAATTGACCAGTGTGCTTTTGCCGGAGCCGTTCGGACCGATGAGCCCCAGCCGCTCTCCCTCCGCGACAGTCAGGTCCACATCGGCAAGAGCAACGAAACCGCCAAAGCGCTTGCCAAGGCCCGAGACCTCCAGCAGCGGGCTCATCGCTTGAACCAGCCGAGGATGCCTTTCGGCGCTGCGATAACAAAGGCAACCAGGAGCAGGCCAACAATCAGCAGTGACAGGGCCGAGGAGATCGTCACGGTTGCGACCTGCTGCAAAGTTCCCAGGAGAACCGCGCCGATAATGGGGCCGAACCAACTCTCCGTCCCGCCGATCAGGGGCATGGCGATGGTGTTGACCGCATAGCTGAGGCTGAAGCCGGAGGCGGGATCCAGGTAGGTGACGTAATAGGGCAACGGGGCGCCGGCCATACCCATGAAGCCACCGGACAGCGCAGTTGCGATCAGTTTCAGGCGGAGCGTCGGCACGCCCGATGCCTCGGCGGCGCCTTCGTCATCACGGATCGCTGCGAATCCGTAGCCTAGGCGGGAGTGTTCGATCGCCCGGGCGATTGCGACGGAAATCACCGAGAGGCCCAGCATGACCAGGAACAGGTATTGGATGTAATCGCCGGCGAAGAATGGCGCTTCCGCCGGGCGCACGATATAGGCGCCGCGAGAGCCGCCGACGAAGCTCCAATTGGTGATCAGGGTTTGCACCACAACGGCCATTGCCAGTGTGGCTATGGCAAAATAGGTGCCGCGAAGCCGTAGCGTCAGATACCCCGTGCCCAGGCCGATGACACCCGAGACCCCACCGCCGATCAGCATCATCAGTGGCAGCGGCATCGGCGCGATCTTGTGCAGGACCACGGTGGTGTAGGCGCCCATCGCGAAAAATGCGGCGATGCCAAAGTTCACATAGCCGGTATAGCCGCCGAGTATGTTCCATGCGGTCGCCAGGACGACGTACTGCAGCACGACATAGCCCGCAAAGAACACGTAGGCATTGTTGATCAGACGGGCGATGCCGAAGACGGCCCCCGCCACCAGGATCAGCAGCAGGATGAAGGTCGTGTTGCGCACTACTGCCGCCCGAATATGCCGGCTGGGCGTGCTGCGAGGGTGATCAGCAGGAAGCCAAAGGCCACGGCCGGCGCCCAGGACGGGCCATAGAAGGTCGCGGTCAGGCTCTCGACGATCCCCAAGATCATCGCGGCGACAACCGAACCGGCGAAGCTGCCCAGGCCGCCCATGACGCAGATGGCAAATACCCTGCCGATATAGTCACGACCAATCGATGGCTCGACGGGCTGGATGATGATCAGAAAGGCACCGGCAACTGAGGCCGTGGCAATCGACAGGCCGAATGCGATGCGCTTGATGCGACTCGGGTTGGCCGCCATCAGCCGCAGCGCCGTTGGGTCCTGGGCCACCGCCTGCACGGCCCGGCCGATGAACGTGCGCGACATATAGAGTTGGAGCAGGCCTATCAGCAGCAGCGACACGACGCACGGCACCAGCAGCCGCAGGGGCAGATCAATCTCGCCAATGTGGAGGGTTGGGCCGATATAGGGCGCTTCGACCAGCCGGTAATCCACCCCGAAGACCAGGACCAGCACCACTTCTGTGATGAACAGCAGTCCGAAGAAAAAGGCCAGACCGCGTATCGAGGTATCGCCGCGTCGCTCGAATGCGACGTCGTAGACGTAATAGATCGCCATCCCGAGCAGATGAAAGGCCGGCAACATCACGACACAGGCCAGGATCGGATCGACCCCCCAAGTGCTGTTGGCGATGTACGCGATGTAGGATCCCAATATGATGAAGGCCGGGTGCGCGATGTTGACGATATCGAGCATCCCGAAGGAAATAGAGACGCCGATCGTCACGGCGGCATAGAAGCCACCGATCAGCAGACCGGACACCAGGGCATTACCCAGCAGGTCGAACGACATATCCGTTGAGTCGCTTGCGACGTTTCCGACCCCCAATGTGGCCAAACGCGGGACGCTTGGCTAGCAGGGATTGCCCTTTCCGGGTCGTCCCCCTTCAATACCGCCGGCGATGGGGGAGGAGCGGCAGTGCCGAAGCTTTCGGGGAGAATCGCGTGGGTCACGGGGGCCGGCAGCGGCATCGGCGAAGCGGCGGCGCTGGCTCTTGCCGAGGAGGGCGCAACCCTCGTTCTGACCGGGCGCCGTCCGGATCCCCTGGACGACGTAGCCCGGCGCATCCGCGCGGCGGGTGGGGACGCCCATCCTCAACCGGCCGACCTGACCGACAAGGATCAGGTACGAGGCATCGGACGGTTCATCGGGGATAAATTCGGCCGGCTCGACATCCTGGTGAACAATGCCGGGGTCAATATCGTCGACCGCCATTGGGACAAGCTGACCCCGGAAAGCATCGATACTCTGGTACAGGGCAACCTGAACGGGGCGCTCTACTGCGTCACTGTCGCGCTGCCGTTCATGCGGGCGCAGCAGGACGGCCTGCTGATCCATACCGCGTCGATGGCCGGGCGATTCATCGGCGGGGTCAGTGGGCCGATCTATACCGTGGCGAAACATGGCATTGTCGCCATGAGCCATGGCCTGAACATGCAGGAGTGCGCCAACGGAATCCGCTCGACCGTGCTTCTCCCCGGAGAGGTCGCGACTCCGATCCTGGATCAGCGGCCCAATCCGGTGGGACCGGAGGTGCGTGCACGGATGGTCCAGCCGGCGGATTGCGGAGGCCTGATCCGCTACATCGCCTGCCTGCCACGCCATGTCGTGATGAACGAGGTGCATCTGGCCCCGACATGGAATCGCGGCTACATCGCCAATCTGCAACGCCAGCTTTAAGGGAACGTCGATGGTCACGAACAAGCGGAAGGTGATGCTGCCGCACACGATGGGCAAGGAAGGCATTGCGCTGGTGCAGGCCCGCGGCGATATCGAGACGATCATCTATCCGGCCGGGATCAGCCAGGCTGACCTGCTGCCACAGCTCGTCGATTGTGCCGGCATCGCGTTGTCTGGCACGCCGTACAAGCAGAAAGAGATGGACGCCTCTCCGGCCATACAGGTCGTCGCACGCATCGGCGTCGGCTACGATGCGGTGGAGGTTCCTGCTCTGACCGCACGTCGCGTGCCGCTGATGGTTGCAGGCACTGCAAACTCCACCTCGGTGGCCGAACAGGCGTTCCACCTGATGATCGCATTGGCAAAGAAAAACGCCGCGATGGATCAGTTGGTGCGCGACGGCAAATGGGGCGATCGGCATGGCGGATTGCCGATGGAACTTGCCGGCAAGACCGTCCTGATCGTCGGATTCGGCCGCATTGGCACCAGGTCCGCTCGGCGGTGCCAGGGCTTCGACATGAATGTCTTGATATTCGACCCATTTGTTGACGCGGGGAAGATCACCGCAGCGGGGTGCGAGCCCGTGACAGACCTGGATGCCGCGCTTCCGAGAGCCGATTTCGTCTCGATCCACTGCCCGAAGAATCCGCAGACGGTCGGCATGTTCAACGCCCAGAGGCTGGCACGGATGAAGCGTGGCGCGTTCATTGTGAACACGGCCCGCGGCGGTATCATCGATGAGCCGGCTTTGCATGCGGCCCTCGTCTCCGGCCATCTGGCTGGGGCTGGCCTGGATGTGTTCGACATGGAGCCGACACCAGTCAACAACACGCTGCTGACCCTGGACACCGTCATAGCCTCACCACATATGGCCGGCGTGACGACCGAAGCTGTCGCCGCCATGGCCGTGACGACCGCACGGAACATCCTGGGTGTCTTGGATGGCACACCCGAACGTGCCAATGCCATCAATCCGGAGGTCTTCGACTGATATCATGCCTCAGCCCGATCATATCTCCCGTCTCGGAGTGCCCGACCCGGCCGCACTGGACGACGATCTGAAGGTCATCTGGCAGAAGTGCGTTGATAAGCTGGGGTTTGTACCGAACGTATTCAGCGCTTACAGCCTGAAGCCACAACGGCTACGCAACTTCATGGCCATGTATAATGAGATCATGCTGGCCCCCTCCGGCTTGTCCAAGCTTGAGAGGGAGATGGTTGCGGTGGTCGTCTCGTCCGCCAATCGTTGCTATTATTGCCTTGTGGCGCACGGTGCCGCAGTCCGGCAGCTTTCAGG
>Ga0134128_10007353_pt1 | contig 13309 bp, 8 predicted proteins | sample KB31754_FD_96462 | JGI IMG/M metagenome (GOLD analysis project Ga0134128, IMG submission 96462) | Terrestrial soil microbial communities with excess Nitrogen fertilizer from Kellogg Biological Station, Michigan, USA - KB3-175-4 | ecosystem: Environmental > Terrestrial > Soil > Unclassified ... | reverse complement strand
TACAGCCTGTCCACCAACGACGCGAAGTTCGGGCGCGGTACCTTCGCCGTCGGGGACGATTTCTTTCATTACTGCCGCGATGCCTTCGATTTTCTTTATCGGGAAGGACGCACCCAGCCGAAGATGCTGTCGATCGGCCTGCACATGCGCCTGACCGGCCATCCGGCCCGCGCGGCCGGGCTGGAGCGTCTGCTGGACCACATCACACGGCGCCACGGCGTCTGGATCACCAGGCGGCTGGACATCGCACGCCACTGGGCGGCGCGCTACCCCACGCCGATTGTCAAATAGCAATTTCATTGATAAGCCAACTCATGCCGCATCGCGGCATGAAGGACAGCACGTGGATTGACCTGGTGGACCCGCACGCGGCGTCTGGCTCTGGCGTGGCTGACGGACCCTCGTCAGTTCCGGCACAAGCGCCTGCCGCGGCTCTGTCCGATCTGCCGGTACCAAGGCGTGTTCATCGGCGTCGGTCACCCGCCGCGCTGGGATGCGCGCTGCCCGAACTGCGGCTCCCGGGAGCGGCACAGGCTGCTGCATCTGTGGGTGACCGAGGGCGGCCGGAACAGGCTCACCGGCAAGCGCATCCTGCATTTCGCGCCCGAGAAGGCGCTCTCCCGCACCATGGTCGGCAATCCGCTGTATGAAACCGCGGACCTGCTGCAGGCCGGCGTCACCCATCGCGTGGACATCGCATCCGTGCCGCTGCCGGCCGCAGCCTACGACGCAATCATCGCCAACCACGTGCTGGAGCACATCCCGGACGACTGTGCCGCGATGCGGGAGCTGCACCGGCTGCTGAAGCCCGGCGGGTTCGCGCTGCTGACGGCGCCGATCAACCCGACGCGGCAGCAGACCTATGAAAATCCGGCTGTCGTCACCAAGGCGGAGCGGCACGCGCATTTTGGCGAGGACGACCATGTGCGCTATTATGGGCTGGATTTTGCTGACCGGCTGGCGGTGGCGGGGTTCGCGATAGAGATCTACCGCGTCAGCCCCGCCGAAGAAGTGCGCTACGGTCTGCGGCGAGATGAATGGCTCTACATTGCACGCAGGCCCGATGTCCGACGGTGACGCGCAACGAGTGCTGGTGATCAAGCTGGGGGCGCTGGGCAACGTGGTGCTCTCGCTCGGCGCGTTCGCGGCGATCCGCGCCCATCATGCGAAGGCGCACATCAGCCTGCTGACCACGGCACCGTTCGCCGGCTGGCTGGCCGCATCGCCCTATTTCGACGACGTGCTGATCGACCGGCGGCCATCGCTCTGGGACCTGCCCGGCCTGCTGAAGCTGCGGCGGATGCTGGCGGATGGGCGTTTCGACCGGGTCTACGACCTGCAGACCTCGGGTCGCTCCTCGCGCTATCTGCGGCTGTTTCCGGTGGCCGCCAGGCCGGAATGGTCCGGTATTGCGCTGGGCGCCTCGCATCCTGACCGGAACCCGAAGCGCAACACGCTGCACGACCTGGAGCGGCAGGAAATCCAATTGCAGCAGGCCGGCATCCCGCACGTGCCACCGCCCGACCTGTCCTGGTGCCGCGGCAACGCCGCCCGGTTTGGTCTGCCCACCGGCTACGTCCTGCTGGTCCCCGGCAGTTCGGCGCACCGGCCCGAGAAGCGCTGGCCCGCAGCGGCATATCGCTGTCTGGCTGGGCTTCTCGTCGAACAGGGATTGCATCCGGTCGTCCTGGGGAGTGCGGGGGAGCAGGCATTGGCGCGCGACATCCAGCCGGCGATCAACCTGACCGGCCAGACGGATTTCGGCGACCTCTGCGATCTGGCGCGCGGTGCCCGCTGCGCGGTCGGCAACGACACCGGGCCGATGCACCTGATCGCCGCAGCCGGCTGTCCCTCGGTCGTCCTGTTCTCCCGTGCGTCGGACCCGGCGCTGTGCGCGCCGCGCGGGCGCTCCGTGACCGTGCTGCGCCGCTTGGACCTGGCCGACCTGGACGTCCGGAATGTGCTCGCCGGGCTGCCGGCGCTGGCGGATGCCTGATCCGCCCCCGCGTTCATGCGACCGGTATGATGACAAATGGCAGCCTCGCGTCTTGCGGACCTCGCCAGCGATGACCTTGTGACCTATGGCGAGGGGCGCACGAACCGGCGGGCAGGGACATGGCGAAGGCGGCCAGCGACAGGGAGGGATGCTATCGCCTGCGACGGCCCGCCAGCCGCGTGGAGTGGGCCGCCTATCACGGCATCCGCCAGGCGGTGGCGCTGGGCGGGGAGGGAAATGACGCAGACGAGCTGGCGCCGACTAATTTCCCGCTGCTGCTGTGGCTGGAGGATTGCCCGGTCGGTACCGTCCAGATCGACATGCTGGATGGCGGTGCGGCGGCGTTCCGCCTTGTCGCCGTGGACCCATCGCATCAGGGACGTGGCCACGGGCTGGCGCTGCTGCGGGAGGCGGAAGCCTTCGCGCGCGAAAGCGGCTGCCGCAAAGCGGTGGTCTATTCGACCCAGGAGGCGGTGGGATTCTACGTCAGTGCCGGCTATGCAGAGGACGACTGGGACGACCAGTCGTTCGGCGGCATCGTGCAGATGACCAAGCCGCTCGCCTATGCCGGGTTCGGGATGGAGGAGGCGTAAGCGCGCTCCGGTTCAGGCCCGTAGCGGCGGGGGCGGCGGATCGTGGGGAATGGGGAGCGGTGCCGGCGGCTCCTCGATCGGCGGCGGGTCTTCGGGGTCGGGAACCTCCGGCGGGCGGCCAGGGGGCACCGGCGGGTCCGACTGCATCCACGTGGAAATCCCATGCGGAACCCACTGGGCAATCCACCGGTCCATGGCCGCGGAACCGCAAGCCTCAGCCCGCCAGCGCACGTTCCGCCTCCGGTCCTGTTTCCGGACTTGCGACGGGAATCGGCTGCTCGGCCATATGCCGAATCGCGTCTCTCGCCCGCCGCATGCCGATGGAGCGGCGGCTCTCCGGCTCCAGCACGAACAGCGCGACCGATCGTCCGGTGACATCGTACTGCTCCCCGCTGGGATACGTTTCGGTACCGGTATCGTCAGGCACGTTGGTGTCCAGCAGGCAGCGCCAGGTACTGCCGCCCATCACCTCCGGCAGGGTGAACAGCACCGCGTCGTGCTGTGCGTTCAGCACCAGCAGCGCCGTTGCGTCCATCGCCGGCCGCCGGATGCCGGTGGCCTGCGCCCGCCCGTCCATCAGCATACCCAGGCACCGGGCATTGCCGTCCTGCCACTGCTCCGCTTCGACGTCAGTGGCATCGGGGGCGAGCCAGCGGACATCGTTGACGTCGAGGTCGGCATTGTACTCGCCGGTCATGAAGCGGGAGCGGCGGAGGATCGGGAACGAGTTCCGCATGGCGATGATTTTGCGGACGAACTCCGCCAGTTCCACCGCACCCTGGCCGAAATCCCAGTTCACCCAGCTTATTTCATTGTCCTGGCAATACGCGTTGTTGTTGCCGAACTGCGTCCGGCCGAATTCGTCGCCCGCCGTCAGCATCGGTGTGCCCTGTGCCAGCAGGAGTGTCGCGAGAAAGTTCCGCTTCTGGCGGTCGCGCAGGGCGACGATCTCCAGATCGTCTGTCGGCCCTTCGGCACCGTGATTCCAGGACAGGTTGTCGGCGTGGCCGTCGCGGTTGTCCTCGCCGTTCGCCTCGTTGTGCTTGTCGTTGTAGGAGACGAGGTCGTTCAGCGTGAAGCCGTCGTGGGCGGTGATGAAGTTGACCGAAGCCCAGGGCTTGCGGCCGCGCTTGTCGAAGAGGTCGGCCGAGCCGGTCATGCGGCGGCCGAGCTCGCCGATGAGATTGCCTTCGCCTGCCCAGTAGCGCCGCAGCGTGCGGCGGAAATGGTCATTCCATTCCGACCATCCGGAAGGAAAGCCGCCGACCTGATAGCCGCCCGGCCCAATATCCCACGGCTCGGCAACGAGCTTCACGCCGGCAAGCACCGGATCCTGGCGGATCGCGGCGAAGAAGGGGGCGGCACGACTGAAGCCGTTGGCCTCGCGGCCGAGCGTGCTCGCCAGATCGAAGCGGAATCCATCGATGTGACAAACCTGTACCCAGTAGCGCAGCGAATCCATCACCATCTGCAGCACGCGCGGATGGTTGAGGTTGAGGGAATTGCCCGTGCCGGTGAAATCCTCGTAATAGCGAGGCTCGCCGGGAACGAGCCAATAATAAGAAGTATTATCGATGCCGCGGAAACTCAGGGTCGGACCGAGGTGATTGCCTTCGGCGGTGTGGTTGTAGACCACGTCGAGAATGACCTCGATACCGGCATCATGCAGCCGGGAAACCGTGGAGCGAAAGTCGTCGAGCGGATTGGCTGCCGCATAGCGCTGGTCGGGAGCGAAGAATCCCAACGTGTTGTAGCCCCAGTAATTGCTCAACCCGCGCTCGATCAGGTGGCGGTCGTCCACGAAATAATGGATCGGCAAGAGCTCGAGCGTGGTGATGCCGAGCTGGCGCAGATGATCGATCACGCCAGGCGCGGATAGCCCGCGAAAGGTGCCGCGCATCCACGGCGGCACGTCCTCACGCTGCTGCGTGAGCCCCTTGACGTGCGCCTCGTAGATGATCGTATCGCACCACGGCACTTTGGGGCGCTGCTCGCTGCCCCAGGTGAAAGCCTCGTCGATCACCACTGCCTTTGGCATCCCACGAGCATTGTCGCGCCGGTCAAACGAGAGATCGGCGCGCGGACTGCCGGTGCGATAACCGAAATGGGCATCGCTCCAGACGAGGCGGCCGGCCAGCCATTTTGCGTAGGGATCGACAAGAAGCTTGTACGAATTGAAGCGGAATCCGCGCTCCGGTTGATAAGGGCCGTGCACCCGATACCCGTAGAGCTGGCCCGGCGAGACATCATTCAAATAACCGTGCCAAATATCCTCGGTCCGTTCCGGCAGTCGAATGCGCTCGATCTCACGGCGCCCCTGCGCATCGAAAAGGCAGAGGTCGACTCTTTGGGCATTCGCGGAAAACAAAGCAAAGTTGGTCCCCCGTCCGTCCCAGGTGGAGCCCAGCGGATGGGGGAGTCCCGCGGAGAGCCGCGAGTTACGAGTGGGGGACGAGAAATATTGCCGCAAGGGGCGGAATAACAAGGTTGACCTCGGGAATTGTGCCTTCCTGCAACGTTCTGACGATACCGCCGTTCCCGATGTTGCTGCCGCCGTAGAGTTCCGAGTCAGTGTTGAGGAGCTCGCGCCATGCGCCGGCGAACGGCACCTTGATACGATAGTCCCGGTACACTTCCGGCGTGAAATTCACCACAACGAGGCAGCGGTCCGTGGTATCGCGGCCCTTGCGGAGCCACGCAAACACGCTGCGCTGCGCGTCGTGCATGATGAGCCACTCAAATCCGGCCGCTTCGCAGTCGAGCTGATGCAGCGCCGGTACGGTGCGATAGAGCCGGTTGAGGTCGCGAACGAGCTGCTGCACGCCCGCATGATAAGGCCTGCCCAGGAGATGCCAATCGAGCGAATGGTCGTGCCGCCATTCGTTTTCCTGAGCGAATTCGCACCCCATGAACAGCAGCTTCTTGCCGGGGTGGCCGAACATGAACCCGTAATAGGCGCGCAGATTGGCGAAGCGCTGCCATTCATCGCCCGGCATGCGCCCCAGAATGGAGCGCTTGCCGTGCACCACCTCATCATGCGAGAGCGGCAGGATGAAATTTTCAAAGAACGCGTAGTGCAGGCCAAACAGGATCTGGCCGTGGTGGTGCTGCCGATAGATCGGATCTTTGCTAATATATTCCAGCGTGTCGTGCATCCAACCCATGTTCCATTTGTAGCCGAAGCCAAGTCCGCCCCAATCCACCGGACGTGAGACCATGGGCCATGCAGTGGATTCCTCAGCCGCGGTGGTCGCGTTCGGGAAACGTCCGAACACTTCCGTGTTGAAGTGCCGGATGAAGCTGAGCGCTTCCAGATTTTCCCGGCCGCCATATTTGTTCGGGATCCAGCCTCCTTCGGGCCGGCTATAGTCGAGGTAGAGCATGGAGGCGACTGCATCCACGCGCAGGCCATCGACGCGGTACCGATCGAGCCAGAACAGCGCGTTGGCAATCAGGAAGTTCGTTACCTCCGTGCGCCCGTAGTTATAGATCAGCGTATTCCAGTCGAGGTGGCGACCCTGCATCGGGTTGAGATGCTCATAGAGCGCGGTGCCGTCGAAATGGGCAAGGCCGTGCGGATCGTCCGGAAAATGCCCGGGCACCCAATCGAGCAGCACGCCAAGCCCTTCGCGATGACAGGCCTCGACCAGCGCCGAAAAATCTGCCGGCGAGCCGAACCGGCTCGTGGGCGCGTACAGGCCCGTTGGCTGATACCCCCACGATCCATCAAAGGGATGCTCCGCAACCGGCAGAAATTCCACATGCGTGAAGCCCAGATCGCGCGCATAGGCGGGCAATTGCTCCGCCAGCTCGCGATAGGTCAGCCATCTCCCGCCCTGGTCAGCGCGTCGCCGCCAGGATCCGAGATGCACTTCGTAGATGGAGATCGGGGCGGCATGCGCATTGATTCCGGCGGGGGCGGGCTGCGGTCTCGCAAACGCATCGAGATCGACCACGATCGATGCCGTCTTCGGTCGCAGTTCGGCCATGAACTCAACCGGATCGGATTTGAGCGGCATCATTTGGCCGTCCTGGCCGATGATCTCGTATTTATATTTGTCGCCCACGCGCACACCGGGCACGAAGATTTCCCAACATCCGTTGCCGCGCACGCGCATGGCGTGGCGTCGACCGTCCCAGAGGTTGAAATCGCCGACGACACTCACGCGCCGCGCAGAGGGAGCGAACACCACGAATGCCGCGCCCGCCACCCCATCCAGCACCATGGGGTGAGCGCCCAGCTTGTCGTAAAGCTGCATGTTTGTGCCTTCGCCGAGCAGATAGAGGTCGTACTCGGAAAGGATTGGTGGGAACCGATACGGGTCCTCCAGCTCGACTTCTCCATCGCCGTACCGGGCGCGCACGCGGTATCGGCGGGCGCCGTTTGAGAGCCGCCCTTCAAACAGCCCGGCGTCGTGCAGCCGCTGCAACTCCGTTGCCTCGCCGCGCTCATTGACCACGGCGACATCTTCCGCATCCGGCAGGAAAACGCGGACCACTGGGACATTCCCTTCAAAATGAATACCCAGATAATGGAACGGGTCGGAATGGCGGCCCTCGATTACGGCGTAGGCTTCCGAGCTGAGATAAGTCATCTTGCTGCGCGCTCCGCATGAAGAATGCGCCGGGCGCCCGCGAGAGGCACCCACACCCAATCCGGCCTGTGCGCCAGCTCGTACCCGATCTCGTAAAAAACCTTCTGCAGGAGGAAGAAATCCAGGAGCCGGTCGGCATCATCGTGCGAGGCCGGCCAAAGCCGTGCGTCCGTGAGCGTCTGCCTGTAGGTGCCGAGGAATGCCCCGACTGCGGAATCGCGCCAGCGGTCGAGAGCGCGCGCAATCCTGTCCTGCGGGTCGGGAGCCGAATTGAGAGCCCGCCGTAGTGCCGCCGTCGCTGAATAGTCGATCGAACGAATAAGGCCGGCGACGTCGCGGGCGGCTGGTCCCTTGCGGCGCCGCTCCTCGATTGCACGCCGGGGCTCGCCTTCAAAATCTATGATCGAGATGTCGTCTTTCACGATCAGTATCTGGCCGAGATGAAAATCGCCGTGATGCCTGATTTTGCTCAGCTGCAGCGAGTCGGGAAACAGATCGAGCAGCAGGTTGGGCAGGCTTTCCCGCCGCGCCATGACATCATCGAGCAAACCAAGTGCGCTCTCCGGCAGCTCCCTGCGACGCGCCAGCAGAGTGTCGAGGACCGCGTTGGCGCTCTTGAGCGCGTCCTCTCGCCAATGCGCAACGTCGTCGGCTTGCAACGGTTCCGGCGCGAATTCGGCGATATCGTCGCGGCTGGCCAAGGCGAGCTGCAGTTGCGCAACACGCACCCCGACGAGCTGCATGCGGCCGAGATACGCCGTTTGCTCGTCGCTCTGGCCCGCTGCCTCTGCCGTGAGCAGCCGCTGCTCCTCGACGTAGCGATCGAGAGAATGCGCCGTCACCGTCCAGGCATCGCCCTGATTCTCGACGAATTCATGCAGCACGGCGACCGCACTGGTTTTCTCCTCCCGCTCGAGCTTCGCCGAGGCACGCAAAGCGGGCGCGTGGGGAAACGACACGGCCTCGGTCAGAAAGCCACCGATTTCCACTTCCGGGTTGGTCCCCGGTTCAAGCCGTCGAAACAGCTTGAGCACATACTTGTTGCCGATGAGCACGGTCGTGTTCGACTGCTCGGTACTGATCGCGCGCACGCTTTCGATCGGGTCAGGCGTTGCGGCGGCGAACGCGCGGGTAGGCTCGAACGCGAGGCGCCCGCCATCGGCTTCGATACTACGTCCGTTGCGCATCTCTTCGAGCATGAAAGCGATGAAACTCTGGTCCGTTGCGGCATCGAGCAGGGTGCCTTCCGATCTGCCGCGGCGCACAGCGGCAAGCGCATTCGTATCTTTGCGCAGCCGATCCAGCCGGGCCCAGCGGATGATCAGGGGCAGCAAATAAAGGGCAACCTCCCGTCCCGTCTTCGCCTCCACTACCGCAAGCTGGAGCTCCGGATCACGTGTGGTGAGCGGTATAGTCATGAGCACACGCGTTGCCACGGCAGCGCCACGTTGCGCGTACCAGCGCCGGCCGGAAAGAAAGGAGGGCAGCACATCGCGCTCAAGCACCGAGCGGGTGCGGCCTTCGAGCAGGGTGCGCCAGCCGCCAGTGAGGACGAGCGTTTCGAACTCGACCGCCGCCGATCTGCTCTCGAGCTCTCGGTCAAGCTTCTCGCACAATTGGAACCAGTAGAAACCATATGGCGGCAAGGTGATGAGATACGGGTCGCTCTTGATTGCGGGGAAGCTGGTGCGGCCGAGCAGCTCGAGCGGCACGCGACCTCGCCACAGCGACAGATCGATTTCAGCCGCCTGTGCCGAACGCGAGAGGTTGGCCACGCACAGCACGACTTCACTGTCGTATTGGCGCACATAAACGAGCACCGAACGGTTTGCCGGACGAATGAAGCTCAACGAGCCGCGACTGAACACCTTGCTCGACTTGCGCACCGAAATGAGGCGCTTGGTCCAGCTCAAAAGCGAGCCGAGGCTGCGCGACTGCGCTTCCACGTTGACGGCTTCATAGCCGTAGACCGGATCCATGATCATCGGCAGGTAGAGGCGTGCCGGATCGCAACGGGAGAAGCCGCCATTGCGGTCGGGCGTCCACTGCATGGGGGTGCGGACCCCATTGCGGTCACCGAGATAGATGTTGTCACCCATGCCGATCTCGTCGCCGTAGTAGATGATGGGCGTTCCGGGAAACGACATGAGCAGCGCATTCATCAGCTCGATCTTGCGCCGGTCATTGTCCATCAGCGGCGCGAGACGCCGTCGAATGCCCAGATTGATCCGCGCGCGCGGGTCGGTCGCATAGGTCGACCACAGATAGTCGCGCTCAACATCCGTGACCATTTCGAGGGTGAGCTCGTCGTGGTTGCGCAAAAACAGCGCCCATTGGCAGTTTGCCGGAATGTCCGGCGTCTGCCGCAGGATGTCCGTGATTGGAAACCGGTCCTCCTGCGCAATCGCCATGTAAATGCGCGGCATGAGCGGAAAGTGATAGGCCATGTGGCATTCGTCGCCATCGCCGAAATAGGCGCTCACGTCCTCCGGCCACTGGTTGGCTTCTGCCAGGAGGAGCTTGCCGGGCGCGTATGAATCGAGCTCTGCGCGGATGCGCTTTATGATTGTGTGCGTCTCCGGCAGGTTTTCGTTGTTGGTTCCTTCGCGCTCGCATAGATAGGGAATGGCGTCGAGACGGAAGCCATCGACGCCGCGATCGAGCCAGCGCCGCATCACCTCGACCATCGCCAGCAACACGCGCGGGTTGTCGAAGTTGAGATCGGGCTGATGTGAAAAGAACCTGTGCCAGTAGTAGGCTCCGGCTACCGGATCCCACGACCAGTTCGACCTTTCCGTATCGCTGAAGATGATGCGCGTGCCGGCATACCGCTGGTCGGTGTCGCTCCAAACGTACCAATTGCGTGCGTCCGAATCGGGACTGCTCTGCCGCGCGCGCTTGAACCAGGGGTGCTGGTCGGAGGTATGATTGATTACGAGCTCGGTGATGACGCGCAGATTGCGCCGGTGCGCCTCTTGCAGGAAGCGGCGAAAATGCTGCATCGTGCCGAAATCGGGATTGATGCGGCGGTAATCGGAAATGTCATAGCCGTCGTCGCGGCCCGGTGACGGATAAAACGGCAAGAGCCAAAGCGCCGTTACCCCGAGCTCCTGCAGATAATCGAGCTTTTCGGTGAGGCCGGCGAAGTCGCCTATGCCGTCATTATTGCTGTCGGCAAACGCTTTTACATGCAGCTGATAGACGATTGCGTCCTTGTACCAAAGGCCGTCGCCTGCGAGCTGGGGCTCAAGCTTGATTTCCGGCGCGATGTTCATGACCGCTGCTTGGCCCTCTCACGCGTGGCAGCGCATGAAAATCGCGGGATCCTGCTGTTGGTCGATGCGCAGCCGCAGCCCTCCCCATTCGATCATGCGGCGCTCGCCGGTGACGAGATTCTCGACAGATTTGACGCGTTGGCGCGAGCCCTCGGGGCCGATTTCCATATCGCCGAAATGGAACCAGAACTCGCGCGGGCCTTCCGGGGCGAGCGCCACCGCGACCGCCACGGCATTTTCCCGAGCAACTGACTCCTTCACGTATCCGATCACCTGCGCGTCATCCACCTGCGCAAATCGAAGATTACTGGTCTGCAGCAACGCGGCATTCTCCTTGCGAAACCGGTTTAGCCGGCGGATATATTCTTTGATATTTCCCGGCGCATTCCAATCCCGCGTCTTGAGCTCATACTTCTCGGAATTGAGGTATTCCTCCCTTCCGGGCAGCGGCGCATGCTCGAGCAGCTCGAAGCCGTTATAGACGCCATAATTGCCGGAAAGCGTCGCCGCCAGCGCCACGCGCGCCTTGAACATCCAGGGCTCGCCAGCCTGCAGATGCAAGGGCAGGATGTCGGGTGTATTCACGAAAAAATTGGGCCGGAAATACTCCCGTTCGGGGTAGCCGGTGATCTCGCTCAAATAGGCCTGGAGCTCCTCCTTCTCGGTGCGCCACGTGAAATATGTATAGGACTGATTGAAGCCGAGCTTCGCAAGCGCCTTCATGACCTTCGGTCTGGTGAAAGCCTCCGAAAGGAAGATGACATTCGGCTCGATCGCCTGCACCTCCCGGATCACCCATTCCCAGAACGGAAACGGCTTCGTGTGCGGATTATCGACGCGGAAGATGCGCACGCCTTGCGCAACCCAGAACAACAGCACGTCGCGCAGCGCCGTCCACACTCCTTCTCGTCCCCGGCCATAGAATTCGGGATTGACGATGTCCTCGTATTTCTTGGGCGGGTTTTCCGCAAATTGGATGGAGCCGTCAGCCCTCCGCTTGAACCACTCCGGATGCTGCGCAAGCCAGGGATGGTCGAGCGACATCTGCACGGCGAAATCGAGCGCGATCTCCATGCCGTGCTCGCTTGCCGCGCGCGCGAGTCGAGCAAAATCATCGAGCGTGCCGAGCTCTGGATGGATCGCGTCGTGGCCGCCTTCGTGGGAGCCGATTGCATACGGGCTGCCCGGATCTCTGGGTTTTGCCTTGACCGCATTATTGCGGCCCTTGCGGTTCGTCCTGCCGATCGGGTGGATGGGGAGAAGATAAAGGACATCGAAACCCATTCCGGCAATGTCGGGCAGGCGCCGGATGCAGTCCTCAAATGTGCCGTGCTTGCCGGGTACGGACGCTTGACTGCGCGGCATGATCTCATACCAGGCACCGGCGCGCGCAAGCGGCCGGTCGATCAGCAAGGGACAATGCCGGCTGCGGGTTAGATCCGATTGATCGATCCTGGCCGCTGCAAGCGCGAGATCGTCAGACAGGAGAGGCCCGTCCTCCGCCGCATCCGCGTCGTTCAAGGCATCGTGGACAAGGCGCATGACTGCCGCTTCGCGCGGCTTCAGGCTGGCCACCAGCGCGCGGCCTTCCTGCAGCTCCAAATCAACTTGCAGCCCCGCGTTGCGCTTGGCCACAAAATCGCGCCGCCACGTGGCAAATACGTCGGTCCATGCCTCTATGGCGTAGACGAACCGGCCGGGTGCGGGCGGGATGAAGCTGCCGCTCCAGCGGTCGTTGTCAACGAGCCGCATGGGTGCGCGCGACCATGTGCCGGCGCTCTCCGGCCGCCACAACAGTGCGGCGGCCAGCACCACATGGCCGTCCCGGAAGATATCGGCCCACACCTCAAGGGGCTCGCCTACCGTGCGCTTGACGGGAAAACGGCCGCCGTCGACAAGGGGATAGATATCCTCGATGTAAATTCGGCGTGCGCCGAGGTCGACCGAGGAAATGCTCACATTCGCAGTCATGTGCGGATACTGGTCGCGTCTGATCGACTCCAGGGGGGAGGCACAACGACCCGCCCTATGGAACCTGTCAGCGCGGCGTCGGGTTCCCTTTCCCTTGTCCGTGTCCGGAAAAGAGGCATGCGCGCGCTCGGACATGCTTAGTCCAATCGAAGGCCTGGAAACAAACGATGGATGCAGAGCTGCTTGAGCGTGCGGCACGCTTCGGCATCGAAACGCAATATCACGACGGCACGGGCCAGCTTCGGACCGTTGCGGGAGAGGTGCTTGGACGTCTGGTCGGCGCCCTGGGCCGGGAAACGCCGGCCCATGCGCGCATATTACCGCCAAGTGTGATTGCGCGGGGAGACGCCCGCGTGCGCGTCCGCCTCAAGGTAAGCGACGACGCAACGATCGCGTGGGCAATTTTAGCTGACCAACAGATGATGGCCCAGGGACAATCCCGCGGGGCCGAATTGAACCTTTCCGTCCAATTGCCCAAAGGCATCTATCGGCTGCGCGTTGCCGCCAACGAGGCTCTCGGCAAGCGGGTGGACGAAGCAGCGCTCATCCTTGCCCCGCACCAGGCCTGCCAGGGCGCTTCAGAGAAGCGCATGTGGGCGCTCGGAGTGCAGCTCTACGCTGTCCGCTCCGAGCGAAACTGGGGTCACAGCGACTTTTCAGATCTTGTCGACCTGATCGATATGGCGGCCGATCACGGCGCAGCGGGCGTCGGCCTCAATCCGCTGCATGCGCTTTTTGAGGGGGAGGCAAGTCCTTACTTCCCGAACACCAGGCTCTTCCTCAATCCGCTCTACATCGATGTGGATGCCGTCCCCGAATTTCCCGGGCGCGCCGCTGCAGGAGTCGATGCCGAGATCGCCAGGCTGCGCGCCGGCGACG
>Ga0134128_10007352_pt1 | contig 13310 bp, 10 predicted proteins | sample KB31754_FD_96462 | JGI IMG/M metagenome (GOLD analysis project Ga0134128, IMG submission 96462) | Terrestrial soil microbial communities with excess Nitrogen fertilizer from Kellogg Biological Station, Michigan, USA - KB3-175-4 | ecosystem: Environmental > Terrestrial > Soil > Unclassified ... | reverse complement strand
GTCAGCCCTGCCGCCAGCACGGGGTTTGGAATCTCCTCCACCCCTTCCATCAAATCCATCAGGGCCTGGCGATGATGCTTCTTCACCGGCGCAAAACCGACGCCGCAATTGCCGAACATGACGGTCGTCACGCCGTGCCAGCAGGAGGGCGCCAGCAGCGGATCCCACATCGCCTGACCGTCATAATGCGTGTGCACGTCGACCCAGCCGGGCGTCACCATCAATCCCGTGGCATCGATCTCGCGCCGGGCAGGTCCCTGCTTGCCGCCGACGCCGGTGATGCGGCCATCCGCAATGGCAACATCGCCGGTGAATGCCGCCTTGCCGGTGCCATCAACGATCGAGCCGCCACGAATAACGATGTCGTGCATGTCAGCCTCCCGCATGGGGTCTCGTCGCCCCTTTACAGTGAGGCTACACAGTGAGGCTACGCCATTTTCGACAACACGATAAGTCGGCGCGACTGCCCATGCAGCGCATGGCTGGTCGGCGCGAGGGGCTGTGTGCTGTTCTTGATTGAAGCGCACAGAGCAGCGGGAGAAGGACTGCACGTCCGCTGCGGAGCAACATCGCTACTCACACTCCAGGTTGCACTGGCCCAAAGCGCCGGACTAGTTCATGATGCGGTTGCATTACCGCCGAGCGCGGAATGCCCACACCAAGAAGAAACCAGCATGAAATCAAAAGGAAACGCCATCGAACCATAAACGAGGAGGGAAATGCCATGAGTGTGACGACAATGGCCGCAGGCCCGATGTCGGAGGTCGACCATCAATCGGCCCTGCGCCGTGCGGTGATCGCGAGCACTGTCGGGACCACCATCGAATGGTACGACTTCCTCATTTACAGCACCGTAACCGGGCTCGTCTTCAACAAGGTCTATTTCCCCGCTTCCGATCCGTGGATCGGCACGTTGCAGGCATTCGGCGTCTACTTCATCGGCTTCGTCGCACGGCCGATTGGAGCTGCGATCTTCGGCCATTACGGGGACCGCATCGGCCGCAAGGCGACCCTCATCGTCACCTTGCTGATGACCGGAATCTCCACCGCCGCGGTCGGCCTGGTGCCGGGCTACGCTTCCATCGGCATCTGGGGCGCGGTCATCCTCACCCTGCTGCGCCTGATCCAGGGCATCGGCGTCGGCGGCGAATGGGGCGGCTCGGTGCTGCTGGCCATGGAGTGGGCCCGAAGCAACAAGAACCGCGGCTTCATCTCCTCATGGCCGCAATTCGGCGCGCCGGCCGGACTGTTCCTCGCCAATATCGCGGTGCTGTTCTTCAGCTGGTACTCCGGCGATCAGTTCCTGACCTGGGGTTGGCGCATCCCGTTCCTCGTGAGCATCATCATGGTGGCCGTCGGGCTGTGGATCCGGCTCGGCATCCTCGAAACTCCCGTGTTCCAGCGCCTCGTCGCCGAGAACAAGGTCGAGCGCGCTCCGATCATCGAAGTCTTCAAGCGGCAGCCGCGCGAGGTTATCCTGTCCGCGACGGTGCGGATGGCCGAGCAGGGCCCCGCCTATATTTTCAACGCCTTCGTGCTCACCTATGGCACGCTGGTGGTGGGGGCCTCGCGCAACCTGCTGCTCTCGGGCCTCGTCGCCATGACTGCCCTCGGCTTCCTCACGGTCCCGATTGCCGGCGCACTGACGGATCGCATCGGCCGCAGGAAGGTGTTCATCAGCGGCTGCGTGCTCGTTGCCGTCTTCACCTTCGTCTATTTCGCGATGCTCGATACCAAGCACCCGGTGCTCATTTTCATCGCCATGGCGCTCTCGTTCATCCCGATCATGATCATGTACGCCGCGGAAGCCGCGCTGATTGCGGAGTCCTTCACGCCGCGGCTGCGCTACAGCGGTGCCTCGATCGGCTATCAGTTCGCCTCGATCATTGCGGGCGGACCGGCGCCGTTCATCGCGACGTGGCTGTTTTCGACCTTTCATTCCTCGTTCCCGATCGGCATCTACGCCGTCGTCTGCGCGGTGATCAGCATCTGCTCGGCCTTGCTGCTCCCCGACCAGACCAACAAGGACATTACGCACGAGGTGCACTACGGCAACAGGTGAAGCATCACGGGCGCCCGGCCATGCGCGCCGGGCGCCACGCCGCTCGTTCAACCGCCGACTGGCGCCCTGGCCGGTTCGTTCCCCTGCTCCTCTCGATCTTGTTGGTTCAATTGGTCCCACGATGGCGATATCGTGGAGGCAGGAGCCTCTTTCCATGAAAATAGCCATCATCGGGGTCGGAACCGTCGGCAGCGCACTCGCGCGAGGACTTCAGAAATCGTCACACGCGGTCGTTCTCGGAGCGCGCGACGTCACCGACAGGAGCACACGGGATCTCGCCGCCGATGTGGGCGCCGAGCTTGCCTTGCCGGTCGAGGCTGCGAGGTCCGCTGAACTCGTCATTCTCGCCCTGCCGTGGAACGTTGCGGAACCAGCCGTCAAAGCGCTCGGCGATCTCACCGGCAAGGTCGTCATCGACTGCATGAATCCGATCGGCATGGTCGATGGCGTCCTCGGACTGGTGCTGGGCCATACGACCAGCGGCGGCGAGACAGTGGCCGGCTGGCTGCCGGGCGCACGCGTGGTGAAGACGCTCAATCAGGTCGGCGCGGAGATCATGGCCGACAATGCCGGCATGGCGCATCGGCCCGTCATGTTCATGGCGGGCGATGATGCGCAGGCGAAGGCCATGGTCGCGACGGTGTTGACCGATCTGGGCTTCGAGCCGCTCGACGCCGGCGAGCTGGCGAAGTCGCGCCTGCTGGAGCCCTTCGGCATGGTCTGGATCAACCAGGCACTATTGCGGGGAAAAGGCCGGGCCTGGGCTTTTGCGGCCGTTGATCAGAAGTGATCCGACCGTTCCCGTGCCGCCGCTCGGGGTCAAGTCGCGCCCGCGATCTCCCGGTCGATTTTGCGCAGCCGCACGAAGGCGGCCCAAGCCTTTGGATAATCCCTGTCCTTGGGATCAATCGTGAGCAGCGCGCGACATGCTTCGTTGACCTCGTCCGATGAAGGGCGCAGCGTCTCCTTGCCGGACGATCTTGATTGCTTCCAGCGATCCTCGACGTGCTTGGCGAGAGCCAAGGCCTGTGCCGTCGTTCGTTTCTCGGTGGGCTTCGCCAGAGGATGACCCGAAGAAAATGTCGGCCAAGCTGCGGGCGGCTGATCGCTCCTCCAGTTCAGCTCATCTTCGAGCGAGGCGTGCACCGCCTGATTCGAGCTTGGCGCAGATCCGGCACCTTCTGCCCCCGCTGCCGGCTGCCCGGCGAGCTGACGAAGCTGACCTTCCATTGTTCCTCCCGATACCCCTTCCTGGCCCGATGGGCCGAGGGCTGTCAGCGTTGACAGCGTCGATGGATCAGCTTTCGGAACCACCTTCTGAACCGTTTTGATCATCGACAGGGCGCCGGGCGAGATCAGCGTTTTCTGACCGGCAATCTTGTCGTCCTTCTCGTCTGGGCAGGGTTTGTAGGCCGAATACTGCGATGTGATCCGGCCGTCGTCGTCAACGCGGGCGAAATCGTTCGCGACCGTGTACACGAAGGCTGCCTCCACATAGTGCTGGTCTTCGTCCATCGCTTTCACCGCGCCACACACATGTCGCCCGGCATCCGCTTCGACCGTTCGCAAGCCGCTGAAAACTGCCGAATCGGGTTTGATCAGCATGCGAGAAACAGCGGCGCGCGCTTTGCCGTGATCCGATCGAAACATGCTCCATACCGCATCGACTTCGACCTCGATGAGGTGGGGCTGATAGTAAAATTCGTATTCAGCCGCGAGGAATGCCGCGCCCACGCCTGCGGCGACCAGCAATGCGAATACATTCATTGGATACGTTCGCCCCGACGATGGGATGGAACCCATTATGGTTGTAATTTATATCGACAACCATTTGAGCGAGTATTTGCTAACAACCCTTGAAGAGGTTGTACTTAATTCTGCGATCCACCAAAAGTGCGTGCTTTGGTCGCACGAAGCGCGCCGCTTCGGACCGCTGGAAAACTCTGGCTCGCCAAAGACGGAATCGGAACGCTCGTCCGCAGAATGTCGGTTCCGCAGGGAGCGCCAGCGTAAACGGGCAATTAATGGGCGCCGACTAGGATGCGCCTGTCCCGACCAGCGCAATCGGCTTGAAATCCCATGAAAATCGCTACCCTTCTCACCGCCGCCATCGTCTCGCTCGCCTCGGTGGGCGGCGGCCTCGCCGCCTATGTCTCGGTCACCAAATATCAGACCATGGACAGGGTCGAGGTGGCGCAGAAGCGGCTCGCGATCGTCCGCGCCCTTGGCGATATCCCGTCCCACATGAATCCCGAGCGCGGCTTTGCCACCAACATCCTGTTCGGCTCCGGCACACCCAGTCCGAAACAGACGGAGGCGCTCGACAGGCTGCGCGCGCTGACCGACGGCGCCATGGCGAAGGTGAACCAGGTGCGCGGCTCGCTGCCCGGCGAGCTCGACGACGGCGCAGCCGTGGCGAGCGCGATCGACGCGATGAAAGCGAAATTCTCAGCCCTGCGCGAGTCCATCGAGAAAGGGTTCACCGTCCCGGCCGACAGCCGCAGAGCCACCGGCACGAAAATCGTTGCCGACAACGCCGCTCTCAATGCCGACATCACCGTGCTGCTGGACGAGCAGGTTCGCCGCCTCGCCGCGCTCGACGGCGTGGCCTACCGGCAGGCGAGCTACGCCAATATCGCCATGTCGCTGCGCGACATCGGCGGCCTCAACGCCAGCCTGCACAAGAGCCTGGTGGCGGCCAAGCGCGCGGCCACCGACGCCGAGAAGCTGGAGCTGAGCCGCTCCAACGGCCGCACCGAGCAGCTTCTGGCCGATCTGCAGGAACTCCGCAAGAATCCGGCGACACCGGCCAATGTCAGCGCGGCGCTGAACAAGCTGCAGTCGGACTACGTCGAGCGTTTCGGAGCCGAGCTGAAGCTTGCAAGCGAAGGCGCCGCCACCGGCAAATATGAGCACGATATTGACACTTATTATGCGGAATCGCAGATCGGCCTCGCTGCCATCGTCAAGGTGCGCGACGCCTTCTACGACAATGCGGAGCAGGGCTTGGAGGCCGCCTATTCGTCGGCGCGCTTTTCCTTCCTGGTGGCGCTCGCCGGCCTGATCCTGGTCGCCGCCGCGGGCTGCGGCATGATCGTGATGGTCTCGCGCCGGATCCTGAAACCCATCGCCGCACTGACCGGCCGCATGTCGCGGCTTGCCGCCGGCGAGGTCGCCGAGGAAATCCCGGGCGCAGCGCGCGGCGACGAGATCGGCGCGATGGCGGCCGCGGTACAGGTCTTCAAGGACAACAAGATCCGCGCCGACGCGCTCGCTGGCGAGAAGGAAGCCGAAAACGATGCCCGCATGCGTCGCGCCCATGCGCTCGACGATCTGACGCGCGCCTTCGAGACCAAGGTGGGCGAACTCGTCGGCGGATTGTCGTCCGCCTCCTCGATGATGGAGAAGACCGCGCAGTCGATGGCCGAGACCGCCGGCGCGACCAACCGCCAGGCCGCGGTGGTCGCCACCGCTTCCGAGCAGACCTCGACCAACGTGCAGACAGTGGCGAGCGCGACGGAAGAACTAACCTCGTCGATCTCCGAGATCAGCCGCCAAGTGACGCAATCGACCGAGATCGCCGCGCGCGCCGTCGACAATGCCCGCCGCACCGGCGATACCGCCCGTTCGCTGGCCGAGGGCGCGCAGAAGATCGGCGACGTGGTGACGCTGATCCAGAGCATTGCCGAGCAGACCAATCTGCTGGCGCTGAACGCGACCATCGAGGCCGCGCGCGCCGGCGAAGCGGGGCGCGGCTTTGCGGTCGTCGCCTCCGAAGTCAAATCGCTCGCCGGCCAGACGGCGAAGGCCACCACCGAGATTTCCGAGCAGATCGCGGCGATCCAGGCGACCAGCGACGAGACCGTGGCGGCGATCCGGGGCGTGGTCGACGTCATCACCGAGATCGACCAGATCGGCACCGCGATCGCGGCCGCGATCGAGGAGCAGGGCTCGGCCACCAAGGAAATCTCGCGCAGCATTCAGGAAGCCGCGCGCGGCACGCAGGAAGTCAATTCCAACATCTCCGGCGTGCAGCGCGCCGCCGACGACACCGGCACTGCCTCGAGCCGCGTGCTCGGCGCCGCCGAACAACTGTCGACGCAGTCGCGCGACCTCGCCGACCAGGTCAACCGCTTCCTCTCTGAGGTGCGCGCGGCCTGACGCGTGATGAGATAAGCCGAACTGCGCGGCATCGGAGGTCCACCTCTTCTTTAGGGCTCTTAGGGAGAGGTGTGCCAACGGGTAAATCGGTTCGCTTCAAGGTCCAAAAGAGAAAAGGCCGGTGGGCGCTACGCCACCGGCCTTCTCTTGCAGCTGCCGGCTCGCGCAGTCCGGTTCCGCTGCAGTTCCAATATCGCTAGCCTGATGCCGATTTGGTTAACAAATCCCTAACGGGTCGGCAGTGACCTGGATCACATCGGTCCGCTTCCGGGAATAAAGCGACTTACGCGGACAACCCTGGAATGCCGCCTTTCACCGCTTGCGGAAATCGGCTCAATAGTTTGTTGCGGCGCGACGCCACTTCTCATCGGTGTCTTAGGGTGTCGTCGTCGGCTCGATCGTGATCAGCCGTCCGATCGGGTGACGCCTTTCGATCAATCAGCGCCCGGAATAGTTTCACCATGCCACGCCGGCTGAAATCGATGACGGCTTCGTGGTGCTTCATGCCGTTGCCGCCCTTCACAGGGCCAAGGCTTCTCAAAAGGCAATAGTGACCATCGCTCATCCGAGCCAATCGGCAGTCCTTGAACATGCGCCAAGGATGCATTGGTTCCGTCGTCGCCCTCGGAGTCCTACGGCAACGTTCCTCTGAGATCGGCCAGGGTGGGATCCGCTGTAACTCGGCTACCTCCGTCAGTCGTGACGGTACTCCGGAGGAGGATCGTAGAGACCGAAACCAGCGTGCATATACCTACAACCAACATAGCGGTCAGAACCAGGTCGAACCGAGGGCGCATCATTGTCGCACCTGTACGCATCGCCTCCGCCCGCAACAACTACATCAGTGAGTCGGCCGGCAATTTAGTGGCGCCACGGCGGCGATCATACGGTCGGTTATCCCCACCGCTCCGAAGAGCCTGCAAGGCGACGGAGACCGCCAGCGGCGATCCGCGCCATTCGACTTGATCTGGAAATAACAAAGGGAGCGGGAGGACGTCCCTCCTCCCAACTTAATATGTGGCGCGAAACCCTCTTGCTTCAAGACCCGCTCTGTCCCGTAGAACCGCCCCCCACACCAGAACCTACGGGGGTCAGACATGAATGCATTGCTGTACCGGTCGGCGCGTGCAAACGCAGGCAGCAAAGCGATAACCAGCCATGAAGTGGTGATTGCCGGCGCAGGCCCGACCGGGCTGATGCTGGCTGGTGAATTGGCGTTGGCGGGCGTCAACGTGGCCATTATCGAGCGGCGTCCCGGCCAGGACCTCGTGGGATCGCGTGCGGGCGGATTGCACGCGCGGACCATCGAGGTGTTCGATCAACGTGGCATCGCCGATCGGTTCATCTCGCAGGGGCAGATCGCGCAGGTCGCCGGTTTCGCTTGGATCCGCTTGGACATCGGCGATTTTCCGACCCGACATCCCTACGGGCTCGCCCTGCGGCAGAACCAGATCGAGCGCATCCTCGCCGGCTGGGTCGGCGAGCTCGAGGTGCCGCTCTATCGCGGACGGGAAGTCACAGGCTTCGTGCAGGACGACAACGGTGTCGATATCGAGCTGTCTGACCGCCAATCGCTGCGAGCGGAGTATCTCGTTGGTTGCGACGGCGGACGCAGCCTGATCCGCAAAGCAGCCGGCATCGCATTTCCCGGCTGGGATCCGACGACAAGTTGCCTGGTCGCGGAGGTCGAAGTGGCGGAAGAGCCGGAATGGGGCCTCCGCCGTGACGACAAGGGCATTCATGCCTTCTCTCGCCTGGAAAACGGACGCGTGGGGGTGCTGGTGACCGAACCACTCGCCCGACATATCGCGCGCACGAGCGAGCTTGCGCTGCGCGATCTCAGCGAGGCGCTCGTCGCCATCTATGGGACCGATTATGGAATCCATAGTCCCACCTCGATCTCAGGCTTCACCGACGTGACCCGGCAAGCGGCCTCCTATCGCGATGGGCGGGTGTTGCTGGCCGGCGATGCCGCCCACGTGCATCCGCCGATGGGCGGGCAGGGCCTCCAGATCGGCGTGCAGGATGCGGTGAATCTGGGCTGGAAGCTGGCGCAGGTGATCAAGGGAACATCGCTACAAAGCCTCCTGGACACTTACCATGCCGAGCGCCATCCGGTCGCCGCGCGCGTGTTGCGCAACACGATGGCACAGAGCGCGCTGCTTCGCTTCGACGATCGCATCGAAGCCCTGCGTGAAGCCGTGTCCGAGATGCTCGGCATGGACGAGCCGCGCCGGCGCTTCGCCGCCATGATGTCCGGCCTGGACGTCCATTACGATCTCGGCAAAGGACACGAGCTGCTCGGACGCCGCATGCCCGATCTCGACCTCGTCACCGCCAAAGGGCCGCGGCGTCTCTTCACGTTTCTGCATGAGGCAAGACCACTCCTGCTCAATCTCGGTGAGCCCGGCAGCCTCGACATCGCGCCATGGGCGGATCGGGTGCAATCAATCGATGCTCAATATCATGGCCCGTGGGAGCTTCCGGCACTGGGACCGGTCGCCGCGCCCACCGCCGTGCTGGTTCGGCCCGACGGCTATGTGGCGTGGGCGTCGGACTCGGGGCAGTCTGGGCTTCTCGAGGCACTGACCACCTGGTTCGGGCCGCCCAGCGCGACGTAACGCTGGCGTTTTCCTTCGGTGAGCTGCAAGTGCTAGTGTGACGATGCAACAAGCAATGCGGCGCCGTGATCGAGCCGACATCAAACAAAAGAGCAGCTTCGGGCAACACCGGAGCCGCGCAAGAACAAGGGAGGCTTCTATGAACAAGACCGCAGAAATTGTCGCCGGCGCGGCGGCTGAGGCGTTGGGCGGCAAGGCCAGCGCAGCCATCGATGCGAGCCTGCGCGGCGCGGTCGAGCGCAACGACGTGCCCGGCGTGGTGGCGCTGGTGACCGATCGCGAGCGCGTGCTCTACAGGAGCGCATTCGGCGTCGCTGACGTCTCGACCGGACGCCCGCTCACCTCGGATGCGTTGTTTCGCATCGCTTCGATGACCAAGCCGATCACCTCGGTGGCATTGATGCAGCTCCTCGAGCAGGGCCGGATCGGTCTCGACGATCCAGCCGAAAAATATCTGCCGGAGCTGAAACGGCTAAAGGTCATCGAATCCTTCGACGCCGCGACCGGCAACTATCGCCTGCGGCCGCCATCCAGACCGGCAACCGTCCGGCATTTCCTGACGCACACGTCCGGACTGGCCTATGCCTTCACCAGCGCGATCTGGCGCGATCTCACGCCGCACGCCGGCGATAGTTTCCCATTCGGCGGGCCGCTGCTGTTCGATCCCGGCGAACGCTGGTACTACAGCACGAGCACCGATGTGATCGGCCGGCTGGTCGAGGTCGTATCGGGCCAGATACTCGAGGATTATTTCCGCGAGCACGTCTTTGCGCCGCTCAAAATGAACGACACGTCCTACAGCGTGCCGGATGACAAGGGACCGCGCCTCGTCGCGCAGCAGCAGCGCGCAGGCGCGCAGTTGGACGGCGCGATCGAATTGCAGAGCCCGCAGCTCGGGCTCACCATCGCATCGCCGATCGGTGGCGGCGGCCTTGCCTCGACGGCGGAAGATTACGGTCGCTTCGTGCGCATGTTTCTCAACGGCGGCATGCTGGACGGGGCGCGTGTGCTCAAGGCAGAGACGGTCGCGCTGATGGGCCAGAACCATATCGGCGCAGTCTCGGTGCCGGCTATGGAGAGCGCACTGCCGCGGAGCGCCGACTTCACCTTCATTGCCGATGGCCGGGACAAATGGGGCCTCGGCTTCCTGATCACGGTCGATCAGGTGCCGGGCAAGCGCTCGCCCGGCAGCCTGAGCTGGGGCGGCATCAACAACACCTATTTCTGGATCGATCCCGCGCGCGGCATCGCCGGCGTGATCATGATGCAATACCTGCCCTTCGCCGACGCCAAGGCCCTCGCCGTCTACGACGCCTTCGAGCGCGGCGCCTATCGGCTCGTCGGCGCGGCGTGATGGAGGATATGCGGGATCTGGCCGGTGTCAGCCGACCAGATCCGTTGCGATCTCAACCATCACACATTCTGCGCATAGCGCTGGGCGCCCGCGACCGGGGCGAGCCATTTCACGGCGTGATCGGCATAGATCTCGATCTTCGGCTGTAACCCTTCCACGCTATCGAGCGTGCCGGCCTTTAGCACGAGTTTGCCAGGCATCAATACGGTCTTCGCCAGGATCGGAGAGCCGCAGCGCCCGCAAAAGTGGCGATAGACCGGATGGCCGCTGTCGCCGCTGTCCACATAGGTCGTGGTCTCGCCCGACTGCTCATAGTCGGCTTCCCGAACGACAACGTTGAACGAGAACAGGCTGCCGCTTAGCCGCTGGCAATGCGTGCAGTGACATAGGGCAATACCACGCGGTTCGCCGTTGAGCACATAACGCACCGCCCCGCACAGGCAGCCGCCTTTGCGATTCTCCATGATGTTCTCTCCCTGACAATGATGGTGATTGGATCTAAGCGCTCACGCCCGCGACCGGCGGACGCTGCAACAGGTTCACACCGGCGGCCGCAACCAAGAGAATCGGCGACACCCAGAAGCCGGCTGCGATATTTCCCGTCGCGTCGGAAATCGCACCGGCCAGAACCGGGCCGATGGCCTGCCCCAGCGCGAAGGCGACAGTCAGTACAGAGATGGCCGCCGTCCAGGACGCGGACGGCAACTGGCGCTGCACGACGATGGTGATCGATGTCGGGCCGGCCATGAAGCTGCCGCCGAACAGAACCGCGGAGGCGAACATCGCGATTGGACCCGGAGAGAGGAGAACGGGCAGCGCGCCGAGCATGCCGGTGGCAAACACCAGCGATGGGCCCTGACCGTCGTGAAACGCGCCGAGCACCCTTCCCCATGCCAGCGTCGAGACGGCCGAGACAAGCCCGAGCACGAACCAGAACCAGACCACCTCTTCGCTGCTGCCGCCCTGCTTCTGCAACAGCGCGATGATGAAGGTCATGTAGCCGACATAGCCGGCGCCGAAGAGGGCGTAGCCAAGCAGCGTCGGCACCAGATGAAGGAGTTCGCGCACCTTCAGCGCCGCCATGCTGCCGCCAGCAGGCAGCGGCACATGGCGCGTGGCCCACCACGCCAGCGGCAGTCCCGCGGCGCTGATCAGACCCAGCGCGACCCAGGCCACCGGCCAATGCTGGGCGCCGCCCCGCAGGATGACCGGGATGGCCGCACCCGACAGCAGCAGGCCGATGCTGACGCCGGCGGCATAGACGCCGATCAGCGTGCCGCGCCGGCGCGGATTCTGCTCCGGACAAATGGCGGCGGTCAGCGCGGCGCCGAGGATGAAGGTCACCGCCGTCGAAATGCCGCCAATTGTCCTGAGCGCGAAGAGAAGCGAGAAATTGCTGGTCGCCGCCGTCAGCAGCAGGACCACGACGCTTGCCGCAAAGCCAAAGAGAAAGGCGCGCGCCATGCCCCATCGTTTGGCCATCCACGCCGCGACCAGCGCGCCCGCGATGTAGCCGGCGCCGATGGCCGTGTTCAGCGCGCCGGCTTCGACATAGGTCCATCCGAGATCCGCCCGCATCGCCGGCAGCAGGAGCGCGTAGGCGAAGCGGGAGAAACCCAGCGCCACGGCCGCGCCGGTGGACAGCCCTACCGCAATGAAGAGCTCGCCCCAGATCTCGTCGGACTTTGGGATGACGCGAGTTTCCTGCAGCCAATCCGCCATGACGTACTCCTGGAACTATCTTTGACATAACTGTCAATCTTGACGAGAATGTCAAAATTGACAGGAATGTCAAGATTGACGATAATGACAAGAATGGAACGATGGAGTTGCGCGGAAATGGCGGGCGTGCGTCAGTTCAACGAAAAGGAGATGATCGCGACCGCCCTTGACGTGTTCTGGCGCAAGGGCCTCCATGACGCGACCATGCAGGATCTCGCCGCCGCAACCGGCATCCAGCGCGGCAGCCTCTACAACGCCTATGGCGACAAGGAAGCGATTTTCCAGCGCGCCTTCGATCAATATGCCGCCCAGCTCACGGAAGCGTGCAGCAAGGCATTGGCGGAGGGCGACGACCTTGCGGCGAGGATTCGGAGCTTTCTCGATTTGTTGATCGTGAACATGACCAGCGGCTCGCCACAGCGCGGTTGCCTGACCACGCGCACCGCGCTCGATTTAGCGATTTCAAGCGCCGCCGTGCGCCAGCGCGTGCAAGGTATGCTGAGCCGGCTGGAGCAACTCGTCGCTCAAGCCATCGGTTCCGCCCCCGACAAGCACCTCGCGATCAATGCCAATCGGCTGGCACGCGTCATCGTCACATTCACGCGAGGACTCGCCGTGATGGAGCGCGCCGGATACAGCCGCAAGCAGCTCAGGGAATCCGCCGCGACTTTCGTCGATGCGATGGTTGGTGGCGCCTGATGGCGCGCTTCGCCGACGCTTATTTCTCTTCGGCGCGAACCGCATAGATTTTATATGGCCATCGGACCGATACATCCGCCGGCGCGATGAAGGCGCGAGCGATGGTTCGGTTGGTGAATGTTGGCGCGTGGGCGTGAATCGCATGATGAGGCGGATCAATCGCATGCATGGCTGATCCGGGCATGGCACCTGGCAATCCTGCGCTTTGCGGTAACGCTGGACCATGCCGATGAACTCGCCGTCTTTGCCATCGCTGCGGAAGTCGACAGGCTCGGGGACCATTGCGACGAGGAGCGGCGCTTCCGTTTCTTCCGCAAGATGAGCACGGAGCTTTGCGCGTCCGTTGCCCGGAGAGATCAGGCCGCCGACGCCGTTCTGCGGCAATATCTCTCGCGCATCGATGATGCGCGCCTGAGACATGCGTTCGCCGCGGTGACGGAGATCGAGCCGCGCCCGACAGCAGCCGCTACCGAGCGGCCTCGCAAGCGCGAAAACAGTCTATGGCGAGGGTTGACCTCGCGGGGGAGCACCAGCGTTATGAAGCGCAGCTAGCTAACGACTCCGCTCACACCGGCCGTTCGCCCTTCACCGTGACGCGGGTGCCTGCGCGGGTGTGCGGCCAGTAGTCCCACATCGCGCGGTGCTGGGCGCAGCGGTTGTCCCAGAACGCGATCGCGTTCTCGCTCCAGCG
>Ga0134128_10007350_pt1 | contig 13316 bp, 12 predicted proteins | sample KB31754_FD_96462 | JGI IMG/M metagenome (GOLD analysis project Ga0134128, IMG submission 96462) | Terrestrial soil microbial communities with excess Nitrogen fertilizer from Kellogg Biological Station, Michigan, USA - KB3-175-4 | ecosystem: Environmental > Terrestrial > Soil > Unclassified ... | reverse complement strand
TTCGCAGGGCTTTGCAGCACGCTCTTTTTGCCCTCGATCGTCGGCGGAGACGTTGTGCGTGCGAGCCTGGCGTTGCGCCTGGGCAAGAGCAATGCCGGCGTGCTCCTAGGAAGTTTTGTCGACCGGCTTATAGATTTCGTGGCGCTTGGGTTGCTGGCGGCTGCTGGAGTGACACTTGCGCCCGGAATGCTTGCGCCGCAAACCCGGCACGTGTTTGTGATGGTAGGCATAGCGATTGCAATGCTGCTGGCGATCTGTGCTCCCATTGTCGTATGGTTTCCGGCAAGACACTTCTCCTTTGGCTTCCGGCGGCGCGTAGCGCGTCTCCGTGGCGCAGCACGGTCCATACACAACGAGAAAGGTTACGTCGTAGGCGCGCTATGTCTCGGTCTGGTTGCGCAGGCCGGTTTCATCTGGCTGATGGCGCAAGTAGCGAGCTCGAGTGGATTGTATCTGCCATTTCGTGCATGGCTCTTCGCCTGGCCGCTCGCAAAACTTTCCGCCGTCATTCCCATCACACAAGGAGGAATCGGCATCCGCGAAGCTGCTCTGGCCGCCTTGCTCATTCCCTTCGGCGCGCAGGCAACCGGCACGGTGGCTGTGGGACTCGCCTGGGAGACGATAATCATCAGCGGTGGCTTAATCGCCGGCCTCACGGCCTTTCTTATTGGCCGTTCCGCAACGGCCAAAGCATTGCCATCGCCTGCCGCCGAAGCGCCCAGCGAGACCTCACCTCTTTTGCCGCGCTAAATTGCGAGAGCTATTGCAATCTGAGCTCAAAGAAAACTGCGCTCTGCACCGGATTTGCCCAGTACGGCGCAATCTCGCGAAATCCCAACGCCCGGTACAACGCAATCGCCGCAGCCATCGAAGGCAGCGTATCTAATCTCATCCGCGCATAACCGCTCGCGCGCGCCGCGCCTATCAACGCACGGATCAACTCGCGGCCCAGACCCTTTCCGCGAAACGCCGGCCGTACATAAAATCGCTTCATCTCGCACGTCTCCCGGTCGATGCGTCGCAGTGCACCGCATCCTGCGACCTGCTTATCATCTTTATCGTCGAAGGCCAGAAACAGGCGTCCCGATGGACGCGCATATTCGCCGGGAAGTTGTGCCAATTCTTGCGTGAATCCCTGAAAACAAAAGCCAACGCCCACCGATTCGGAATATTCAACGAAAAGCTCGCGCACTATGGGAATGAACTCAGGCGATTCCGCTTGTTCGATGCGCATGACGACACGCCTCCGCTCTTCGTCATGCTACCGAATTCACCGGATAACCTGAATACCACGCGCGGGCAGCGTTCGCCGCACCAAGAGACAATTTGGCCTGCGCTACTTCTTTCGTTTTCGCGCGCGCCCCTGGGCCCTGGTTCGCTTCACAGCAATGCCCTGAATTTCGAAATGCGCGCCGAAAAGCAGTGGACCGGAACCGACAAACGCCCGCGCCGGAAAATCCTGGGAGAAATAGGTGCGGTAAACAGAATTGAATTTTTCAAACAGCGCGACGTCCGGGCAAAACACCTGCACAAATACAAGATCCTCCATCGTCAGCGCCGCGCGAGATAGCGTTTCGCGAAAACCGTCGAGCATAAATCGGATTTCCTGCTCCACGTTGGCGGGAATCTTTTTCGTTTCCGAATCCAATCCCAAGTGTCCGCTCATATAAAAAGCGTCGCCGGCAAGCACGCCATTCGAGAATGGAAGCGGCCCGAATCCCGCCGGCGGCGAAAAATGATTGCGCTTAACGGAAGATGGCATGAGCTTCCTCCTGAGATGTCATTTGTTGTATAGCCGCGCCGTGCCTGAAACAGCGACAACAAAAAGCAAAGGCCCGGCGCCCGTTCATCGCCGATTAAGCGAATGGACAAACGCCGGGCCTGATTGTCACTATCCCAACTATCTAGTGCGCGTCCTTCGAGTAATCCGGGAACGGAGGCACGTGCGGCTTCGGCAACGGATTCTTTTTCAATTCATCCATCGCCACCGCAATTGCCTTTTCGAGTTGCACGTCGTGCCCTTCGCGCCATGCTTTCGGATCAAGAATCACTGGCACGTCCGGCGGCACGCCGTGATTTTCGACGTCCCACGTTCCATTCGGATTGAAGAAGGCTACGCGCGGCGCCGTCACCGTTCCGCCATCGATCAGGTCCGGATATCCGTAGATTCCCACCAGGCCGCCCCACGTCCGCTCGCCAACCAACTGCCCCAGACCCGTGTGACGGAAACCCCACGGCATCCAGTCGCCGCCTGAACCCGAGAATTGATTGATGATCATCACTTTGGGTCCGAAGATTGCATCCAGCGGCGACGTGAACACTTCGCCCTGCCGCGTGTACCAGTAGCTCGTCAGCTTGCGCTGCATCGTTTCGATAATGTAATTCGCAATCGACCCGCCTGTGTTAAACCGCTCATCCATCACCGCGCCGTCTTTGCCCACCTGCGCAAAGTAGTAGCGGTTGAAATTGGTGAACCCGCCGCCCGCGGTGTTGGGCAGATACACATAGGCCAGTTTTCCGCCGCTTAGCTTGTCCACCGTCTCCATGTTATGAACGGTCCAATCGCGATGCCGCAAGTTCAATTCGTTCGCCACCGGAACCACGGTGACTTCGCGCGAGCCGGAGCCGTCCGCATTCGGGCCCACTTTGAGCATCACCTGCTTGTTCGCGCGATCCAGGAAGAAGCTGTAAATGTTGTCTGAGCCGTGCACTTCGCGCCCATCGACGGCAAGGATGTAATCTCCCTCCGCAACATTGACGCCAGGCTGGGTCAACGGAGCATGCAGATCCGGATTCCAGTTCTCGCCGTAGTAAACGTGAGCGATCCGGTAGCGGTCATTGTCGATTTTGTAATCTGCCCCCAGCAGTCCCACGCTAATTGGCGGAACCGTGGGAATCGCGCCTCCGCGAACGAACATATGCCCCACGTTCAGATCGCTGAGCATCTGATCGAACATGAAGTTCAAATCCTCGCGGCTGGCAAGTCCCGGCAAATATTTCGCGTATTCGGCCTCGGCTTTGTCCAGATTCAGCCCGTGGAAGTTTGGCGCGTAGAAAAAGTCGCGCTCGATGTGCCACACCTCGTGGTACATCTGTTTCCACTCCGCTCGCGGATCCACCCATACCTTCATGTCCGCCATGTTCAACGCGCCTTCGCCCGGCTTAACGGGCGCGGCCGTCGGCGCGATACCCCAATGCTCATGCTGCTCGTAAAGCAATTTCTCGCCGTTAAACGATACGTCGAAGGACTGAACGTCAGAAATCAGCGCCATCGTCTTTCGAGTCTTAAAATCGAATCGGGAGATGTCCGCTCCCGGAGGTCCGCCTCTCCCACCACCGTCGCCTGGCGGCAGTTCCACCACGAAAAGCTCGCCCGCTTTGCCCGACAAGAGCCCGATGTAATTGCGCGGGGGCAGCGGCAGCGCCAGAATGCGCTGGCCGATGTTTTCGAAGTCAATCGTCACCTTCGGCGTCTCTTCCTTCTTTTCCTTTTCAGCGGCGCCTTTTGGCTCGGGTTTTTTCTCCGCCTTCTCCTCATCACTTTCAGGAGCGAGCGGCGACTTCACGTCCTTGCCCAATACCGCGACGTAAACGCTGCGCGTCACGGTGTGGTCGTAACTCGACATGTCCAGCCACGCGGTTGTCGGCCCGGAATTCGTGCTCGCCGTGAAATACAAATACTCTCCATTCTTATCCCATACCGCGGAGCGCGCGTCGCTCATTCCGTCGGTGATCTGCGTACTCTTGCCCGTTGCGAGCGAATACACAAACACGGCGCGCATGTGGTTTTGCATCAGCTTGGTGTACGCAATCCATTCGCTGTCGGGCGACCACGATGGCTCGAGCGTCCGCTCCGGGGTTTCAAACACGTCGGAATCAATTTTTACGGGCGTGCCCTTGTCGAGGTCCACGTACCAAACACTCAGTCGCTTGTCCGTGTACGCAATCTTCTTGCTGTCCGGCGACCATTTCGGGTCGTAAAAATACGACGGCGGGTTGCCAAGGTTAATCTTTTTGACTGTTCCCATCCCGTTTTGGTCCTTGATATGCAGCGCGTACTCGCCCGACTCGTCAGAGAAATACGCGATTGATTTTCCGTCGGGTGACCACGCTGGCGTGCGGTCCGCTACCCCGGGCGTATTCGTGATATTACGCACGTCGCCATGCTGTTCCGGCACCGTCAAGACTTCGCCATGGGCCTCGAACACGGCGCGAACGCCCGTGGGTGAAATCCCGGCGGAAAGAATATTTTTCTCCACGCTGTCGAAATGCGGCATCACCTGCGGAAAATCACCGGTGACATGAATCGCCACCGCGCGGTCGCGATGCGTCGCGATGTCGTAAATGTGAATGGCGCCAAACTGCGAATAAATAATTGCGTCCGGTCCCGCCGAGGCTTCTTTGATCGGCAGCCCATCGTTGGGAATCAACTGCGCTTCTTTCTTGGTCGACGGGTCATACTCATAGAGGGTGAACGGTCCTTTTTCGTCCGAGAGGAAATAAACTTTGTTGCCGACCCACATGGGGTCGAATTCATTCCAGTCACCGCGCGGAATTTCCTCGTAACTGGAATCCGACAGCTTGGCGATCCAGATTTTCGATTCCGTGCCGCCGCGATAGTGCGACCACGTGCCCCAGGGGAACGCTACAGGACGGTAGGCAATCTCGTCGCCGTTCGATGAATACGAGCCCTCATAGGCCAGCGGGAGAGGCAGCTTCGTGGGCAATCCCCCCGTCACCGCAACAGTGAAGAGATTCACCACGCCGCTGGCAAACGCGTCGCGGCTCGATTCAAACAGCACGTTCTTGCCGTCACGCGTCCAGCCCACAACGGTATCCGGTGCGGGATGATACGTCAGCCGCTGTGGCACGCCGCCGTCGGCTGAAACCACGTACACATCCGTGTTACCGCCATACTGGCCCGAGAAGGCTATCCATTTTCCATCCGGCGAGAAATATGGATTGGACTGAATGCCAACCCCCGTCGTCAGCCGTATCGCGTCGCCGCCGTTGCGGCCTACGCTCCATAATTCTCCGCCATAAACGAAAACGATCTGCGTCTTGCTGATCGCCGGCTGTTGGAGCAGGAGCGGAGCGGATCCGGGTTGCGCATAACAAACCGCCGACAGGATAAAGACACACAGGGCCAGTGCTGCTTTCCTCATCGATGATTCTCCTTTGCGGGACTTCGCTGTCTAGTACGCGTGCGCTGTAGAAAAGTTCCCACGCTCAACGCGAAACAATGGATATACGGAAGCGGTCCCATTTCATAATGAACCGGGGAGTATATCGCCCGCCCTAAATCCTGTCCACGGGACACCCGAGGTGTCGGCTTGCCAGCTTTTTCTTTCAGAAACCCTGTGCTAGACTGTCGCAGCAAGGGCACATAATAGGCTCCTGCCAGTTTCTTCTACGAGGCATTCCGTATGTCCGGACATTCGAAGTGGGCGACAATCAAGCACAAGAAAGCCGCGACTGACGCGCGCCGCGGCAAGGCTTTCACCAAGATCATTCGAGAGATCATGATCGCCGCCCGTTCCGGTGGCGCGGACCCCAATACCAATCCCCGCCTTCGCACCGCCATCCTCGCCGGAAAAAACGAGAACATGCCCAACGACAACATCGAGCGCGCCATTCTTCGCGGAACCGGTCAAATGGAAGGCGAGGTCCTCGAGGAAGTGACGTTCGAAGGGTACGGCCCAGGCGGCGTGGGAATGCTCGTCCAAGTGGTTTGCAGCAACCGCAATCGTATCGTCAGCGAAATTCGCCACTTAATGGCCAAGCATGGCGGCAACATGGCCGAAACGGGAGCCGTGGGCTGGATGTTCCATCGCAAAGGCGATATCACCGTTGCAAAAGAAGCTGCCGACGAGGAAAAAATGATGAGCATCGTCCTCGACGCAGGCGCGGAAGACCTCAAAGACGATGGGTCTTTCTGGGAAATTGTCACTCCACCCGAAGCATTCGAGAAGGTCCGCGACGCCCTGATCGCCGCGGGAATTAACCCGGCCGCTGCCGAAGTCGGATGGATTCCGCAGAACTACGTGAAGCTGACGGGCGCGCAGGCGCAACAAATGCTAAAGATGGTCGAGGCGTTGGAAGAACACGACGACATTCAGCACGTATACGCCAATTTTGACATCGATGAAAACGAAATTCAGGCCGCGGTAGCTGGCTAGCGCTCCCGCGCGCGTAGTGTCCTTCGCGTTGCGGCCCCCGAAAAATCGCTACCCCCGGTTTTTCGTCTGCGCGTAGACTTGAGCTCGTCATGACGCAATCACAACGCTGCCAAGACAAACAACAATGCCCGCAAACAGTTCAGTCGCGCGCAAATCCCTTCGCGTTCTTGGTCTCGACCCCGCGTTGGCCGGCGCCACAGGTTATGGAGTCGTCGAACTGCATGGCCAGGCCGCGGAGATGCTTCGTTTCGGCGCGTTGCGTTTCCCCGCGCGCGCCAGCTTCGCCGAACGCCTTCGAGAAATTCACCAGATGGTTGCTCAACTCGTTGACGAATTCTCCCCCGACGCTGTGGCGGTGGAATCGGTCTTCGCGGCTCTGAACATGCGCACGGCGCTTCGGCTCGCCGAAGTTCGTGGTGTCATTTTGCTCGCCGCCGCGCAAGCGGATGTCCCCGCCCACAGTTATTCGCCGCGCGAAGTGAAAGCCAGCGTCACCGGCTCTGGCGCCGCTTCGAAACAACAGATGCAACAGATGGTGAAGGCTCAGCTCGGCCTCTGCGAACAACCGGAGCCTGCCGACGCCGCCGACGCGCTCGCTGTCGCGCTTTGCCACGCGCATTTTGCGTGGGCTGCTGAACGCCTAGAGCGAAGCATGGTTGCCGATCGTGCGGCCATGCCCCGGACGCGCCCAGCTTCGCGCACCCATTTTTCCGCGGCGCGCATCCCAATCCAACGATGAAACACTGCGGCTCGAAGTTAATTTACCTTGCGATTACGTTGCTTTCGTTTTTTCCGTCCACTTTTGCCCGGCCGCGAGCTTCGAAAGCGACAAACTCCGCGCAGGGAGCTACCCTGACGTTTCGCAAGATTTTCAAGTCCAGCTATCCTGAATTCGCGGAAATCAAAATCAACGAAGACGGCTCGGGAACTTACGACATTCGCCAGCTCGACGATACGCCGAGCCCTCAGCCGATGCAGATCAGCCAGGCCCTGGCACACAAGCTCTTCCAACTCGCAGCAGAATTGCACAACTTCCACGATGTGAATCTCGACGTTCGCCGCCGCATTGCCGATTTGGGACAGAAGACGTTCGGCTATCAAAACGGCTCAGAGAAATTCGAGGTGACGTTCAACTACACGCTGAACAGCGCCGCCAACCAGCTCCTCGCCATCTTTGACGGCTTACAGCGCCAGGAACTCGATTTGAGCGACATGGTGCGCACCATGCGTTACGATCATCTGGGTGTCAACGACGTGATGACCCGCGTGCAGAGCGATATAAGAAACAAACTCCTTCCCGAACCAGACGCCCTGCTTCCTACACTTGACCAACTCGCCGCGAACGACGAACTGGTGGACATCGCCCGCCAGCGCGCCCGCGCCATCGCCGAGCAAATCCGCAACAACCATTGATTGGCTGATTGGCGCTCCATCGGCGGCAAGAGCAATCCCGCGCTCGATTCGGATGGCCAGCACTTGCGGCTCGAAGTCACCCGCTCGGCAGCAAAGCGATTCCTCTCGCGTTGCGATAAGGGATTTCCAAAACTAGCATCTTCCGCGGATCAGCGTTTCTGACGAATTGGGCGCCTGCGGTGGGTAATATTACGCAGTAATCGAGGCACTCCGGTGCGCGGCGAATTCGCTTGACCCCGTCCTCCCAAAGCGCGAGCATATTGCCAGTGTGCCCTTGCATCCCTTCAGTGGGTTGCATGCCAGCTGTTTGAATGCCTCAAAAGGGGGTGCGTTATGCGCCGCTCCGGTATCAGCCTTCTGCTCTTCGGTTTTGCAGCTCTTAGCTTGATCGGTGTCTCGCGTCCAGCGCAGGCATCTGACATGAGCTACGCCCGCATTGTGCGCTTAAGCCTTGTCGCGGGCGACGTGCAGGTTACACGCCCGGGTCACTCGGGCTGGGAAGCTGGCGCAGCGAACATGCCCATCACGCAGGGCATGACCATCGGCACCAACGCCGGTCGCGCCGAAGTCCAGTTCGAGGATGGCAGCATGGCCTGGATCTCCGAAAACACGATGGTGCAATTCACGGAACTCGCGCTCTCCGATGGCGGCCGTATCTCGAAGTTGACGCTGGCGCAGGGCACTGTGAGCATTTATGTGGACTTGAAGCGCGCCGACACATTTATGGTCTCGACTTCGGAAGAGCAGATTGCGGTGCCGAAGCGCTCGCTCTTCCGCGTGGATGCTTTCCACGATGGCGCTTCCGTCAGCGTGATGCAGGGCGAACTGCAGGTCAGCGCTCTGGCCGGAGCCGCGGGCGCGAAGACTCTCGTCAAGGGTCAGACTTTCGCCTACAAATCGAAAATGGAGACAAGCGCGATCTCCGCAAACCCCAAAGCTGACGCGTGGGATCGGTGGGTGAACGGCCGCGAACAGAACCTTCAAGTCGAGACCGCCCAGTCGCTATCTTATGCCAACGCGCCCTTCAGCTACGGCATGGGCGACCTTTCCGCTTACGGGGGCTGGAATTATTTTGCAGGCTTCGGATATGGCTGGCAGCCGTTCGGCATGACAGCGGGTTGGGCGCCATTTTCTATGGGTCAATGGACGTCTTATCCAGGATTGGGCTGGACGTGGATCAGTTCTGAGCCGTGGGGTTGGGTTCCCTATCACTTCGGCGATTGGATGTTCTCGCCGGTGTATGGCTGGATGTGGTTTCCTGACAATTTCGGCTTCTGGGACCCCGCGCCGGTGAATTGGTACGGCGTGGGAAACCAGGTGGCGTGGTCGCCGCGCGCTGGAATTGGCGCGCAGATGCCGACAACGCCGCGCGTCTTGATTCTTAGCGGCTCGAAATCAATCGGCAACATGAGTTCGGTACGAATTATGACTGCAGGCGGGAACAGCCGACCTGTCCAAGCATTGCCGGGTGCACCGCTTGAAAACGGCCGAGTCCCTCGCTTTGGAGCTGCAGCCCCAGCCACAAATCACAGCGCACCGATGCAGAGTGCGAGAGCATTGGTTCCGACCGCTCCGAGCATGGCTCATTTGCAGAGGTCGCTCGCAGCGAGCGGCAGCATGCCGGCCATGAAAATGAATACGCGTCTGCCGGCCTCCCCCGCGCCGCAAATGGTCCGTGTCGAAAACGCCATGCGCATGCCGGCCGCGCTTCCTCATCATCCGGCGCCTATGTACGTGCCGAGAGAGCCCGCTTCAGGCGGGATGGCCTCGTCTGCAGGTATGGGGGCACCATCGGGTGGCTACTCAGCGCCTTCTTTCTCTGCGCCGCGAATGTCAGCGTCGCCAACGGCACGAGGCACCGCTCCGGCACCCGCGTCGCATGCGGTTGCTACTGGCCGGCCACACTAGAGGTCGCGCAGCATTTATCCTGCGCGTGCGAGTTTTAACGCACGATGATTCCCGCGTAGCCGACCACGTCTTCCCGGTCGCCATTTACGTCGCCTGAAGTCGCATATTGCAGGAGTTCCGCATTCGTTGACCCCAATTTCCTCGCAGCGGTGATCATCGCGACGGCGGGGCCGTAGCCGCACATCGTAATGTTTTCGCGACGCACCGTGTCGTACAGCTCGCGCGCGTCCAGTGCAAGAATCGCGTCAATTGCCTTGCGGTCTTTTCCGCGCGTGATGGTGTCGCTTTCCCGATGATTCATGTCGGAACTCGCGACAATCAATACAGTCTCCTTCTGCCCACTAATCACCTGCGCCACAGCCTGCCCCAGCATTTCCAGCACCTCGAAACGGTCCGTTCCAATCACGATGGGAACAAAAGTAAAATCTCCCGCCATCCTTTGCAGGAATGGCAACTGTACTTCGAGCGAATGCTCCGCCGAATGAGCCATCGCATCGTCACGCAACAGAGGAAACGCATCCTTCAGGGCATCCGCAAACGGCGCATCAATCTTCGCGTCTCCCAGCGGCGTGGTCCACGTGCCTTCCGAGAGGATCGCCAGCCGTTCGCCGTGCGGGTAATGCCGCGGACCCAGCAGAATGAATCGCGACGGCAATTCGAGCGCTCCGTATACGGTGCCCGCCACACGCCCCGAATACATGTATCCGGCATGCGGTACGATGCAACCCCGCACGCGGACCTTTTGGGGAGCGACGCAAACGCAGTCATCGATCTGACGAAGCAACATTGCAGCGTCAGCGGGATAAAAACGTCCAGCAACAGCGGCGGGGCGAATCATGGGAGCCTTCCGGTGGGATTGTACTGCTATTCGCGGCTGCTAAATTAGAACGCTTTTGAGGCCTTGCCTGTGATCGACTGCGCCACCGTGCTTCCCGGAGCGTATTTGACCGTGACGCGGTCGCCGGATTGATAGCCGCCCCTATCGATCAACGATTGCAGTTTCTTCGCCACGTCGGGCGAAAATGTGAACGTGCGCACAATATAGGAATTCTTCGGGTCGCGCACCATGATCGAAACCGTGTCCATGCGGATTACTTCACCCTTGAAGATATCGAGCTTCACTTTCGGTGGCTTTACAGTCTTCGATTTAACGGTGACCGTCTTGCTGGTGGTCACCTGCGCGGACGGGGAAGATGCCGCGAACCCAGATGCCACGGCGCCGAGCAGCACCGCGAAGAAAAGTACCCTGCCGATTCGTCTAGACATCTTCGACATTTTCGTCCAGGGAGATTTTGAGCGACTTCAGAAACTTGATGTCCTGCGGCGTAATATCGACTCTTGCTTCCTCCGTGCGCTCGTCGAGCACTTCTTCATCCACGCGAATATGCAGCGATTCAAGAAAGCGGCGGTCCGTCGTCGTCATTTTCGACTCTTGCGCGGGCCGTTGCGCCAGACCAATCGTCGCGTCCAGCTTGAGTACAATGTCGTAGCCGGCAGAGCGCACATTGGCTATCGCTTCGGCGATCTTCTCCGAATCCGCCACGGAATCGTTGATCGCGTGTCCTAGTTCGCGGAGCAAAGCTTTTAGGTTGTCATCGAGCCGCAAGGTCGTCCTCCTCGCTCTAATCCGATTTTAGGGCGGTGGGCGCAAGGATACAAGCACAAGTGCGACACCTGCCACTGCACCTTTGGACAGCCCTATGTATTAGAATGGGGGCATGAGCGCAAGTGGATATTCGCGTTCGGGGCCCAATTGGGTTTCGGCGCTTTGGCGAGGCGGCTCAGCCATGTTTCGTGCCTTCTGGAAACTCGCCCGCCAGCTTTTCCACGAAGCCGCCGGGACGCTCTTTGCTCTATTCGCCTTATACGCAGGAGCGGCCGCGTGGAAGCAAAGCCACCAGCCCGATGGCCAGTGGATAGCCGCATTCGCTCTGGGTTACGCCGTCATGATGATTTGGTTTTCTTTTTCCTCTTTCCGCAGTGCGCGCCGCGTGCGCTGAATTGCCCAGATAAATGAATAAGATTCCCACAAAGACTGAGCCTCCCGCTGGGAAAGAATGGGAGAAAGCTCCGAAGGAATTGCAAGGAAGCTGTTCCGCTGGGCTGCCGATCGACGCGGTTTTCACGCCAGAACATCTTCAAGACTGGGATGCCCAGGCCGATCTGGGCTTCCCGGGGCAGTTTCCCTTCACGCGCGGCATTTACCCCACGATGTATCGCGGACGCTTCTGGACCATCCGCCAGTACGCAGGTTTTGGCACGGCCGCTGAATCGAACCAGCGTTACCGCTACTTGCTCTCGCAGGGGCAAACGGGACTTTCCGTGGCCTTCGACCTTCCCACGCAAATCGGCATGGATTCCGACCACGCGCTCGCGTGCGGCGAAGTCGGCAAAGTCGGCGTGGCTATCGATTCGCTCGAAGACATGGAGACGCTCTTCGCCGGCATTCCGCTCGACCGCGTCTCCACTTCGATGACCATTAATTCCACCGCGGCGATTTTGCTCGCGTTGTACGTCGCCGTCGCAAAAAAGCAGGGCGCAAACCTTCGCCGCCTTTCCGGCACTGTGCAGAACGACATTCTCAAGGAATACATCGCGCGCGGCACGTACATATATCCCATCCGGCCCGCGATGCGTATCGTCACGGATATTTTTGCGTGGAGCCGCGCCGAAATCCCCAACTGGAACCCCATCTCCATTTCCGGCTATCACATTCGCGAAGCGGGCTCGACCGCCGTGCAGGAAGTCGCCTTCACCCTTGCGAATGCCATCGCGTATGTTGACGCGGCATTGACCGCCGGCCTCAAAGTTGACGACTTTGCGCCGCAGCTTTCCTTTTTCTTCAACTCACACAACGGTCTGCTTGACGAAGTCGCGAAATTCCGCTCGGCTCGCCGCCTGTGGGCTCGCCTGATGCGCGATCGTTTTCACGCCCAGGACGTGCGCTCATTGCTGCTCCGTTTTCACGCGCAAACGGGCGGTTCCACGCTCACCGCACAGCAGCCGGAAAACAATCTTGTGCGTGTTGCCTTACAGGCGCTCGCCGCGGTTCTAGGCGGCTGCCAGTCCCTGCACACGAATAGCCTCGACGAAGCTCTTGCGCTTCCCACCGAACAATCCGCCCTGCTCGCACTGCGCACGCAACAGCTCATCGCCCACGAAACCGGCGTTGCCAATACCATCGATCCTTTTGCTGGTTCCTACGCCATCGAGCATCTCACGAACGAAATCGAGCGCCGCGCATCCGAATATATTGCCAAAATCGATGCGCTAGGCGGCATGCTTCGCGCCATTGAAACGGGCTTCGTGCAATCGGAGGTGCAACAGGCAGCCTACGAATATCAGCAGGCTGTTGAGCGCGGGGAGGTCGTCGTCGTTGGCGTGAACCGCTTCACCGAAAATGAAGGCAAGCATATTCCCACGATGCGCATCAATCCTGACGTAGAACGTTCGCAAATCGAGCGCCTGAACGCTTTGCGCGCCCGCCGCGATAGCGCCAAATCGAAGGCGGCTCTCGCTGAAGTCGAACGCCGCGCCCGCTCCACGGAAAATCTAATGCCCGCCATCTTATCGGCCGTCGAATCCTACGCTACACTTGGCGAAATTTCGGATGCGCTCCGCCGCGCCTTTGGCGAATACCAGGAATCCGTTGTCATTTAGGTTCACCCTCGTGCAAGAGAGATTCAAACTCAACCTCGCCTCGGCTTCTCCTCGACGCGCGGAGATTCTGCGTAACGCCGGTTTCGTTTTCGAAGTTGTGACCCCCCATCTCGATGAATCGACCCGACCAAACGAAGCCGCCTCTGCTTATGTCCT
>Ga0134128_10007347_pt1 | contig 13318 bp, 15 predicted proteins | sample KB31754_FD_96462 | JGI IMG/M metagenome (GOLD analysis project Ga0134128, IMG submission 96462) | Terrestrial soil microbial communities with excess Nitrogen fertilizer from Kellogg Biological Station, Michigan, USA - KB3-175-4 | ecosystem: Environmental > Terrestrial > Soil > Unclassified ... | reverse complement strand
GAGGCGCCCGGCGGGTCCCATCCGTCCTACGCGCTCGATTACAGCGTCAGGGACAATGACTTCTACGTGGCCTGGGACGCGATCAGTCGAGACCGGACCACGTTCAGTGCGTGGCTCAAAGAGCACGTCTACGAGACCGGTGTTGCCCCGGCCGGGAGGGAGTAATGGACTACACCTCGGACGAGATGATGACGGTCACCGCCGCGCGGGCGCTGCGCGACGGGATGACGTGCTTCGTCGGCATCGGGCTGCCGAGCGAGGCCGCGAACCTGGCCCGGGCCACGCACGCGCCGAACCTCGTGCTCATCTACGAGTCCGGCACGATCGGGGCCAAGCCGGACGTGCTCCCGCTCTCGATCGGTGACGGAATCCTGGCGCAGACGGCCGACTCGGTCGTGAGCGTGCCGGAGATCTTCAACTACTGGCTGCAGCCCGGCCGGATCGACATCGGTTTCCTCGGCGCCGGCCAACTCGACAAGTTCGGCAACATCAACACCACGGTGATCGGCGGGAACTACGCGAGCCCGAAGGTGCGGTTGCCCGGCGCGGGCGGCGCCCCGGAGATCGCGGCCGCCTGCAAGGAAGTAGTCGTCGTGCTGAGGCAGTCACGGCGGACATTCGTCGACCGGGTCGACTTCATTACCTCGATCGGGTTCGGTGACGGCCCGGGTGTCCGGGAGCGGCTGGGGCTGCGCGGCGCCGGCCCGCAGCGGGTGATCACCGATCTTGGCGTGCTGCAGCCCGACCCGGAGACGACCGAGCTCAGGCTGACCGGAATATACCCCGGGCAAAGCGTTTCCGATATCAAGGAAAAGACCGGCTGGGACCTGCGGGTCGATGCCGACCTCGAGGAGATCGCGCCTCCGAACGAAGCGGAGCTGACCGTCCTGCGCGGGCTCGTCGCCACGATGCCGGCCAGCAAGAGGGCGCCGAGCGAGCCCGCCAGCCAAGGAGCAAGCCGATGACGGACGAGTTGCAACTGCCCAGCTACGTGCGGACCGACGGCGTGCACCCGCCGATGTTCTCGCCGGAGTACCGGTCCACTCAGATCCGCTCGCCCAAGCAGAAGCTGGTGACGTTGCCGAACTGGCTGACCGAGGTCACCGGGCCGCGCTACGCGCCGACGACGCCCACCGCGGCCGACGCGGACCTGACCGCCGGCCATGCGGGCGAGCCGCTGGGGGAACGCATCATCTTGACCGGGCGGGTGCTCGACTCAGACGGCCGGCCGGTTCCGGACACGCTGGTCGAGATCTGGCAGGCGAACGCGTCCGGGCGGTATCACCACAAGGTCGATGATCACCCCGCACCGCTGGACCCGAACTTCGACGGCGGCGGCCGGTGCATGACCGACTCCCACGGCCGGTACCGGTTCATCACGATCAAGCCCGGGGCCTATCCGTGGGGCAACCACCTGAACGCGTGGCGGCCCGCGCACATCCACTTCTCGCTGTTCGGGCAGGCGTTCACCCAGCGGCTGGTCACCCAGATGTACTTCCCTGGCGACCCGCTGTTCCGGTACGACCCGATCTTCAACTCGATTCCGGACGCCAAGGCCAGGGAGCGGCTGATCTGCTCGCTGGACATGGACCTGACCAAACCGGACTGGGCGCTCGGCTACAGCTGGGATATCGTGCTGCGCGGCCGTAACGGCACGGTCTTCGAGGAAAGGTAGCGGGCATTGCTCTCCTCGCCGAAGGGGGACGACCCCCTAACACCCCCGCAGGTCGAGATCACGCCCTCGCAGACGGTCGGGCCTTACCTGTCGCTCGGGCTGCCCTGGCCGGAGGGGCCGTTCGTCGTGCCGGAGGGAACGACCGGGGCGATCACGATTGCCGGGCGGGTCTTCGACGGGAACAATCAGCCGCTGCCGGACGCGCTGGTCGAGACCTGGCAGGCCGACGAGAACGGGCGGTTCAACCATCCGGGCGATCCGCGGGGGGCGGTCGAGTCGGGGACGGCTGGGTTCCGAGGGTTCGGGCGATGTGCTACCGACAGCGAGGGCCGGTACCGCATTGTCACCGTGCGGCCGGGTTCGCTTCCGACGCCAGAGGGCGGGGTTGAGGCGCCGCATCTGGACGTGAACGTGTTCGCCCGTGGGCTGCTCAACCGGGTGGTGACGCGGATCTACTTTCCCGACGAGTCTCTCAATGCGTCTGATCCAGTGCTGGCTGGGATTGATCCCGAGCGACGAGAGACGCTGATCGCGGTGGCGCCGCCGGGCTCTGGCGGGAACGAGTTCCGGTTCGACATCCGGCTGCAAGGTGGCCGGGAAACCGTTTTCTTCGATGTCTGAGCGCCGTGCCTCGCTGCCGGTGATGACCTACGACGCGCCGGACGACCAGCCGGTGCTCGTGCTCGGCCCGTCGCTTGGCACCAGTCATCGAGTCTGGGACGCGCAGAAGCCTGCTTTCTGGGACGACTTCAGGATCGTGCATTTCGAGTTGCCCGGGCACGGTGGCGACAGCTACTCGTGGGACCCGATCACGTCGTTCGATCAGTTGGGCGAACTCGTGCTTGAGACGCTCGACGGGATGGGCGTCGAGCGAGCCGCGTACTTCGGGGTCTCGCTCGGCGGCATGCTCGGGATGTGGCTGGCGGCCAACGCGCCCGACCTGATCGAGTCGCTCGGCCTGGTCTGCACGTCCGCTTACCTGCCGCCGGCCGAGGGCTGGTGGGCGCGAGGCGGGCTCGTCAAGTACTCCGGGATGGAGCCGGTCGTCGAGGCTTCGCTGGGGCGATGGTTCACTCCCGAGTTCGCTGAGAGCTCGCCGGAGGTCGTGGCCGAGTTCGCGGCCGAGCTTAGGCAGGTTGACCCCACTGGATATGCGTGGTGCTGCCTGGCCATAGCGGACATGGATCTACGGGGTGACCTGGCCGACATCGAGGCACCGACCCTGGTGATCGCCGGTGGACGGGACCCGTCGACGCCACCTGACCACGGCGGCATCATTGCCGACGGGATCGCCGGCGCGCGGTTGCTCGTGGTCGATGATGCGGCCCATCTGGCGAATGTTTCGTCGCCTGAAGTGGTTACGGCGGCGCTGCTTGAGCACCTGACCAGCCGATCCGACCGGCGGGAGTAGCCTGTGCTGTCCAGACTGCGCGTTACGATGCTGAAGAGATGAGAACCTCCGGGCGCATTGCGAACACCACTGGCGAAGCTGAGAGCGTTCCGGCTCAGCCCGTGACCGAAACCGACGGCGAGGAGACAACCTCGGCCGCCGTCGCCGGGTCAGGCCAGGCCAGGGACAGCGACTTCGTGCAGTCGCTGGACCGCGGGCTGGCCGTGATCAAGGCGTTCGGGCCGGACCGGGAGCGGCTCAGCCTGAGCGAGGTCGCCCGGGCGACGGGACTGACCAGGGCGGCGGCCCGGCGATTCCTGCTGACGCTGGTCAGGCTCGGGTACGTGCGGAGCGATGGGCGAGAGTTCTCGCTGCGGCCGCGGGTGCTGGAACTCGGGTACGCGTACCTGTCCGGGCTGGCCATGCCGGAGATCGCGGCGCCGCACCTGGAGGAACTGGTCGCCAAGCTGCGCGAGTCCTCCTCGATCTCGGTGCTCGATGGTCACCACATCGTCTACGTGGCTCGCGTTCCGACCAAGCGGATCATGACGGTGGCGATCTCGGTGGGCACCAGGTTCCCGGCGTTCGCTACCTCGATGGGGCGGGTGCTGCTGGGCGCGCTCAGCGAAGCCGACCTGGATCGCTACCTGGACGAGGCGACGTTCGAGGCGTTCACCGCGAATACGGTGACCGACCCGGTCCGGCTCAAGGAGATCGTCCGCGTGGCCGCGGAGCAGGGATACGCGATCGTCGACCAGGAGCTGGAGGAAGGGCTGCGCGCCATCGCGGCGCCGATCCGGGGTTCTGGCGACGGGGTGACAGCCGCGATCAACGTGTCCGCTCATGCCAGCCGGGTCAGCCTCGAGGCGATGCGCACCGACCTGCTGCCGGCGATGCTCGAAACCGCCCGCCAGATCGAAACGGACCTGAGGTCCCAGGGACCGACCTAAGGCGCCGGGTTGTCCCCGCAGGGACGACCGCCTTAGGCACCGTGCTAAAAGACCCCCGCAAAATTTTCGGCTAAAAATTCGGTTGCAAACCATTGCATAGACCGCCATCCCGCGCCGCCTGTAAGCCTTCCTGATCTATCGCACTGTTACGTGGTTAGCGTTGACACTGGCGGAGAAGCCTGGCTAAGTTCTACATTGCGTATAGTCGTACGCCAAGCGAACATCCTGAGGTACCTGTCCTGGGAGAAACGGCATCCCGCGTGAGCCACTGCCGCTCTTCCGGCCCACTGGCATACCCGGGCGCTTATTCAGAGGAGACGGAATGGACCGTCAGGAACCAGACCAGCCGACGTCGCTGGATCAGATCTCAAGGCGCTCGCTGATCAAGGGTGCCGGAGCCGGGTCGCTCGCCCTCGCCGCCGGCGGACTGCTCGCCGCTTGCAGTTCGAAGATCAAGGGTTCTGGCTCGGGTGGCAGCACCAAGGGCATCACCATCGGCTGGATCCACCCGCTCACCGGTGCCCTCGCCGGCTTCGGCGCCCCCGACAACTGGGTGATCGGCAAGATCAAGGCCACCACCCCGTACAAGAGCGGGTTCAAGATCGGCGGCAAGACCTACGACGTCACGATCAAGTCCTACGACACCCAGTCGAGCCCGACCCGGGCCGGCGACCAGGCCAAGCAGGCGATCCTGCAGGACAACGTCGACCTGCTGCTCGCGTCCTCGACTCCGGAGACCGTCAACGCCGTCGCCAGCCAGGCCGAGAGCCTTGGCTGTCCGCTGATCTGCGCAAACATCCCCTGGGAGTCGTGGTACATCAACCTCGGCGGCAACCCGGGCAAGCCGACGCTCAAGCCCAAGTTCGTCACGATGTACTTCCTCGGCGCCGAGCACCTGATCAAGGCCTTCATCCCGATGTGGGACCGGATCCACGACCAGATGCACACCGACAAGGTGGTCGCCGCCGCGTTCCCGAACGACTCCGACGGCAACGCGTTCCGGGCGGTGTTCCCGCCGATTGCCCAGGCCGCCGGCTACACGTTCAAGATGTCCGCCGCCTACCCGGACCTCACGACGAACTACTCGTCGATGATCTCCCAGTTCAAGGCGGACAAGGCCGACTTCTTCACCAACGTGCCGCTGCCGCCCGACTTCGCCACCATGTGGAAGCAAGCGGCTCAGCAGGGGTTCAAGCCCACGCTGGCGACCGTGGCCAAGGTGCTGCTGTTCCCGCCGGACGCATACGCGCTCGGTGCTCTTTCCTACAACGTGGCCACCGACGCCTGGTGGGTCCCGTCGCTGCCGTGGAAGTCCTCGTTCACCGGCGAGACCTGCCAGCAGCTGGCGAACGAGTTCGAGGCCACCAACAAGCAGCAGTGGAACTCCAACATCAGCAACTACAGCCTCTTCGAGAGCGCCTACGCCGCGCTCAAGTCGGTCAGCGACCCGCACGACAAGGCCGAGGTCGCCGACGCCATCCACAAGGTGAACATCCAGGGCGTCGCCGGACCGCTGGACTTCGCCTCGGGCGGCCCCGCTCCTGGCGTGGCCATCACCCCGCCGCTAGGCGTCCAGTGGCAGAAGGGCACCAAGTATCCGGTCGAGATGCAGGTCGTCGACAACACCCTGCTGCCGCAGGCGAAGATCACCGCCGACCTGTTGCCGACGAACAAGTGACTGGATGACAAGCCCGCTGCCGTGGCTCGGCTCCTCAGGGCCGGGGTCGCTGCTTGAACTCGACGGCCTGTCGAAGAAGTTCGGCCAGGTTGTCATCGCGGAGAACCTGTCGCTGGCGATCCAGCCCGGCGACATGGTCGGGATCGTGGGGCCGAACGGCGCTGGCAAGACCAGCCTGTTCGGCCTGATCTCCGGTGACCTCGCCTCCGACCGGGGTGAGGTCCGCTTCGCCGGGCGCCGGGTGAACCGGCTCGACGCGGCCGGACGGACGCGGCTCGGCATCGGCCGCACCTATCAGGTGCCGCGGCCGTTCGTGGACATGACGGTGTTCGAGAACCTGCTGGTGGCCGCGCAGCAGGGCGGTGGCCTGCGGCGCCGGGCGAGTTATGCGGCGGCAGCGCAGGCGCTTGAGCGGACGGGCATGTTCGAGCAGGCGAACTGGCCGGCCGCACGGCTCGGCCTGCTGCAGCGCAAGCGGCTCGAACTCGCCCGCGCCCTCGCCACGCAACCGCGGCTGCTGCTGCTGGATGAGGTAGCCGGCGGGCTGACCGATCCCGAGGTCGCCGAACTGGTCGAGATCGTCCGCGACGTGAACGCCGACGGGATCGCGGTGATCTGGATCGAGCACGTGGTCCGGGCCCTGACCGCGGTGGTGACCCGGCTGATCTGCCTGGCCGGCGGCTCGTTCGTCGGCGACGGGGACCCCGCCTCCGTGCTGGCCAACCAGGCGGTGCGCGAGGTGTTCCTCGGAACGGACATTACCGCTGCGCTGGCGGGAGGATCGCTTTCTGACGGCGAGTCGGGCGGTGAGCTATGACGGGGCCTTCCGGGCCTTCCGGGACTTCCGGGCCTTCCGGTAACGGGGAACGGGAGATGACCGGAACGCCGCTGCTCGAGGTGCGCGATCTGGTCGTGCATCACGGGCAGCTTCGGGCGCTTGACTCCATTTCACTGCGGGTCTACCCCGGCGAGGTCTACGCGATCATCGGGGCGAACGGTGCCGGCAAGTCGACGCTGCTGCGCACGATCGCCGGCCTGCACCGGCCCAGCTTCGGCACCATCCTGCTCGACGGCCTGTTCCTTACCTACCTGCGGCCCGAGCGCCGGGCCATCGCCGGTGTCGCGATGGTGCCAGAAGGCCGACGGCTCTTCGGGTCGCTGACGGTGGAGGAGAACCTGAAGGTCGGCGCGACCTACGCCCGGCCAGGTCCATGGAACATCGACGCGGTCTACCAGCTCTTCGACTGGATGCCGGCTCGCCGCAGCCAGCGCGCCGCCCAGCTGTCCGGGGGCGAGCAGCAGATGGTCGCCCTCGGCCGGTCCCTGGTCGCCAATCCGAAGGTGCTGCTGCTCGATGAGTTGTCGCTCGGCCTGGCCCCGGTGGTGGTCCACCGCATCTACGCGATGCTGCCGCAGATCCTGGAGACCGGCCTGACCGTGTTGCTGGTCGAGCAGGACGTGAGTCAGGCCCAGCGAGTGGCGACGCACATCCACTGCCTGCTCGAGGGACGAACGACGCTTGAGGGCCGGCCTTCGGACGTCACCGCTGAGCAGATCGAGGCCGCCTACTTCGGGCTGGCCGGTACCGCCGGAGCTTTGCCCCCGTCCGATGCCACGGGCCAACCCGGTGGAGGAAGTGAGTCGACATGGCCTGGGTGAACGCCATCATCGAGGGAGTGCTGACCGGCGGACTCTACGCCTTGTTCGCCTGCGGTCTTTCGCTGATGTTCGGCGTGATGAAGGTCGTGAACCTGGCTCACGGCGATCTCGCCGTGGTCGCCGGGTACGTGGCGATCGGCATCATCACGGTCACCCACGTCCCCGTACTCTGGTCGTTCCTCATCGTGATCCCGGTCATGGCCGTGATCGGCTATGTGCTGCAGCGCACGGTCATTCAGGCCGCGCTCGACCGCAGCGTGCTCACCACGTTGCTGGTCACTTTCGGGCTATCGGTCGTGATCGAGAACGGCCTGCTCCAGTTCTTCACGGCCAACAGCCGCGGGATCGGCACCGGACTGGCACTCGTCACCGGCGCCTTCAACATCGGCTCACAGATCCAGATCGCCTATCTGCTGGTGACGATCTTCGCCGTGGCGGTAGCCGTGCTGCTCGGCATGCAGTACTTCCTGTCGGCGTCCAAATATGGCCGGCTGATCCGCGCCGTAGCCGATGACAAGGAAGCGGCCCAGCTCTCCGGCGCCGACTACCGGCACGTGTTCGGCATCGCGGCGGCACTCGCCTTCGCCACCGTGGCCCTGGCCGGCATCGCCTACGGCATGTACTCCCAGCTCGCCCCGACCACCGGCACCGACACGATCCTGCTGCTCGCGTTCGCCGCGGTCGTGATCGGCGGCCTCGGCTCGCTGTGGGGCACGCTGATCGGCGGCATCGTACTCGGCGTAGCCCAGCAGATCGGCGCCCAGATCAACATCACCGATGAGGCGCTGGCCGGATACCTGGTATTCCTGGCCATCCTCGTGGTGCGCCCCCAGGGCATCATCTCCCGAAGGGCGGGCTCATGAGCCTGACTACCCAGACCGCCAGCCAGCCCGGAGCGTCCGGAGGACCCGGAAGACCCGGAGCGGGCATCAAGGTCGCCAGGTCACAGCGCAACGTGGCCTGGACCGGCGGCGTCGCGCTGATCATCGTGCTCGTTCTCTTCCGGCTGCCTTACATCGTCTACGCGGGCACCACGACGATCCTGGTCCAGGCGTTCATCGTGCTCACGCTGGCGAGCATGTGGAACCTGCTGGCCGGCTACGCGGGCCTGGTCTCGGTGGGGCAGCAGGTCTTCGTGGGGCTAGGCGCGTACTTCGTGCTGATCCTGGCCCTCCATGGCTTCTCGCCGTTCGCCGCGCTCCCGGTAGCCGCGATCGGCTGCGGCGTCGCGGCGCTGCCGTTGTGGTGGCTGGTCTCCCGGCTCCGCAGCGGCTACTTCGCGATCGCCACCTGGGTGCTGGCCGCCACCGTCATGCTGATCGTCGAGAAGTTCTCCTCGATCGGCGGCGGCACCGGCATGCCACTGCCCGGCTTCGCCGGGCTCGATCCCACCCAGCTCACCGCCGATACCTACTGGGCCGCACTGACCGTCACCGTCGCCGCGCTGGTCGTCATCTACCTGTTGCTCAGAGGCCGGATCGGACTGGTGCTGACCGCGATTCGGGATGACGAAGTTGCGGCCCGGTCGTCAGGAGCCCGGGTCGGCCTGGCCAGGCTCCTGGTATTCGTGGTAGCTGGCGCCGGCTGCGGCGCGGCGGGTGCCGTACTGGCGATCAGCCAGCTCCAGGTCCAGCCGGGCGCGGTCTTCAGTATCCAGTGGACCGCCGAAATGGCGTTCGCCACGATCATCGGCGGCATCGGGACGATCGAGGGGCCGATCATCGGGACGGCCGTGTTCATGGTGCTGCAGCAGACGCTGCAGAACTTCAATGCCTGGTACCTGATCGTGCTGGGGCTGGTCGCGATCGTTGTGGCTCTGTTTGCCCGGCGAGGGTTGTGGGGGCTGGTCGATGAGCAGCTGCACCTGCGGCTGTTCCCGACGGGGTACTGGCTACGGGTGCCCGGCGGGAATGGCGGGCGCGGCCCGATAAAACTCTTCGGGCGCGGCCAATCCAGCTGATTGTCAGTGGCATGTAGGACAATGCGAGAAACCGCTGGCGAGATGGAGTCATGTGGCATACCCGACCAATATGACGGCAGCGTTAACTGGGGCTACGGTTAGTCAGCTCCAGCGTTGGCGCAGTCGGCAATCCGGCTTTCTGCTCGTACCGGAACTGCAGTCCGCTCCTCGGGCGCTGTATTCCTTCTGCGACATCCTCGCGCTGCGGACCTGTGTGAGACTGCGCGAGTTCGCCGCGCTACAGAAAATCCGGTCAGCGGTCGGTAATCATCGTGAGCTAGGTGACCGCAGCCATCTGGCCTCATACACGATCGTCGCCGACTCAGCTGGTGACGTCCAACTCCTGACCTCCGCCGAAGCCATCAACCTCAGCAAACCCACAGAGCAGAAATGGCTCTTTGCCCTGGAGATGGCGCGAGTCGTCGAGCCGTTCGCGTCACGACCCGGAGTGCTCGTACCTGATCTCTTCCGACTGCGTCCGCGCGTCGTGCTCGACCCGGAGGTTCAAGGCGGATTCCCGGTGATTACCGGTACTCGCGTCCCATACGACTTGGTCGCCGGCCTCGTTGCCGACGGCATACCAGCCGAGGAGATAGCCGAGTACTATCCGACCGTTTCAGCGGAAGACGCACACGACGCGCTCGACTTCGCGAGATATGTGGACAGCTACGGACCTCGAAGGATGCCGGGTCGCGTCAACCAGTTGGCCGCCGAAGACTACGAGTCCATCAGCGAGACCGACTACCTACTGCGCTCACCAGCAAACGCTGCCCGTCTCGTAGCGGCGGCCGAGAAAATGCGCCATGGTCGAGCATTGATTTCCGTGATAACCGACGAGGTGCGACTACGGTGAGTTCCCGGCGGTCGCACCCGGACGGCGCCTTAGGTATCAGATCGTGTTCTGATATTCTTCAGCTGTGGTCGCTGAACCTGTTGATGCCGTGACGTTCTCAGACTTGTCCCGTAACCCACGAGCGGTCGCGGAACGTGCCCGCCGACTCGGTCGGCTTCGCGTCACTCACCGCGATGCCGATGACTTCTATCTGACGGCAGCTGACCGCGAGGAAGTACGGGACGAAAACCTGCTGACAGCCTCACGAATGTTCACGGCTCTGGCCCGGAGTGACCGAGGCGCGCAGGCGATCGTAGAAGCGATCGCGGAGGTCTTCCCGTGGGTACGGCATCTTTCCGAAGCCGAGCGGCCGGAATTCGCCGCGGAGCTGACCGAAGCTTTGTCAGACGCGGCCGAACTCGGGATCGATGTGACCGCCCGGGAGGTTATCGCAGGCTGGCGGGCCACGGCGCGAATCAAAGCCGATAAAGACCTCTATGCCCAGGCGCTGGTGCCGACGGAAGGCGATTTCGGTCTGGTTGAGGCGATCACTTGAGTCCGCGGCGCGGGGACCGGGTTACTGTCCCGCCGCCGGATGGCCAGTGGAACGTCCGGTTTGCGACCAGCGACGCCGCTACGGGCTGGGAGGAGTTGTGCCGACACGTAGTCGCCAACGTAAGGCGATGCCTGGAAATCCTGCACACCGCTCCGCGGTCGGCAGCTAACCCAGACCGCCAGCACCGATTGCGCGGCGACCTGGCCTGCCAGAGGCACAACGGCAAGAACCTCGAGCAGTGGGAATACGAGGTCACCAGCGGAGGCCGGGTCCGCTATCTCATCGATGATCAGTCCCGCACCGTCTGGCTGGTCTACGCGTCCCCCAGGCACCCCAAGGACACCGACCGCTAGATGAATCCCGGGCAGTCGCGCGGCCGCCCGGCTTACAGTGCCTTGCTCATATGGCGGAAGGCCACGCTAGTGTCAACCACGATCGTCACCCGCGGCCTGCGCCAGTGAGAGCGAAAACAACGTCGTCGTCGATCGGAGTCTCGCCCGCTGCGACGAGCACCCCGTTCTCCTCGACCAACTGAGCCGTTCGGCCCGCAGGAATGAGCTGCGCGCCAGCCCGGTAGGCCAAGATGTCCACCTTCGTGCCAGGAAGCAGGCCAAGCGCGTCGCGGAGCAGTTCGGGCAGCACGATCCGGCCCGCCTGATCGATGATGGCTTCCATGGGAAATACGATGCCATCGCGATCCCACTGAGCCAAACGCGCGCTTGCCGCCGCCTTCTCGTCGAGGACCAAGCTCGCGCTGTCTAAGTGGCCTGACCCTCGCCCGGGGCACTCCATGCACGAGCGGCAAGCTCCTGCAAGCCTACTTCCGCGAACTGAATAGTATTATTCAGTTCGTGGATAGAACCCCGGCGCCCTCGCTGCTCCCAGTCCTGCGCTCACAACAGCAAGGCGAGATCTTGGCGTTGCTGCTGGGAGATCCTGACCTAGAACTCAGCCTGACCGACATCGCCCGGCTTACAGGTGCACCGCAGCCATCGGTGTTCCGAGAGGTTGAGCGCGCGGAAAGCGCGGGCCTAGTGACTAGCCGTAAGGTGCGCAACAGCCGACTGGTGCGAGCAGACGTCTCCAGCCCGTACTACTCAGGACTGGCGGAGGTGCTCACCCGTGCATTCGGGGTCCCAGCGGTGCTGGCCGAGGAACTAGCCGGAATCCAGGACATCACCTCGGCGCTAGTGTTCGGATCATGGGCGGCACGTCATGCAGGACAAAGCGGTGTCCGGCCCGTGGGCGACATTGACGTGCTGGTCCTGGGCAACCCTGACCGCGACGCACTGTACGAGGCCGCTAGTCGAGCTGAGCGAAGGCTAGGTCGCCCTGTGCAGATCACCATCCGCGACGCGTCCTGGCTGGCGTCGGGATCAGGATCCTTTTACGACACAGTCACCAGCCGTCCGATGGTGAAACTTGCTCTGCCGTCTTCAGGCGAAGGGGGCCAGTGACCCGGCAGCAAGCACGGTGCGCGTCCCGGTCAGAGCCGTCGCCGCTTTCTCGATCGCCCAGGCAACGTCCGCAAGCACCTGGAGCCTCGCTCATATCGCGATGATCGTTGTCGACCGATCAGCAGCGATCAATCGGATTGCTTCCGGATTTCCTGTCACAACGGTCACCTGAGTGGCCGACGACCGGATTGTCGCGCCCAGGTGAGCGTCTGCGGCCGAGACACCAGACATGCGCCGGATGGCAGCGGCCGCGTCACCGTGAGTCTGGTCCAGCGACACGTCTGTGATGCGGAGCCGGTTAAGGAACGCCCAGGCCGCGGACCCGCGGTCCCACCCGACCTCAACCCGGACGGTAGTCGGCACAACGACCTGGACTGGGACCGCGCGACGCTTCCGGCTGGCGACAATCTGCAGGTAACTGACGACCCGGCGATGTTTCGGATGAGCCGGATCACCGAGGGCCCGGACGGCCTCCGTGCCAAGAATGACCAACTGACTCACGCCGCGTAAGCCCTCGCCTCGGCCCACAACAGCACGTCTTCCGGACCGGCATCCGGACGCTGACTCACAATTTCAGCCGCCGCCCGGCGCAGCCGATCCGGCTCCCCGGCCAGAAAATGTCGGTCGATCTCGGCCGCCGCGACCGCCAGATCCCCTAGATCCGGCTTGGAATCCGGATAGCGCAAGTAGTGATCATCAAGGATGGCTTGCATCACCAGCCCTTCCAACGTCGCGCGCAAAGCCGTGCTCGACAGACCGATCGCCGAAGGCGCCACTCCGAGCTCACTGACCGCAAGCGCAGCGGCATGCCTCAGCGCCGCAGGGATTCGCATCGACAGGCCAACGGTCGCCAGCGCCGGACTATCAAGGAAGTCGCTAATCTGCGCGACCGCCTCCAGCACCTCGACAGATCGCTGTGAACACCGGCGACCCATGGCAACAACGTTCACAATAGATTGCTCTTGGTGCTCCATAACCTGTAGTGTGCCCTGAGTTGCTCCGTCGCCGCTGCCGACTGCTCACTCTGGCGCCAATCGTCGAGTCGCTGGCGATACTCCAGCTACTGGCAGGGCTTGAGGCCAGCGCGAAACGGAAGGCCGATGACCGCACACATCTTCGCGGACGAGTCGAAGCGGAACTCGTTCGTGCTTGCGGCGGCAG
>Ga0134128_10007346_pt1 | contig 13318 bp, 13 predicted proteins | sample KB31754_FD_96462 | JGI IMG/M metagenome (GOLD analysis project Ga0134128, IMG submission 96462) | Terrestrial soil microbial communities with excess Nitrogen fertilizer from Kellogg Biological Station, Michigan, USA - KB3-175-4 | ecosystem: Environmental > Terrestrial > Soil > Unclassified ... | reverse complement strand
TCGTCCGGCACTTTGGGACGGCCATCGGCGAAGCGTTCGCCATGCCAATCTGGCGTGTACTTGATCACATCTTCGGGGGTAAAAAATCCCTGCTGTGCGTGAGCGTAAGAGACCGTCGCTTCGGAAATCAGCACGCAAAGAACCGCGAACAACATCCGCTTGAATATTGTTTTCGCCATGTTCGTCCGCTCCATTTTTCCCTGGGGATCTTTTCTTTAGGCTTTGCTTGGCTCGAACCAGGCTGTGCCCGGGACTTGCGCCTTCCTGGCTACTCCCTCATCCATCTCAACGCCGAAGCCAGGTTTGTCAGTCACGGTAACGTATCCCTTTTGGATGATTTCGCCTTCCTTCACCCAGTTCTTCCACAAATCCAGATGGTTGATCCAATGCCACTCGCAAACCAGAAAATTTGGAATGGAGGCGCATACATGGGCGGTGGACATCGTTCCTATAGGCGACACAACACAGTGCGGCGCGAAAGGAATGTAGTATGCCTGCGCCATATTTGCCACTTTGCGTCCTTCAGAAAGGCCGCCAACTTTCTGAATGTCCGGCATGATGATGTCAGCCGCGCGCTTCTCGAAAAGCTCGCGGTAGCCCCAGCGCATATACAGATTTTCCCCGCAACAAATCGGGGTGGTTGTTGAGTGACGGATGTCCGCCATAGCGTCAATGTCCTCGGGCGGAACGGGTTCTTCGAGCCAAAGCAGGCGGTAAGGCTCAAGGGCCACGGCCACTCTCTTCCCTGTAGTCGCGTCATAGCGTCCGTGCATATCGCAGGCAAGATCCATGTCCTTGGGAATTGTTTCACGCACATGTTTCACCCAGGTCACCATGCGGTCAATCTCGCCGTTGCTGGCCGTCCAGTTCACTTTGTCGAAGCGACGCGGATCGGTTGCGTCATCGAGATCAATTTTCATCGCCGTAAAACCTTGGTCTTTGATCCAGGGTAGTTTTCGGTCCGACTCCGCACCCAACGGGTCTTCCATGTCAGAGTCGCAATAAATTCGGATTTTGTCGCGAAATTTTCCACCCAATAATTGATAGACGGGCAGCCCCAAAGCCTTGCCAGCCAAGTCCCACAGCGCGATTTCCACGCCCGTCAATGCCGTTACATATTGCCCGCCTTGCGCGCCGGCGAATATTCCTGACACGCGGACTTTCTCCCATAAAGCGTCCACATTCAGCGGGTCCTCGCCCACAAGAAATCGGCGGAACTGGTGCACCAGCGCGTCGGTTCCAACAGCAGCATCGGTGGACTCGCCCTGCCCGTAAAGGCCCTGGTCGGTATAAACGCGCACATGTGTTTGCCAGCCATGCACGCGGACCTGGGCGGTTCGAATGTCGGTGATCTTCAGCTTAGGACGTTGAAAGGGACTGCTTGATTCCTGCACCGCTGCCGCCAGCGCGGGAAGAGCGAATGTTCCCGCGATTGGCAACGCAACGTTTTTGAGCATCGTCCTGCGTGTGAACTGACCCATTGAATATTTCTCCTATTCCCAGGGATTATGAATGCCGACTCCGACACTTTTTGAACCGCTTGAATGCTTCTTCAATTGACTTGAATTTCTCGCGCAATTTCCTCCAAATCAAGACCGTCCTAAAAGAGCTGCGGCAGTTGGAGCCGCCGCTAACTGCTGTTCAGGATCCACCATCAGCCACGAAATTGCGCCCAGGAAACAAACCACGCCCGCAACCGCGAATGACATTCCCCAACCAAAACGTATCGCAATCCACGGCGTCAGGGAAGCGGTGACCGCGCCGCCAATCTGGCAACCCATATTCATGACGCCCGATACCGATCCTGCCGAAAGACCACCAATGTCGCAACTCACCGACCAGAACGAACTCTGCGAAAGATAGAGGACTCCCGCTCCTCCGGCCAGTACAACACTAGCCAACCCCGCATCCTTCACATTTGTTCCAATGCCAACAAAAATCGCAGCGAGCACCGTACACACGCTCGCAAGCACGCAACGCCCCACGCGTTTTCCATACCGCTTGGCCAAACCGTCACTCAGCCAGCCTCCGAGCGCGGACCCGATGGCCATGGCCGCGAATGGCAGCATGGCGTATTGCGCGCTCGACTTCAAATTTAGTCCGCGCACAGTACTCAAGTAAGTAAAAAACCAGGTAAAGAAGATGTAAACCACGTATCCGAAAGCGAAGTAGCTCGCCGTGATTGCCAACACATTTTTGCTGACAAGAATAGTCCGCCAAGGCAGGGATGGATTGTGTGCAATATTTCTCGAAGTCTGCGGCAAACCAGCCAGAATATGCGCATTCTCCGTGGCGTTGACCCAAGGATGCTCGCCCGGGTTGTCGCGAGCCAGCAGGAACCAAAGCGCGCCGACAACGAGTCCCACAAGCGCACAGATCCAAAACGACGCCCGCCATCCATGGTGCAGAATCACGTAGGCGATCACGGGAGGTGTGACCGCCGCGCCCGCGCCCACGCCCGCGAAAATCAATCCATTGGCAAGGCCTCGCTCCTGGGATGGAATCCACGTAGCCACCAGGCGATTGCTGGCCGGATACATTATGGATTCCCCCACACCCAAAGAAAATCGCACAATCATCAGGATGACTAATGAACCAGCGATACCAGAAGGCGAAAGCGCAGTAAGAGCGGTGAACAGCGCCCACCACAACGTTCCCAATGTCAAGACTCTTCTCGGCCCAAAACGATCGGCCAACCGTCCGCTAGGCGCTTGAAACAGCGCATATCCCAACACCCACGCGCTGAAAACCCAACCCAGCCGAATGTGGTCCAGATGAAATTCCCGCTCAATGGACGGGCCGGCAATGGAAATATTGACCCGATCCAGATAGGAAACTGCGCTGATCACCAACATCCAGGCAATCAACATCCATCGGACAGGGACCCGAAAAATATTCATGGCGGATGGCGAGTCATTGTAAACCTCGACCAACCGTGCCCGAAGAATTTTTAATGGAAACCATTCCGGTGGGAATTCCGCACGCAGTCTGGACGCCCTCTCCGGTGCGAACATAAAATTGTGATGAGGCGGACCGAGAAAGAAATTCTTAACGTAATATGGCAGTGAGAGGGAGAGGCTGATCAACCTATGAAGACCCGTTCGATGTCCGATCCAATACGGTACCCTGCGATGACGACGGCGCAGCTTCGGGAGACGTTCCTGCTTGATGCTCTCTATGTGCCGGGCGAACTTCGGTTGGCACATATTGACTTGGACCGCGCAGTCGTGGGAATGGTCGCGCCGGTGCAAAGTCCTCTCGAACTCCCCGCCAATGAGATTTTGCGCGCGAAGTTTTTTACCGAGCGACGCGAGCTTGGGGCTCTGAACATCGGGGGCAAAGGCGTGATTCATGTTGGCAAAGAACAGTTTTCGCTCGACAATCTCGATTGCCTGTACATTGGGCGGGGCGAAAACGAGATTTCCTTCGAATCAACCGATCCGGCCACGCCAGCCATTTTTTATCTGCTCAGTTATCCCGCTCATTCTACTTACCAACCGAAGCTGGTCCGCAAAGATCAAGCCAATCCGGTCGAATTGGGCAGCGCTAAGGAGTGCAACCATCGCACGGTTTGCAAGTATATTTATCAGGATGGTGCGCAAAGTTGCCAGCTGGTCATGGGAGTGACGCACCTTCGTCCGGGAAGCGTCTGGAACACCATGCCCGCGCACACGCACATGCGCCGCTCGGAGATCTATATGTATTTCAATCTAGCCGAAGAGGCCCGCATCTTTCATATGATGGGGCCAGCGGAAGAGACGCGGCACATTGTGTTGAAGAACCGCGACGTAGTTCTTTCCCCGGTGTGGTCAATCCATTCAGGCGTGGGCACGCAGGCGTACAGCTTTTGCTGGGGCATGGGCGGGGAGAATAAAGACTACGGGGATATGGACCCCGTACCGCTGGCAAAAATTCGGTAAAATTTCCGAACAAATTCAGGGGGCGACATGAAAATGATTTCACTGGTGATGATGGCCGCGGTGGCCGTGCCGTGTTATGCGTTACAAGGCAAAAAGGTTGAAGTATTTTCCAACAAAGATATTGCCTCTCAACTGTCGTCGCTCGCGCAAAAGGCGAAACCCTCCGGCAGCAGTGGCGCCACTCTCGGCGACTACAAATCGCACGCCATCAAGCTCTCCGTCCGCACTGGCAGTGGAGGCGCGGAGATCCACGCTCACTACGATGACATCTTTGTCGTTACTGAAGGACAGGCAACCCTGGTCACCGGCGGAACGGTTCTGGATGGCAAAACCAGCGCGGATGGTGAGACGGCGGGAAGCAAAATCCAGAACGGAACTTCACAGACTATTGCAAAAGGGGACGTCGTCCATATTCCCGCGGGCACTCCCCACCAACTACTGCTGGATGGAAATATATTTAGTGCCATAGTAATCAAGGTAAAGGAAGAGTAAGAGCAGGTTCCGGCCTGGCGTCTCAACTCTTCCTAGGATGCAAATCGCTATTGCCATCCGCGCGCGGAGGTGACCCGGGTTTGAGTTCTGAATCCTCCGAACGCGTTTCGTCCTGCGTCACCGCCTTGAACTGCGGAGCGGTCACCTGCACACACATCAAAATTTTTTCCCGTGTGGTGGAATTGAATGTGTCCGCAGATCAAACAAAGCACGCAACGCGTTTTCCCGCAACCGTCCCTGATTGGTATTGAGCTTTTCAAAGTCACTGACCTTCGCAGGTTACATTGTTGTTCCAGTCCACGAAGGCGCCGTTGGGGTTGTCTCGCCAGGCCCAGACGTGCAGTTCGAAGAATGAAGGGATGGCAAAGCGGTTTGGAGCATCCACAAACTGAAAGTCCTGGCCTTCGAGTTGCGGTGGATTATTGTCATGAGCAGCGAGCCAGGTGGCTGCATCCACGATGTACTCCACGCCCACCAGCCTCCGCTTGTTTCCCACCGGCTCGTAGATCAGGGCCTCGGGATACTTCGCATTGATGTCCCCGTCCCCAATTAGCGAGCCATTGAGGTAGTGGATGCCCATGGCCCCATGGTCCGGACCGCTGACGCAACCGAAAGCCGGCGCATAACCTGCTCCGGCAGCATTGTTAACGTTGATGAACTGCGTTGTGTTCGCCCGAACTATCTGCACGAGTCTGGCCGGTGCGGCGTGTTCGTGACCGGAGTCGTTCGCGACTGCAAGAATTGGCGCGATCAGCACCAGCGTGCTCAGCAGCGTTAAACGCAGGACGCCGGCAGTTGATTTGAGAATAAGAGTTGCGCATCGTATCGTCATTGTCGTATCTCCTTGTAGTTGTTTTTACAGACTTCGTTGTTTTCAATCGTTCATGGTTCATTGTTTGTCGTTCAACAACTTTGGGTTTTACAGTTTCTTACAGACGTTCCGCGCTCACCGACACAGGCACTCCGTTGGTCAGAGAATCGAAAACTGGTGAGTATTGAGGGCCCAGCGTTGCGATTTCCTGAAATTTTTCCTCAGTCACATTTGCTTTGATTTTGAAATTCACCCGGATGCCCTGGAAGCCTTTGCGGACGTTCTTGTCGAGTTCCAGAAATCCGTGCAGATCGAGGTTGCCTTCGAGCGACGATTCCACTTCCTCGATTTCAATACCCCGTGCCGCCGCGTGATAGACCATAGATGTGGTCAAGCACGAAGCCAGAGCGTGGAGCAGATGTTCGACTGGATTGGCCGCCGTATCCTTTCCCAACAGGATTGCCGGTTCATCCGCCTCCAGCACAAACGGCTTGGGATGCGAAAGTTCCTGCGTGGCTCCGTAGAACTTGTCAACTGTGGAGTTGTTTCGGGCGGCTCCCTGCCACTGGTTACGAACCCGGAATTTGAATTTCGCGATGGCTGGCGTTGATTTGATGTGGTCGATCGTCGTGAAAAGGTCGTCTACCATGACGCCGTTCACGATTGTTGGAACTTTCTGTGCAGTTGCCATATGTGTTTCCTACCCTTCTTTTGCTTTTGATGGATTTGCTTTCGATGGATTGAAGATAGTGGCAGATTTCGCTTGCAACAAGATGGCATATTTGCCATCCTAGATAGGCATTTACGCCACGTCTCCAATTTCGTGAGAGCTCAAGGTGGGGCGTAACCAGGTGATGCGATGAAAGAGATCACAGTTCTTCTTCTCGACCAGATGTTTTCTTCAACGGCCATCGGCCCCATGGAAGTGTTTCGCCATGCCGGCACGCTGTGGAACATACTTACTGGAGCGCAGCAGGACGCGCGATTTCACGTGACCACGGCCTCGGCCAATGGGCGCGCGGTGCACTGCGATGGGGGAATCAAGATCCAACCCAATGTCGCGCTTAAAGATGTCGGCAAAACCGACCTGATTTTTGTCCCAACTACCGGGTTGAGTGTTGACGATGCGGTAGAACGCAATGCCGCGATCGTGCCGTGGTTACAGCGCCGGAGCACGCGCGGAGTGGCGATCGCCAGCGTTTGCTCGGGCGTGGGACTGGTGGCGGCGGCTGGATTGCTGGACGGCAAACGGGCTACCACTCACTGGGGATTGGCTGAGTGCTTCCGAGAGAAATATCCGCGGGTGAAGTGGATGCCGGAACTGATGGTGACAGAGGACCATGGTTTTTATTGCGGCGGCGGGGTAAACGCGTCGCTCGACCTGAGCATTTGTCTGGTAGAGAGGTTTTGCGGGCACGAGATTGCCATGCAAACAGCCAAGGCATTGCTCATTGAGACGCCTCGGGCCTGGCAGTCGGGGTTCGCCATTGTTCCTTTAAAAACCGACCACACCGATGACTCGATTTCAAGCGCGCAGGAATGGATGCACAAGAATTTCGCCACGACCTTCCCGCTGGAAGATCCTGCAAGACGGGTGGGAATGAGTGTGCGCAATTTCGTTCGCCGTTTCAAAGGGGCAACCGGAGACAGTCCTTTAATCTACTTGCAGAAATTGCGGATCGCCGCCGCTAAGCGCATGTTGGAAAGCAATCATCGCTCCATGCAGGAAATATGCGACGCGGTGGGCTATCAGGATGTCGCGTTCTTTCGCGGCCTGTTCCAACGACACACAGGAGTCTCGCCGAGCGCGTACCGCGAAAGATTTGGAATCGCTTCACAGGCGCGGATTAATTAATCACAAATTCAGGAGGGTTCATGGATATCCGATCAATCCAAAAACCGTTGAAGGAACAATACCGCCGCGAGCCCGGCAGTTCGCGAATCACGCTGACCGCAAAAGGCGGCCAGGCGGACACTCCGCTTTCCTGTTCGGTGGACATTGGACGCGCGATCTACGCGGCTGAAGCGCACAAAGGCGCGGGCGGCAGCGGCGCGGCTGCTTGCTCGGGCGATCTTCTGCTAGGAGCCCTTGCCGCATGCGCGCAGTTGACGTGCCAACTGGTCGCGACGGCGATGAATATTCCTGCGCGGCGCATTGAAGTAATCGTGGACGGCGATATGGATTTATCGGGAACGCTGGGAATTTCAAAAGAAGTGCCCGTGGGCTTTGAAGCCATTCGCGTGAAGTTTGATGTGGACGCGCCACAGGCGACTCCCGAGCAATTGAAAGCGTTACAGGAAAAAACGGAGCAGTATTGCGTGGTCCTGCAAACTTTGTCGCACCCACCGAAAATACATAGTGAATGGAATAGCCGCAGCTAATTGTTTTAAAGGATATTCAAAAAGTCGATCGGGAGAGTCTAGTGCCTTCACTTGGCATAAAGCTTCATCTGGATAATCCCGACGGCTAGACCGATTAGCGCGCCAATTGTTCCCGCAATAGTCACTTGAGTTGGAAGACTGACAACCGGAATGACTCCGGAAAAAATCATCGCCACCAGCCCCAATGTAAAAGCCCAGTAGAAGACCAATAACCTCTCGCTTGGCCTGCGATTTGCGAAAATATTACCAAACCCGAATCCAATCGCGGCAAACGAAATGGTCACAAGGAGAACATGCTGAGGCTCCAATCCGGCCTCCCTGATCCTGCCACCCAATTGCGAAGCCGCCTAATGCCATGAGCACTGTCCAAAGAACCCTTTTTCATGAATCCCTCTAAGAAGGTCCTGCGGCCTCCCGCCATCTTAGCCTGGACCTGGACTGATCGGAATTGTGTGCGCCGGCGAAAGTTCACGGTGCGGCAAAAACTAAATGCTTTTGGAAGAACGGTAGAAGGTCGTTGTAAATGCGTCCATCCTCGCCCCAATTCGGCTCTCCCCACGTGCCGTTGTACTCTTCCGCTTCATGGACTACTCCAAATTCATTCAACTTGTGAGTGAATGCCTGATTGGAATAAATATGGTCTGGGTTCTCATCGCTGCGGGCCCAGTCGAACTTGAATCCGCGCAGGGATTTCAGGTTGTCGGCATATTTCGGAACCAGTTCCTGCAACGAGAAAGTGCTCAACAGTTTTCCTGTAAGTTCGGAATTAACGACTAGTTTGTCTCCTTCTTTATGGGCCGGCAGATCAACGTAGAGAGGCGGTTTGTCCGGATCAGGTAAATGGGCCTGGAAGATGGAGGTGAAGATCATTAAAAATCCGTCTCCTCTTAGGTCGTCCATGGATTTAGCGTGCGCCAGGACGTCCCAATTGGGGCGGGAATACATGGTTTGTACGCCCGTGCCGGTTCCCACCGGGTGCAAAGCGTAGACCGATCCGAAAATGTCGGGATGCTTCATTGCAAAACGGATTGCGCCATGGCCGCCCATGGAATCGCCGGCGATGCCGCGCGAATCTCTGTTAGGCAGCGTTTTGAAATTCGCGTCAATGTAGGGCACCAATTCCTGGATCATGAAATCTTCCCAATTGCCGGTCACTGGGGAGTTGACGTACCACGAACAGCCAAGCGGCGTGTTCATGTCCACGGATACCAGAATAAATTTGTTGATGACGCCTGAGGCGATGGCCCGGTCGAAAAGTCCTTGTGCACCTCTTTGATCGAAGTCCGCGCGATAACTTCTAGCCGGGTTGGGAAGAAAGTAGATCACCGGATAACGCTGCGAGGATTGGTCATAGCCGGCGGGAAGGTAGACCACCATCTTCCGCATAGGGTCGGTGCCAATTTTGGAGTGCGCGAGGTTTTCCGAACGCAGTTCCCGGCTGACGACCTGACTCTGCGCAGTGGCAGCAAATCCCGGCGCAACACTGAGGGAGCAAACAACCAGGATTGCAAGTGCCAGAACAGTTTTTTTTGGTGAGATCGTCTTAAGTGCGCTCATCGTCATGAATTCTCCTGTTGCGCGATCAACGCATCCCTTGTGCGATTCCCGGCGACCGCCACCAGATACCAAGCGGGCCAACTCAAAACACAACTCAGAATCCACGGCGAGGGATGCCGCCAATTTCCTCCCGCAGGGTTGCTCCATAGCGGAAGGGCCAAGATGGTAATGGCGATGGCGAAAACCAGCGCCGCGTTCAGGCCTATGCGCCCAATTCGCAGACCTCGCTCAATCCCCAAAATGGTAGGCGCCAAAAACAGGAGCAAACAAAATTTGGACATAGACGGGATATGGAATTCCCGTAAACAGCGCAAACATGGAAAGCAATAGAGGATGGAACTGAGCCAAAGTGTGCGCCGCGAGATAGAACCCACCACGAAGCCTCCGGTCCAAGACCAGCCCAACAATAGGGCGAAACTTAAAATCAATTGGATGAGACTGGCATCAGTCAGACCGCTAGGTTGGAGGTGGCGCGTGAGGTGCAAATAGGTCCCGCTGACTGAAACTGAGAGGCCCATCAGCAAAAAGCTGCTGGGAACAACCAAGCCGAATCCGGCAACCCAAGGCCGCCAACTCTTCCAAAGCTGTGACTGGCGGCGAATCACCAAACCGAGAACATCAACAAGACTGCGCCATGCGCCTTCGCCGCATTCCACTAAGTCGCCGCAGACGGCGTCGCGTTCGTGACTCTCTAGAAGATTCGATACCGTTGCTACCACTGTCCAGACAAGGCCCCTCACGAAAAGTACTCCTTCGGGTCTACGGCCCACGAAGAGCCGCGACTGACTCGCAACACCGCATTGTAGAAACCTTTCGCAGCATGCACGCACTTCGCGGTCACATGGACCATGCGCTTGGCCCGACCGCCGCGCTCTGCAGTTGCCGGCCCAGTCCATGTTTTCAGAAACCCTTTGGTCTCCAGACGGTCAATCGTTGTATACAACGCGCCAATCGAGCACCTGCGTCCTGTGGTTCTAGCAATCTCCTGCCGGATCGCTGCTCCGTATGCTTCCTCGCCGAGTGCAGCGGCGGCAGTAATGAGTAGATATTCGAATTCACCAAGCATGATTTCGATCACATTGTGATAGTAATCAAGAGTTTTGTCAAGCAGTCACGCAGACGTGCGATGAAGAGATCAGAGTTCCAGGAAATAGCAGCGCATAAAACAAATTGCCCCACTCGCGCAGCGGGGCGAGTGGGGCAGGCCTTGGAGTTAGAAGTGATCTTACTAAGCGAACTTAGAAGATCAGCTTCGCTCCGAGTTGGAATTCACGAGGATCGAACGCTGACGTCACCTGACCAAAGTTGCTGGATCCAACGTTGGTACTGATACCGCCATTGTTGTAATCACCCTTGAATTGAGTGTGGTTCCAGGTATTGAAGCTCTCGGCGCGGAACTCGAAACGGCTTCCACGCGCTTCGCTAATTACGAAGCTCTTGAAGAGCGAGAGATTCCAGTCATCACGGCCAGGACCGCGAACCAAATCGTGTCCCAGATCGCCGTAAGTGCCCGGCGCCGGAGCCGCGAAAGCCGCCGGGTTGAACCATTCAGTAACCGTCTTGGGATAGGTGATTTTTCCGACCAGATCCGGACGATTGCCCGAGTTGGGGATCACACTGGAAACGTTGTTGCCGCTGACTCCCATGTTCAGTGGCGCGCCCGACTCCATGGTGATGATCCCCGACAGCGACCATCCGCCGGCAACTGTCTTAAGCAGATGATTGTCTGTGTTCCTTAGCAGTGGTATCTGGTAAACGAAGTTGGTGAATACGACATTGGTACGGTCGAAAACCGATGGGCCTTCGTCGTATCTCCACCCGACGTATGGATTGGTATTGTTGTTCAGGTCAGCGCCGCTGCCATTGCTGGTTGTGGCGTCCGTTGCCTTCGCGTAGGTGTAGCCGAATTGAAGCTGCAAGTCTCTTGCGACATCCCCGTGCAGGTCAACCTGCAAAGAGTTGTAGCTGCCATTGGCTTCGTTCTGGGCCAGGCGGATTCCGCCGAAGCCGAGATAGGTATAGTCCCGGGCGATGCCAGCGCCGCCAGAGGCAACCAGTGACGGCAGAAGGCTTGCCGCTGGAAGATTAATTTCTTGGTAGTCGTTCTGGTGGCGATTCTGACTGCCAACATAGGACAACGAGAAAACTGTACGTGAACTCAACGCCTGTTGAACGCCGAGGCTGTACTGGTAGCTCACGGGATTTTTGTAATCGTTAGCGTTGATGCCGGAAACGCTCAGAGGAAGAACCGGCAATGCCGCGGCTGTGATCGTAGCGCCTGTTCCGACATTGAGTCCGGGATTTGAAAGCGATACGTTGTGCAGCGATGGATTCAAATCCCCAGGGGGATTCACAGCTCCGTTGTACATATCATTCCCTTGAATGCGCTCGTACATGGTGCCGAATCCGCCGCGAAGAATCGTTTTGCCCTGACCGGTAAGGTCATACGCGAAACCGATACGCGGACCAACGTTACCCCACTGAGTAGGCACCAGACCGTTTGCAATCCCATTCTGACCACCTATGCCAATACCGTTGGTATAGAACTGCACGCCGGCCAGAATCGGATTCGGGCTGGTGCTCAATCCCGGGCTGGCGGCCGCGCAACCGATGTTCGTGGTAGCAGTCTGTGGTCCTGAACAAATGTTGCCGCTGGTGTCGAAGGTCGGCGCATTCGCTGGGTTATACAGATTGGGGTAGAAGTTCGAGGACTGTTGGTTCGCTTCATAGGTATGCGGAGCGATGTCCCAACGCAAGCCAAGATTCAAGGTCAAACGGTGCGTTGCGCGCCAGTTGTCCTGAATGTAAGCCGCGTAAGAGTTGTTGTTCCACTGTCCGTTGATCTTCACGGCGTCTTCGTTGTAAGTCTGAGCATAACCAAGCAGGAAATCTGCGAAGTCATTGCCGGTAAAGTTACCGTTAAAGAAGAAATTGCCTTGTGTGTTTGCGAACGCATTTTGGGTTTTCTTGTAGATGGCCCAACTGGCGCCAAATTTAAGCTGATGCGCGCCCTTGGTCCAGGAAATGTCGTCGCGAAGCTGATAGTCGTCGGCTTTATTGTTCCATGGGGTCCAGTTGGATGTGTAAGTCGCTCCCGTACTTCCTTGCAGAGAAATGGAAGGAATACGAGTATCGAGGTTCGGACCGGTGAAGAGCCGGTTGAAGGTGAAACTCGAAGGCGCAGTAAACAAACCTTGAGGAACAATGTGAATGCGATTGCCGTTGTAGTTGAAAGCCGTTTCATTAAGCAGCGTTGGGCTGATCACATACGTGGCATGCACAACGGCGCTATAGGAAGGATTGCCGAAGATGTCGCTAACTGTCGGGACGTTGTCGCCGCTCCACTGTGTTGTTCCATACGTTTGCGAGGTTTGTTCGGAAATCCAGTGTCCGAACACTGAGAATTTATCGTTGAAGGTGTGGTCCACGCGGGCAATTTCTTCACGGACCGTCGTCGGAGAATTGTTGCCGCCCTGGAATTGGCTGCCACTGGTAGGAGCGGGGAAGATGCCTGCAGCCAACAGAGTTTGTGCATTCGGGTCCAGCAAGCTTGTTGGAATGGTGTTGTTCGGGAAAGGAGCTCCGAGCGTAAGACCAGCTCCAGTGAATCGTGCCTGTTGGGCAGGCGAAAGCTGCGCGGCAGTTGGCACATTGATGGTGGTAGCTCCAAAATTGCCGCCGTAAGTGCTGGTCAACGGGACCGTCTGGTTCAACAAACCACCCTGAATCAAGCTGCGCCATTCCATGTTGTAAAAGAAAAACGTCTTCGGGTTGTCGCTGTGGTGGAACTCCACGGGACCGCCTACGTTGAAGCCGTAAGTATTGAAACGCAGCTCAGAAACTTTCTGAGGCGCAGGATTGAAGTAGTTGCGGGCATCGAGCGCATCGTTGCGCAAGAACTCCCAGGCGGAAGCGTGGAACTGCTTGCTACCGGACTTAATCACTTGCGTGATGGTGGCGGCGGAAGACAGGCCATACTCAGCGCTGTAGTTGGAGGTCATGTTGCGGAATTCTGCAATCGCGTCAATAGAAGGCATCACGCTGCCGCTGCTGCCGCCGCGATCAAGATTCTCGCCGCCGTCGATGAGTTGCAGGTTGTGACCAGCGCGCTGGCCGTTGATGCTGACGTTGGCGTCGCCGCTCACCGCGGTCGGAG
>Ga0134128_10007345_pt1 | contig 13319 bp, 10 predicted proteins | sample KB31754_FD_96462 | JGI IMG/M metagenome (GOLD analysis project Ga0134128, IMG submission 96462) | Terrestrial soil microbial communities with excess Nitrogen fertilizer from Kellogg Biological Station, Michigan, USA - KB3-175-4 | ecosystem: Environmental > Terrestrial > Soil > Unclassified ... | reverse complement strand
TCGGATAGTGGATGCCCGCGCCGATGCCGGCCGCCTGCAGGTCGGCGAGCACCCGGTTTCGCTCCGGCACCCGGATGACGTACAGGTGCCAGATATGAGCGTTGCCGTCCAGCGTGCGCGGCCGGACGACGGCGGCGAGTTCGGCCAGCGCGGAGTCGTACCTGGCCGCGGCCTGGCGCCTGGCCTCGTTCCAGGCCGCGAGGCGGCGCAGCTTCGCGGACAGGACCACGGCCTGCAGGGTGTCCAGCCGGCTGTTCACGCCGACGACCTCGTGCACGTACTTGCGGGGCGAGCCGTGCTCGCGGATCAGCCTGATCAGGCCGGCCAGCTCAAGCCTGCTGGTGAGCACGGCACCGCCGTCGCCGTAGGCGCCGAGGTTCTTGCCCGGGTAGAAGCTGGTCGCGGCCGCGTCGCCGAGCGAGCCGGCGATGCGGCCGTGCCTGATCGCACCGTGCGCCTGGGCGGCGTCCTCGATGATCAGCGCGCCGATGCTGGCCGCGAGGCTGGCCAGCCGCTCGACCGGGGCGACCTGGCCGTACAGGTGAACCGGGATGAACGCCTTGGTGCGAGGGGTCACCGCTGCCTCGGCGGCGGCCATGTCCATCAGGTAAGTATCGTCGTCGGCGCAGTCGACCAGTACCGGGGCGGCGCCCGTACGCCAGACCGCCTCGGCGGTCGCGATGAACGAGTTGGCGGGCAGGATGACCTCGTCATCTGGACCGATGCCGCCGGCCCGAAGCGCGAGCTCGATCGCATCGGTGCCGTTCGCTACGGCGACGCAGTCGGTGACTCCGGAGAAGGCGGCGAACTCGCGCTCGAACGCGGCGACCTCGGGTCCGCCGATGAACGCCGTCCTGGCCAGTACCTGCTGCCAGCCTTGGGCGACTTCGTCAGCTATGACCGCGTGCTGGGCGGATAGGTCGACGAGGGGGATCTCGGTCATGTCGGGGCTCCTTGGGAGTTAGGCCGGCCGGGGGCGCATCCTGGCTACGGTGTTGAAGTCGTCCACGGCAGCGCGTCCGTTCCAGCGCTGCCATTTCCTGAGCGCCTTGTAGCGCGCCGTTCCAGCCCCGGCTCGGACGGCGTCGGCCAGCAGCTCGACCCGGGAGGTGGCGTTGTTCTCCTCGATTGCCCTGGCGTAGGCGTCCAGCTGGATCTGGGCCGCGCCGTCCAGGCTGTGCCGTTCGACGACCACGGTGCGGGCGAACTGGCCCAGGCTGAGCTGGCGCGCTTTATCGGCGGCCAGGTCGCGCAGGATGGCGGTGAGCTTGGCCGCCGCTTCGGCGCGGCCGTGGTCACGCGGGCCGAGGCCGTACCAGCCCTGATGGGCGAACACCCGGGCGGTCTGCGGGGTAAGGAGTTCGCAGAAGCCGTGTTCGCCGAGCACGACGACCGGCTTGGCGAACGCCATCCCGCGCATCGCCGAGACTCCCATGCCGAGCACGATGTCGGCGGCCGCGTAGGCGGGCCTCGGGTCTGTCATGAGCCCGGCCAGCGTGACGACCCGGTGTCCAGCCCGGGAGCTGGCTGCCTGGGCCGCGGCCTCGACCAGCGGTCTGGCCTGGCCGTCGCCGACCAGGACCAGCTGGAGCTGGGTGCCTGAACTGGCCAGCTCGCCGACCGCGTCGCAGGCGGCGAGCAGGCCCTCCAGCTTCAGCTCGGAGGCCAGGCGACTCACGATGACGGCCAGCGGTACGTCCGGCCGCAGGCCCAGGCCGGTGGCGAACGAACGCCGGTCCTGGCGCAGAGGGCGGCCGGGGGAGTTCTCGTTGATGTCGACCGGCGGCTCGAGCACGGTGACGTTGCGACGGCCTGCTTTCAGTGCCCGGTCCCTGATCTCGCCGGTGGCCACGATCAGCGGCATCGTGCGCGGCAGGAACGGCGCGACCGTCATCGACATGACCGTGCATACGGTCGGCAGGCCGAGCCGAAGCCTCGGGCCGGCGAACACCTCCAGGCCTGGCGGCCATTCATAGCCGTGTACCACGTCACAGCCGTGCTGTCTGGCCAGCTCGGTGAGCTGGGCGGCGGCCACGGTGGACGGGCGCCGGACGGCGCGCTCATCGAGCAGGATGTGCGGCAGGCCGAGCTCCCTGATCTTCTCGACCAGCGGGCCTTGCCTGCTGACGATCAGCATCTCGTGGCCGCGATCGCGGACGGCGGCGGAGATCTCGACCGCGTTCAGCTGGGACCCGCCGATGCCGGTCGCGTGCGGATAGACGAGTGCTTTCATGGCTGGCTCCCGGCGGTGATAGTGATGGCTCGAGGCTGGGGCTTTGGTGCTGGCTGGGCCAGGACGGCAGTGGGCTGGAGGGTCTGGCGGAGCTCGGCCAGCGTCGGGCGCATCCGGAGGGCGAGGACGCCGATGCCGGCCAGCGTGCCCGCCGCGGCGATCTCGAGCGCGGTCAGGTCCGCGGGGATCCGGCGGGCGGCGATGGCGGCCAAGGCGGCGGCCAGCAGGCCGACGAGAATTGGCAGCCAGAGTCTCCCGGCCAGGTCTCGTGGCTTGATGCCGACCCTGGCGAGCCAGAACAGGTAGCACGGCAGCACCACGCAGCCGGCTACACAAGCCTGCGCCATCGCCGCTCCGGAGATCCCGTCGGCGAGCGTTCCGCCGATCAGGCCGGGAATCAGTCCGGCCAGCCAGATGAGCTGCACCACCAGCACCACCCGCGACCTGGCCAGTACGACGAAGAAGTCGTAGATCAGCTCGAAGCCGATTCGCAGCGCGCTGAGCACGCCGAGCCCGGCCAGCGCGGCCGCGGCCGGTACCCAGCGCGGCCCGTAGACCAGGCCGACCAGCGGAATGGCGGCACCGCCGAGAACCAGGCAGATCGGCACGGCGATCACGGCGAGCAGCCGGGCCACGCACAGGAAGCCGGATCGCATGGCGGCCTTGTCCTGCTGCAGCCGGGAGAACACGGCCGGAGCCACGCTTCTGGTGGGCAGCGAGAACATGGTGACCGGCCAGCTCGCCAAGTTGAGCGCGAGCGCGTAGAAGCCGAGGGCAGTCGCGCCGAGCAGGTGGCCGACGACCAGTTGGTCGGTGTTGCTGACCGCGAAGACGATGATGGAAGATCCGGCGAGCGGAAGCCCGAACTTCAGCAGCGACTTAGCCTTGCCCGGGTCGAAGCCGAATCGCACCGGTGAGAAGACGAAGAACAAGATGACGGAGGCTCCGCCGCCGCAGATCCGGCCGATCGCGAGGCTCATCGGACCGAACCCCTGCCAGGCCAGCGCGATCGAGACGGCTGCCCCGAGCCAGTTGTTCACCTGGTCGGCGATCATCTTGCGGTCCTGCTTGAACTGACGCTGCAGCATCGCGGCCGGAGCCGCCGCCAGGCCGTCGACGAGCACGTTGAGCGCGAGCACCCGGACGACGTCGGTAGCCTGCGGCGTGCCCATCGCCCAGGAGAACGTCGGCGCGATGAAATAGCAGGCCGCGTAGATGATCAGGCTGGCCGCTACCGAGAGGGTGGCCACGGTCGGGGCGATCTCGTCGGGATCACCTTCCCAGCGGACGATCGCGAGGCTCACGCTGAGGTCGTTGAAGCTCAGCAACGCGACCAAGGCGACCAGCGCGACCGCGAAGGTGCCGAAGGCGTGCGGGCCGAGCAGCCGGGCCAGCACGATCCCGATCGGCAGGGTGCCGAGCCGGGCGATCACGTTGCTGGCGAAGCTCCAGCCCAGTGCCCGCGACGCCAGCCCTGGCAGCGAGCCCTTGTCGCCGAACGGACGTTTCCTGTGCTTGCCTTTGTGCTTGCCGGCCATGGGCGCGCTAGACCTGGGGGGTGCTCGCGGGCTCGTCGCCAGCCTCTATGTCGATCCTGCGGCCGCCGGTCTCGGCGCTGAGCGAGGCGGCCTCCAGCACTCGCAGCACCCGCAGGCCGCTGCGGCCGTCGGTCACCGCCGGCCGCCGCCGCGTGATCGCGTCAGCGAACTCGGCTATCACGCCGAGCAGCGCCTCCCGCTCGGGCAGGGCGGGGACGCACATGTCGCCGATCCGGTAGGAGACGAGCTTGCGCCGCCGTTCGTCGAAGTCGTCGGGCTGGGCGGGCAACGGGTCTACGCCCCGGTCGTGGATCATCAGCCGCGCGGCCGGGCTCATGTCGTCCCAGACGATCGTGCGCCGCGAACCGCCGAAGATCGTCGTCCTGACCTTGATCGGGCTCAGCCAGTTGACGTGCAGGTGGGCCAGGGCGCCGTTGGAGAGCCAGATCGACAGATAGGCCAGGCAGGCCCGGCCGGTGCCGAGCGGGTCGGTGGCGTGGGCGGCGACGGCTACCGGCCGTACGTCGTCAGGCAGCACGAAGTCCAGGATCGACAGGTCGTGCGGCGCCAGGTCCCACAACACGTCCACGTCGGGCTGCACGAGCCCGAGGTTGATCCTGACCGAGTCGACGAAACGCAGGTCGCCGAGCTCGCCGCCCCTGATCAGCTGCCTGACCCTGGCGATGGCCGGGGTGTAGCAGTAGGTGTGGTCGCACATCAGCGTCAGCCCGGCCTCGGCGGCCTGAGTGACCACCTTGGCCGCCTCGGCGGCGGAGGTGGTCAGCGGCTTTTCGACCAGGACGTGCTTGCCCGCGTCAAGCGCGGCCCGCACCAGTTCGTAGTGCGTGGCCGCCGGGGTCGCGATCGCGACCGCCGAGACCTCAGGATCGTCAAGCACGTCGTCGTAGCTGGTGGTCGGCCTTGCCGGCGAGTGCCAGCCGAGCACTTTGGCCGCCCGGTCGGCGTCCAGGTCGCACAGCCATCGGAGCGCGAAGGACTCGGTGGCCAGCGCCGTCCTGACCAGGTTCGGGCCCCAGTAGCCGGCGCCTACCACGGCTATTCCGATAGCGGATTCATCGCTGCGGTGTCGGATATCGTCCCCCCTTAATAGGCATTGCGACCTCCTCGCTTATTAAATCAATTTTGCCCCGCTTGACTTTGTTGGCGACTAATCAGCTCCCGAAGTCTAGCGCCGTCAGATAGCGTCTACGTTGCTTTCTCTTGAAGAGCCGATGACCTATCGGCTGCTCATTAATACTGCTCCGACGTGACGACGATTGTGATTCCAGCGCACAACGAAGGCCTGGTCATCGGGCGTCTGCTCGGGCGACTTGGGACGGAAGAGTCCGCATCAGGCCTGACGGTAATAGTGGTAGCTAATGGTTGCAGCGACAACACGATCGAGGTGGCGAGCTCCTTTGGACCTGGCGTAAAAGTGGTGAGTATTCCGCAGGCCTCCAAGCATCTAGCGCTGATGGCGGGAGACCGGGAGGCGAGCGATTTTCCCCGCATCTACGTCGATGCGGACGTGGAACTCGGCCTGGCCGATGTGCGCGCACTCGAAGCCGAATTGGCCCAGCCGGGAGTGCTCGCGGCGGCGCCTGAGCGGGCGCTCGCCTTCGATGGCTGTCCGTGGTCGGTGCGCTGGTACTACGACATCTGGCTCCGGTTGCCACAGGTTCGGCAGGGGCTATTTGCCCGGGGCGTGATCGCGGTCACCAAGGAGGGCCACGGCCGCCTGGCCGCCCTGCCGCCGCTCATGGCCGATGACCTGGCCGCGTCGCTATCGTTCGCGGCGGCCGAGCGCCGGATCGTCGCCAACGCCAGCGCGGTCTGCCACGCACCTAAGCGCACCCGCGATCTGCTGCGGCGCCGGATCAGGGCGGTGACGAGCGTCACCCAGGTCGAGCGCACCGAGCAGGCGCCCGAATCAACCGCTCGCACCAGCCTGGCCGACGTGATGGCGATCCTGCGGCGCAACCCGGCGACCGCGCCCCGGCTCGCCCTGTTCGCCGCTGTCACCATCACGGCCAAGCTCGCCGCCCGCCGCGCGATCGCGCGCGGTGACTATTCGACCTGGCTGCGCGATGACAGCAGCCGTGGCGCCAGCGCGAGCTGGCCAGGGAGTCAGGCCACATGAGCTCTCGACAGTGGGACGACCTGATCGTGCTCTGCGCGACGACTCAATACGACGGCATGCCGATGGGGGACTGGCACCTGGCGCGTGAGTTGGGCCGCCTCGGGCCGGTGCTTTTCGTGGACCCGCCGATGTCCAGGCTGACCCCGTTGCGTCGGCCAGAAGCCGCGAGCGCCGTGGCCAGGCCGCGACTCACCGTGCTCGGCCCGGGGTTCGCCCGGCTCACGCCCGTGGTTCAGCCGGGCCCGTCCCGGCCGGGCCTGGTATACCTTTCTACCGAGCTGACCAGGCGCTACCTCCGGCGGGCGACCGGCGTTCTCGGCGGCCAGGTCAGGGCAGTGATCAGCGGCTGGCCGCTGTACCCGGTGAAAGGCGCGTGTCGCGAGCGGATCAGCGTCTACTGGGCTAAAGACGACTTTGTCGGCGGCGCGGCTCTGCTCGGCGAGAGCGCCCGGCTGCTCGACGTCCGCGAACGGCGGGTGGCGGCGGCGGCCGACCTGGTGGTCGCGGCGAACCCGCTCGTCGCGCAGACCTGGCGGCGCCGAGGCCTTGACCCGGTGCTGATCCCGTTCGGCACTGACACGGCGGCGTACGAGCGGGTCGACGAGGCTCCGACGCCTTCGGATCTGGATCTGCCTGGCCCGGTGGCCGGCGTCGTCGGCCGGCTGAACAACCGTACCGATCTGGCGCTGCTTGAAGCGATCGCGGCCGACGGCCAGTCCCTGGTGCTGGTGGGACCGAGGGACCCCGGCTTCGAGCCCGAGCGGTTCACGGCGCTGACGGCCAGGCCGAACGTGCGCTGGGTCGGGCCTAAGCCGTTCGAGGCGCTGCCGAGCTACCTGAAGGTCATCGACGTCGGGCTCGTGCCTTATCGCGATAGCGCGTTCAACCGGGGAAGCTTCCCGTTGAAGACGCTTGAGTACCTAGCCGCCGGGCGTCCGGTCGTGGCCACCGACCTGCCGGCCACCCGCTGGCTGCTGGGGGACCTGGGCGTGCTGGGAGCCGGCTCTGCAGGACCGATCTGCGTCGCGGATGGCCCGGCTGACTTCGCCGTGCAAGCCCGCCGGCTTGCCGCCGCCCCGAGAACCGCCGAGGCCGTGGCCAATCGCCGGGAGTTCGCCAGCAGGCACAGCTGGGCAAATCGCGCCAGGGCTGTCCATACCTCAATCATTTCCCGATGTAGCGGGTTAACTGGCTTGGATTGCCATTTTGTAAATGCGTCGGACCGTTCAATTGGGTAATGTGCTGCGCCGTCGTTAAGGGAGATGGATAAGATGGCTATTTAGATTTGGTGATTCAGATCCACGACCTGGTAAAGACGAGTAGCGGCATAGGCGAGGAGTGGTGGCGGGCGGCATGAGCGTTACCGAGGAAGCAATCGGTGCGCAAGTCCAACGGGGGGACGTCAACCGGTCTTCGATGCTGGCGCCGCGAGCGTGGGCATCGTCCTATCTTCGGCGGGCTTCCGTAGTTGACTGCGCATGTGCTTTTGGCGCCGGTTTGGTGGCGGCGTATCTTCGTTTTGGTGATATATCCCAGATTCCGATCGTGTATGTTTGGCTCCTTAGCGCCACGCCCGTGGTGTGGTGCATCTGCGTACTGCTGGCCGGCGGCTATGACGCCCGGGTGATCGGGCTGGGTTCAGATGAATTCCGTCGAATAATTAATGCCGCGCTCGGGGTCGCGGCCGTCGTTGTTGTCACGTCCTACCTGACCCATCTGAACCTGTCGCGCAGCTATCTCGGCATAGCCCTGCCGTGGGCGGCCGTCTCCGATCTCGGCTGCCGGTATTTGTTGCGCAAGCACTTGCATGTCCAGCGCGGGCTGGGCTCCTGCAGCCACCGCGTCGTCGCGGTCGGTCACGCCGACGCGGTCGCCGACCTAGTGACCACGCTTCGCCGGGACAGGTATCACGGGCTTTCTATTGTGGCGAGTTGCCTAGCCGGCAAGGTGGAGGCTAAGCGTCTGGCCGGAGTTCCGGTCGCCGGCAGTCTCGACAGGGTCACCGAGGCGGTCAGCGCTTTCGAGGCCGATACGGTGGCCGTGCTGGCCTGCCCGGAGATGGGGCCAGACCGGCTGCGGGAACTGGCCTGGGAACTGGAGAAGACCGGAACCGACCTGTTCGTCGCGCCGGTCCTGCTCGACGTGGCCGGGCCGCGCACCATGATCAGGCCGGTTGCCGGGCTGCCGCTGATGTACCTGGACCACCCGGATCTGAGCGGCGCCAAGCAGGTTATCAAGGGCTTGTTTGACCGGGCCGTCGCGGCGAGCGCGCTGATGCTGCTCGCTCCGCTCTTCGCCGGGATCGCGCTCGCGATCAAGCTCATCGACCCGGGTCCGGTGTTCTTCCGGCAGACCAGAGTCGGCCGGGACGGCCAGGACTTCACCGTGTACAAGTTCCGCACCATGCGAATCGACGCCGATCGGATTAAGCCTCAGTACACCAAGGCCAACGAGGGAAGCGGCGTGCTGTTCAAGCTCCGCCGCGACCCTCGGGTCACCAAGACGGGCCGCTGGTTGCGCCGCTGGTCGCTCGATGAGCTTCCGCAGTTGCTCAACATCCTGATCGGAGACATGTCTTTGGTGGGTCCGAGGCCCGCGCTGCCGGAGGAGACCAAGCAGTACTGCGACCGGATGCGACGCCGGCTCGCGGTGAAGCCGGGCATCACCGGGCTGTGGCAGGTCAGCGGCCGATCGGACCTGCCCTGGGACGAAGCGGTGCGGCTTGACATGCGTTACGTAGAGAACTGGTCGTTCGCTCTCGACCTGCAGATCCTGTGGAAGACCTGCTCGGCCGTGATCGGCGGTACCGGCGCGTACTGAGCCGCCGCTCCGGCCTGCCGGCCCGACCCGAAGGAGGAGCCGTGACGTTGGCCAGCACTGATCCGGCCCAGATCGATGACGGCGTGATTGTCGGATACCCGGTCTCGCGCGGAGGTGGAGTCGGCGCCGCCGCGCTAGTGCTGGGAGCAGGGGCGCGGCTGCGGTCTGGCACCACGCTCTACGACGGCTCGGTCATAGGCGGTGGCTTGCAGACCGGCCACGGCGTGGTTGTCCGCGAGGACTGCGTGCTCGGCGACGACGTCTGTGTCTGGAGCAACACGGTGATCGACTACGGCTGCCGGATCGGTCACCGGGTCAAGATCCACTGCAACTGCTATGTCGCTCAGTTCTCGCAGATCGGCGACGACGCGTTCCTCGCGCCGGGAGTGGGTACCGCCAATGACCTTTACCCTGGAGACGCCCGCTCCGCGGCGTTGATGGGCGGGCCGGTAATCGGGCCGGGAGCGCAGATCGGCGTCAACGTCACGATCTTGCCGTACGTCAGGATCGGCGCTGGGACCATCGTTGGGGCCGGGTCCGTCGTCACCAGGGACCTGCCGCCCGGCGTGGTCGCGTTCGGCAACCCAGCCGTCGTTCACGGCCTGGTGGCGGACCTGCCGCCAATCGACGACCGGCTCGCCGCGGTTGTCCGCGACGTCGGCCCGGAGTAGTGGCTACGGCAGCTACTCCGGGCCGACGCTGCTAACGGGGATTAGCGCAGGGCTGGCACCCTGATGCTGTGCACGCCGCGCGGCCGAGTGCGGCGGGATCGCCAGCCGATCCACAGGCCGATCAAGATCAGGGCCGTGATGACGCCCGCCCCGATCATCGTGAGCGGCTGCAGCCACAGGCTCGTCCGCGCCGTCTGCGAGAACGAGATCGTCGCCGACCCGCGCTCGACGGTCATCCCGCTGACCAATTTGATGCTGGCCAGCCACGGGCCGACCGGCAATGAGCGCGGCGGCGTGAACGTCACCGTTTGCGACTGACCGGGCGCAAGAGTGACGGCCCGCTGGAGGGAGAACGGTCCGGCCGTGGTCCCGCCCGGGCCATTCGTGAACCGCACGGTGCCGGATACGTCGACCGCCCGGCCGCCGGCGTTGCGCACCAGGGCGGTGAGATAGGGCTTGCCCTTCGGCGACTTGAGCCCGGCGATCGAGGAGATCGAGAACCTGGTCGCCGGCAGGCCGCCCCTGCCGATCGCGAGGTAGATCCTGACCCCGACCCGGTCGATCTCCTTGACGGCGATGCCGTTTCCCTGCCGCACCATGGAGGTCTGCTGCACCCAGATCACGCCGTAGTGCTCGCCGCGCGTGGCAACCTTCGGAACCTTGATCGTGACCAGATCCATGACCGACTTCTCCGGCCCGAGGATAACCTTTGGATGCGCTACCTTAATCCAGGTCGTCAGTTCGCTCCGGGTGTGACCGGCGTCGCCGATAAAGTACCCTTTCTTGATCTCCGCCGCATCCGGGTACACCGTGAAACGTGACCGGTGCGACTCCTGATTGACCACCAGGATCCGGCGGTGAATGACCATGCCTGGGTGCAGAAAATCGATGATGTAACGCAGTCCGCGGGGGTTATGCGCCTCGGAGACTGGCACGTCCACGAGGCGTACTCCGAACCTTTGCGAGCTCGGCCCTGTAGCAAGCCCTTTCGTAACCGTGGTCGATGCGACGGCGGCAGCCGGGACCGAGATCCCGGCTGCCGCGGTCAACATGATCACGCCGAGCGCTCGGCGCACGATCGTTCTCCTGACTTTGCGTAACGGATAAGCCCTTGTGAAGCTGGACTGCCGGAGCGATGGCCTAGGAAACCGAATGCGCGATCGTTCCTGTGTAGGTGCCGAACACCGCTGCGGCAGGCACATGGACGGTGATCGTCGGGTCCCAGGACGCCGAGTTGTCACCGACTCCGGACGATCCGGTGACGACCGTCTGCGGGGAATTCGACATCGTGATGCCCGTGCCGGTGACCGTGATGGTTCCGGATTTGGTGATGGTGCCGGGCGCGTAGTCGATGTCGGTGGCCGGGATAGTCTCGTTCGGCGTCGCGGTGCCGGTCGTGTAATTGGTGGACGACGCGCTCACTACCCACGAGGCGGTCAGCAGTGCCCGGTTGTCCTGCACGCTGACCGCGCCCAAGGCGCCGGAGATGTCGGTGCCAGGCGCGCCCGAGCCGAGGTCGGCGGCCACTGGCGCGGTCATCGTCAGTTCGCCGCTGGTGACCGCGAACGTGACCGTCGTGTCCGGGTCAAAACCCTCCTGCGCGTTCCCCGCCGGCGCGTGGTGGCTGGCCATGGAGCTATGGCTGGCAGCGAAGGCCGCGGTCGGCGCGAGCATAAGCCCCGCGACCGTCGCGGACGTAAACGCTATTGCCATTGATCGTCGCATGAATCCCCCATATTAGCCAGGTATTCTCCCCGGCCTATTACGAAAGTCGGTTAGCACCGATGAACCCTGGGTAGTCGGATACCCACGGCAGATGACGATAAGCCGTCCGTTGTTATTCTCGGCGAAGACACGCCGGCGGGCCGGCCGTTAGATAGGCGCAGAATGTTTCTCGACAATTCCGGCACTACTCGCCAACTGCACCGCTAGGAGATTCTTGAACTTGACTTGATACGGAACCTATTAAGGATTCTCGCGAAGTTAATTCAGGCCAGTCGCCCTAGCGAGCGTGACCGGGCGTTTTGCGGGCCCTGATCCGCCTGGCGGTCAGCGCCGCGAGCATGACGCAGATGAGGACGCCGAGGCCGGCGAACAGGTAGCGGCTAAGGCTCCCGCTAGGACCGGCGGCGCCCGACGAGTGGCTAGCCGTCCCAGGAGAAGTTCCAGAGTTGCTTGAGGTGGTCCCAGCGGCTCCTGGCAGCCGGTCCAGGTGGGCCGCGCAGACGACCGGCGTGGCGACGTGCAGCGCCGCGCAGGCGACGACCGCCAGGTGCCCCATTCCCCGTGGCGTCTTGCCGACGACCGCGGCCGCCGTAAATGTCTCCACCTGGCCCGGCCGCACGTTCGTGTGCCAGGTCATCTTCCCTGCCTTGGCCGGGGCTCGCTGGCTAGCCGAATTCACCGCCAGGTAGGGCGGCAGCGAGAGCGTGACGTGCAGGTTCCTGACGGTCGTGGCGCCGGCGTTCTTGATCGTGACGACGTAGCGGAGATGATCGCCGCGGGCGGCCGAGGTGTGCCCGTCGCTAATGCTGATGGACAGGCCAGGCTCGGCCGGCGGACGAGCACTCGCCTTAGGGCTGTGCGACGAGACCGGGGCGTGCTTGACCAGTCCCGCCTGGGCGGTCGGCACACTCGTCGCCGGCAAGAAGCCCGCAGCGAGCAGCCAGAGCGTCATCGAAAGCACGATCACCATCGGTCGGCTGAAGGTCCGCCCGACACCCTCGTTACGATAAGTGTTCGTCACGTAACCGAGAGTGTCAGACGTCGAGGTCGCCTGTTCGGGATTTTGAAAGATGCAGACGGCACGTCCATCACAGCCCGCTGTTCAGGCCGGAGCCAGCCGGGCGAGCCCGTCGGCCGGCCTGGCCAAGGCGGCCACCACCGCCGGAACCAGCCAGGCGATCATCGCGGCGGCCGCGCCCGCCAGCGGCGTCGGCCAGAGCAGCACCGGCGCGATCACCGGCGTCCAGTGATTGACCAGGGCCGCGAGCACGACGACCGCCACCCCGAGGCTGGCGCCGGCCAGGCCGCCGATCAGCGCGGGCACCGCCGACTCGGCCAGCGCGTGGGCCACGATGTGCCGTCGCCGGGCTCCAAGCGCGCGCCGCAGCGCATATTCAGGCAGCCGCCGCCAGCCGAAGAACATCGCCAGCCCGCCGATCGCCAGCGCGCCCACGGCCAGCCCGGTCCACGCGGCGGCCGTCATCAGCCCGCTCAGCGCCCCGGCCACGTCCCGGCGGAGCAGCGCCGGGCCATAGTTCACGCGCGCGGCGAACCGCTGCGGCGCCGTCTGGCTGATCGCGAATGGCGCCAGCCTGGCTACCTGGCCAGCCGCTCCCGGCCGGGTTTGGATCAGCAGCGTCGGCCGGGCTCGCCGGTCAGGCGGCCCGAACACGGCCTCCGCCGCTGCCGCTGGGATGACCACCGACCGCAGGATGGATGGCTGCCTGCTAGAACGGGAAATATATCCGGCGATAACGCAACCCAGGTTGTTGATGTAGACCCGAGGCTGACTCGCCAGGCTGGTGAGCCCGAGCGACCGGGCGAGAGCCGATCCCACGAGACACAGTGGCGCTGCGCGCGCCTGGTCCCACGCGTCGAACGCCCGCCCGCTGCTTAGCTGGGCGCCGGCCGCGGTGAGGAAACCGGGAGTCGCGGCGATGACCGAACGGCCGGGTGGTCTCCGGGTGACATAGGGCCGGACCGACACTGCCTGGGTGAGCCCGACCCGCCAGTACACGCCCGTGGCCACGACACCCGGCAGCGCCTCGATCCGCCTGATCGCGGCCGGAGAATAAGGGAAAGGCGGCGCCGGCAGCCGCGAACCCGACGTGGTGACGCGTACGACCGTCGGCAGCCGGGCGGCGAACGCCGTGGTCACCGCACCGGTCGCCGTGCTGGTCAGTCCGAGCACC
>Ga0134128_10007343_pt1 | contig 13319 bp, 11 predicted proteins | sample KB31754_FD_96462 | JGI IMG/M metagenome (GOLD analysis project Ga0134128, IMG submission 96462) | Terrestrial soil microbial communities with excess Nitrogen fertilizer from Kellogg Biological Station, Michigan, USA - KB3-175-4 | ecosystem: Environmental > Terrestrial > Soil > Unclassified ... | reverse complement strand
CGCCGGCGGCGGCCCAGGCGATGATGGCGGGTAACCGGGCCGCGCTGGCCACCTACGGCGGGCCGCAGATGGCCGACCCCGGGCTGCTCGGGCGGCTCGGCGGAGTCAGCGTCCCGGTGCTGGTGGTCTGGGGCGAGGCCGACCGCATGATCCCGCCCGAGCACGGCCAGGCCTACGCGGCCGCCATCCCCGGTGCCCGGCTCCTGGTCCTGCCGCGGGCCGGGCACCTGCCGCAGCTGGAGACACCCGGCGAACTGCTCCAGGCGGTGCAGGAGTTCGCGGCAGCCCAGGTCGCCGGACGATGAGAGGAGTGACCGAGGTGAGCAAGGTCTCGATCGTGGGTCCCGACGACGGCGAACTGGCCCTGTCCGGACCAATACAGATGCGGATACTCGAGGACGGCCAGACCACCGGCCATCGTTTGGGAATAGGGGAAATAACCATCGCGCCCGGCACGGCCGGCCCGCCTCAGCACCGGCACGCCCAGCACGACGAGGGCTTCTACGTGGTGTCGGGCACGGTGCGGTTCACGGTCGGCGACAAGTCCTACGACGCTCCGGCCCGTAGCCTGGTGATGGTGCCGCCGGGCGCCCCGCACACGTTCGCCAACCCGGGCGACGAGCCGGCCGTGCTGCTGAACACGTTCACCCCGGACCTGTACGTGCAGTACTTCCGCGACCTGCACGACATGATCGCCGCGGGGCAGCCGGTGACGGGCCCGGCGCTGGTGCAGGTGATGGCCCGCTACGCGACCGAGCCCGCCACGGAGTCCGCCACTGAGCCCGCCACCGAGCCGGCCGAGGGGCCGTAGCTGGCCGTAGCCTGGGGTCGATGAGCATCGACCTGGGGGCGGCCGCGGTGACCGGGCTGACGCGCAGCGATCCGCACGGCCCCGGCATCACCCGCCGCCGGGAGGGCGAGGGCTTCCGGTACCAGGACCCGGTGGGCGGGCCGGTTACCGACGCCGGGACGCTGGCCCGGATCCGGGCGCTGGCGCTGCCGCCGGCCTGGGCGCGGGTGTGGATCTCGCCCGACCCGCTGGGCCACATCCAGGCCACCGGCGTGGACAGCCGGGGCCGGACGCAGTACCGGTACCACCAGCTGTGGCGGGAGCAGCGCGACGAGCAGAAGTTCGCGCACATGCTGCGGTTCGCGGGCGCGCTGCCCGCGCTGCGCGAGGCCACGCTGCACGACCTGCGGCACCGGGGCCTGGACCGGGACCGAGTGGCCTCGGGCGCGGTCCGGCTGATCGACCTGGGGCTGTTCCGCATCGGCGGGGAGCGGTACGCGGAGCTGGACCACCACTACGGGGTGGCGACGCTGGAGAAGCGGCACATCACCATGGGCCGGGGCGGGATCAGGTTCGACTACGTGGCCAAGGAGGGCAAGCGCCGGGAGATCACCGTCACCGACCCGGCCGTGCTGCCCACGGTGCGCGCGCTGGCCCGCAGCGACAACGGACTCGACGCGCTGTTCGCCTGGCAGCGGGGCGGGGCCTGGCATGCGCTGCGCTCGCACGACGTGAGCGAGTACATAGCGGCCCGCGCGGGCGCGCACTTCACGGCCAAGGAGTTCCGCACCTGGAACGCGACGGTGCTGATGGCGCTGCTGCTGGCCAGCGCCGAGCCCGCGGCCAGCCCGCGCGGCCGCAGCCGGGCCATCGCGGCCGGGGTCCGCGGGGTGGCCCAGTGGCTGGGCGACACCCCGGCGGTGGCCCGCGCGTCCTACATCGACCCCCGGCTGATCCGGCGCTACGAGGCCGAAGGGCGGCTGGGCGAGATCCCGGTCCTGCCCGCGGCGCTGCCGGCCGATCCGCAGGCCGAGCTGGCGGTCTCCGCGCTGCTGGCGGCCGAGCCCGAGCTGCCCGGTGGGGATGCCGCCGGATAACGCGGCCGGCGGGTAACTACTCGTCTTCGAGGCAGTCGGGCTGCTCGGCGATCACCCAGTCGAACAGCGGCTGGGCGCTGAACCACCCGGCCAGCGGCGTGCCGACCTGGGCGTAGGTGTGCCGGGCGGTCTCGTCGTCGATGGACCGCGGCTCGCCGGCCGACATGGCCAGCAGCTCGGCCTGGCAGGTGCGCTCCATCGAGACGAACCAGAACACGGCCTCGTCCACCGACTGGCCGACGGTGATCAGGCCGTGGTTGGCCAGAATGGCCGCCTTGTGCCCGGCCACGGCGGCGGCGATCCGCTTGCCCTCCTCCACGTCGTTGGCCACCCCGCCGTAGCCGTCGTACAGGCCGTGGTCCTCGAAGAAGATGCAGGCGTCCTGGGTGATCGGGCGCAGCCGCCGGTGCAGGGAGGAGAAGGCCTTGCCGTGCACGGAGTGCGAGTGCGCCGCCGCCACCACGTCGGGCCGGGCCGCGTGCACCTGGGAGTGGATGGCGAACGCGGCCAGGTTGACCGGCCACGACCCGTGGACCACGGTCCCGGCGTGGTCGACCAGGATCAGGTCACGGGCCCGGATCTGCTTGAAGCTCATGCCGAACGGGTTGACCCAGAACCGGTCGGAGTGCTCCGGGTCACGGGCGGTGATGTGGCCTCTTTCTCCCGGTTCAGCCCATTTTATCGACCGGGTTTAACGACCGGGTCTACCGACCGGGTTTACCGACCGGGGCCGTCGCTCTCGGGAACCAGTGCGGGCGCGAGCTTGAACGACGGGTTCTCGATCAGGCCGACAAGGTTGCCGTCCGGGGTGCGGAAGGTGCCGAGCTTGATGCCGTCGCCGACGTCCTGAACGGCCTCGTCGACCACGGCGCCGGCGGCCAGCAGCCGCTCGGTCGCGGCGGCGACGTCCCGCACGCCCCAGTAGGCGCGGGGGCCGCCCGCGGGGTCCCCGCCGGGGGTCAGGCCGAGCTCGTAGCCGCCGGCGGTGAACCCGACATAGAACGGCTCGTCGAAGTAGGGCCCGGTGCCCAGCACGTTGGTCCACCACGCCTTGGCCGCGGCCATGTCGGGGGCGGAGTACACGACGGTGCGAAGTCCGAGAAACATCGGTCATCCTCTTCTTCTATGGCTGATGGTTGCGCTGCTGGTTTGCGCTGCTGGGACCGAGTCAAGCGCTGGCCGGCCATCCGCGTCTTGAACGAAACGGACGGACGGGCCTCGCGTATAGGAGAATCGGGGCTCCGCCGGTCGTAACGCCACGGGCGATGCGCCGGTTAGCATCGCGCCCGTACCATTTGCGCCGGGCTGGCCGACCAGAAGAGTGAGCGGTGAGCGGGTGAGCGACGAGCCACGCGACGGGCCTCGCGACGGGTGGGGCGAGTTCGCGGCGGGCTCGGTGGTGGCCGGCTACTGGCTGGAGGAGCGGCTCGGCCAGGGGGCGCTCTCGGCGGTCTACAGCGCCTACTCCTCCCGGCTGGACGGGCGCGTGGCGCTGCGGATCCTGGCCCCCTGGCTGGCCAGGGACGACGCCTTCCGGGCCCGCTTCGCGCAGGAATGGCGGGCCGTGGCCGCGGCGGGCGACCCGCACATCATCCCGGTGTTCGAGGTCAGCGAGGAGCGCGAGGCGCTGTTCGTGGCCATGCGGCTGACCGAGGGAAGTGACGTCCGGTCCCTGCTGGCGCGCGACGGCCCGCTGGCACCCGGCCGGGCGGCGGAAATGATCTCCCAGGCGGCCGCGGCGCTCGACGCGGTGCACGCCCTGGGCCTGGTGCACCGCGACCTCAAGCCCGCCAGCATGCTGCTGGACGCCCAGACGGACGGCGGCCAGCCGGACTACGTGTACCTGTCCGGCTTCGGGCTGAGCGGTGAGGTGCTGGCCGACGCGGGCCTGCCGCTGCTGGGGCCGGGCACGCTGGACTACGCCGCGCCCGAGCAGCTCGCGGGGCGGCCGGCCGACAGCCGGGCCGACCAGTACGCGCTGGCCTGCGTCGCGTTCGAGCTGCTCACTGGGGCGCCGCCGGTGCGGCGCGAGTCCGACGGCCCGGAGACCTACGCGCAGGCGTCGGCGCCGCCGCCGCTGCTGAGCTCACGCCAGGTGGGGCTGCCGACCGAGGTCGACGAGGTGATGAGCCGGGCCCTGGCCTTCTCGCCCGCGTACCGGTACGGGATCTGCGGGGAGTTCGCGGGTGAGCTGCGCCGGGCTCTGGGTCTGGGCCCGGCCGGGCCAGGGCCGGCCACTCAGTCGCCGGGGCGGTCCCCGATCCGGTTCCCGGCCGGGGTCTGGCGGTCGGCGGCCAGCCTGGCCGCGGGGCTGGGCGTTGGCTCGGGGGGTTCGGGGGGCTCAGGGGGGTCGGGGGGTTCGGGGGGTTGGCGGGGCGGGGCCGGGACTGGGGGACGGAGTGAGTGCGCGGCCGGGGCCGGGGCCGGGGCGGGGGCCCCGGGCGGAGGGGGGTTCCGGGGGCCCGGGGGTGCTGGTGCATTCGGGGGTTCCGGGGTCGAGGCGGACGCGGAGACCCCCGCGCCCTGGCCGTACGGGCCGCAGGTGCCTGAGGCCCGGCCGGGCGGGCGGGGCGGGCACAGCGGGCGGGGCGGGCACGGCGGACGGGGCGGGCACGGCGGGCGGGGCGGGCGGCACCGGCCGTCGCTGCCGTCGTCCCTGCCGTCCTGGTCGGCGGGCCGCCTGGGGCGCGGGCGGGCGAACTGGTCGGCGTCCCTGGCCGCGGTCGTCTCGCTCATCTCGGTCATCGCCATCGGGGCCTGGTACCTGCTCGGCCACAACCAGGGCAGCGCCGTGACCGTCCACCGCGCCGTGGTCGCGCTCCCGGCGCCCGGCTGCAGCCGGGCGGTCGGCCGGGCACCCACGCTGGCCAGGGCGGCCGGCCACCGGATCACGGTCGGCGGCCGGCCCTTCGCGACCCAGGAGACGGCCGACCGGCGGTTCGTCTTCGTGACCCTCGGCGCCGGCATCGCCGTGCTGCGCGACGGTCCGGTGCTCACGCTGCTCGGCACCATCCGCGTCGGCGGCGCGGCCAACGGCCTGGCCATCACCCCGGACGGGCGGTACCTGCTGGCGGCCGGCGGCCGGGGCGCCGTGGTCATCAGCGTGGCCAGGGCCGAGCGGGACGCCCGCGACCCGGTCGTCGGCCGACTCACCAGCCCCCGCGGCGACGGCGCCGTCAGCGTGGTCACCTCGCCCGACGGCCGGTTCGCGTTCGTGACCCTGCAGCACACCACCGACATGGCCGTGTTCAGCCTGGCCCGGGCGCTGACCCGCGGGTTCGGGCCGGCCGACTTCGCCGGCTTCGTGCCGCTGGGCGTGCAGCCGGTGGGCCTGGCCGCGTCCCCGGACGGGAAGTGGCTGTACGCGACCAGCTTCCAGCGCCGGACGGGGCCCATGCCGTCGCCGGGGACGCTGCGCGTGATCAGCATGACCACCGCCGAGACGCGACCCGCCCGGGCGGTGGTGGCCGTGGCCGACGCGGGGTGCAGCCCGGCCCGGGTCATCACCGACGGAACGACCGTCTGGGTCACGGCCAGGGACAGCGACATGGTGCTCGGCTTCTCGGCCGCCCGGCTGCGCAACGACCCGGCCCGCGCCATCGTGGCCGAGGTGCGGGTCGGCCCGGCGCCGATCGGCCTCACGTTCGCCGACGGCACCCGCCGGATCGTGGTCGCCGACTCAGACCTGCACCAGACGCCGGGCCAGCGATCCACCCTGGCCGTGGTCAGCACCGCCGCGGCGCTGGACCGCCGGCCCGCCCTGCTCGGCACCATCCCGGCCGGGCCGCTGACGCGGCAGGTCGCGCTGGCCGACGGCGGCAGGATCGTGCTGGCCACCGGCGAGGGGTCGGGTCAGCTTCAGGTGATCCAGGTCGGCGCGCTGCCCTAGGTGCTAGCCCAGCCGCAGGTCAGCCCGCGCCTCTTCGACCGAGGCCAGGATCCGCCGGGCGCCGCTGTCACCGGCCAGGCCGGCCGCCTCGTCCAGCAGCGCCGCCGCGTCGGCCCGGCGGTCCTGGGCCGCCGCGATGTAGGCCAGCCCGACCTGATTGCTGGCCACGCCGGCCAGCAGCCCCACCTCCCGGCGCAGCCGGGAGGACTCCTCCAGCCGCTGAATGGCCTCGTCAGGCCGGCCCCCGAAGTGCGCCTCGATGCCCAGGTGCCGCAGCGCCTCGGACATGATCAGCCGGTCGCCGGCCTGGGTGGCCAGCTCCAGCGACCGGCGCAGGGCCGGCACCGCGGCCGCGTTGTCGCGCCGCACCACCTGGTGGCAGCACCCGACCCAGAACAGCGCCTCGGCCTGGCCGCGCACGTCGCCTAGGTCCCGGTACAGCCGCTCCGCGCGCTCGAACAGCGGCAGCTCGCCCGGATCCTCCCGCGCCCCGTCCGGGTCCTCGTCGCGCCGCAGCAGGAACCGCAGGTGGGCCAGCTTGCCGCGAGTCACGGCCAGCTCGGCCTCGGCCGCGTCCAGGCCCCGGTCGGCCTGCGCCAGCCCTTCGGCCTCACCGGTGAAAACGGCGCGGTCATACAACTCGCCGGCCTTCTCGATCCGCTCATCCACGCCGACTATTCAACCGGTGGTTGCATCAGCGCGGAAGCCCGTCAGCGCATAGCGCGGACGAGTTTCCGTGATCACGGTCGGCCTCCCCCGGCGAGGGTGGCGCCGCCAGTACGATCTGGGACTTGTGACGCAAACTGACGATCCAGGGCGGCGGGCCGTGACCTACCGGCAACTGCGCTTCGAGCCGCCGCCGGGGGCGCTGGACCTGGTGCTGATCCGGCACGGGGAGTCGGAGGCCTACCAGGACGGCCGCCCGTTTCCGCTGGCCGGCGGGCACGGCGACCCGCCGCTGTCGCCGCTGGGGATCGAGCAGGCCCGACGGGTCTGCGCCCGGCTGGCCATCGAGGACGTCGACGCCATCTACGTCACCACCTTGCGCCGGACCGCGCAGACCGCCGCGCCGCTGGCCGTGGCGCTGGGCCTGCCCGTCCACGTGGAGCCCCGGCTGCGCGAGGTGTACCTGGGCGAGTGGGAGGGCGGCGAGTTCCGGAAGATGATGACGGCGGGCGGGGCGCTGAGCCAGCGGGTAATGGCCGAGGAACGCTGGGAGCTCATACCTGGCGCCGAGCCCGCGGCCGAGTTCGCGATCCGGGTCCGGGACGGGATCGCCGCCATGGCGGCTGAGCATCCGGGACACCGGGTGGCGGCGTTCACCCACGGCGGGGTCATCGGCGAGGCGCTGGCGCTGGCGGCCCAGTCCCGCCCGTTCGCGTTCACCGGCGCGGACAACGCGTCGATCTCCCGGCTGGTCGTCTCAGGCGACCGCTGGATCCTGCGAGGCTTCAACGACACGGCCCACCTGACCGGCCTGAGCTAGTCCTTCCCGCGGTGCCGGGCCCCGTACTGCCCGCACCTTCGCACCGCCTTCTCCCGCACCACCCCTCTCCCGCACCACTTGTCCGCTTGCTACAGATAGTTCAGCGGTATATAACGTCCACATGACAAGACGAATGGTGAAGGGTTCCAGGCTGCTGGCGGCCGCCGCCAGCCTCGCAGTGGTCCTGGCCGGTGGCGCCGTGGCCGACATCCCGGCCGGCGCCGCCGTAACAGCGGGGACGGCCGTGTCAGCCGGGACGGCCGCGACGAGTGGGTCCCAGCCCGCCTTCGTGGTCACCGGCCAGCAAGTCATCAAGAGCTCGGCCGGGGTGTCCGTGCGGCCCGGCGGCCCCGGGTCCGATGGTCAGCTCCAGGAACTGCGGCTGGGCGACCGCACCTACGTCCGGCCGGTCATGGCCGCGGCCTACCTGAGCCGAGGGCTGGACCCGAGCCTGTTCGAGGTCGGAGCGTTGGCCAGGGCCGAATCCGGCGGGCGGCTACCGGTGCGGGTGAGCTACGCCGGCTCGAGGCCGTCGCTGCCGGGCGTGACCATCACCTCGGCGCGCGGGGGGACGGCGCGCGGGTACCTGACGTTGGCCGGAGCGCGCCGTTTCGGCGCGGCGCTGCGGCGGCAGTTCGCCGGCGATCACGCCGACGCCGCTTACGGGCAGGACGGGCTGTTCGGGGGCGGGGTGTCGGTCGCGCTGGCCGGCGCGCCGGCCGCCCCGCATCCGGTCAGGCCGGCCTATCCGATGCACACGCTGACGGTGCGCGGGACCACCCTGTCGGGCCAGCCCGACACCGGCGACGTGGTGACCCTGATCGACGCCGACAATGCCAGCCTCTACTGGACCTTCGGCCAGGACGAGGAGCCCTTCTACCACGGCATCGCCAGGTTCAGCGTGCCCGCCGGGCACTTCTGGGTCATCGGCGCCTTCTCCCAGCAGACTGCCACCCGCTACTACGGGACACGGCTGGTCATGCCGCCGGAGATCACCGTCACCGGCGACACGACAGTGCGACTGGCCGAGCGCACGGCCGACAGCCGGGTGCAGTTCGTCACCCCCCGGCCGGCCGGCGTCTACAGCAGCGTCTTCGAGCGGGACTACTTCACCGACCAGGCGTCCCGCCACCCCAATAGCTGCTGCACGGAAAGCAGCGACTACATCACGCAAGGCCTGCCGGGTCCCGCGCCTTATCTGTACGTCAGTCCCATGACCGTCCGGCCGCGGGCCGGCACGCTGACCCAGATCACCTCGGCCCAGCTGGACTCGCCCGCCGCCGCGCCCGGTGTCCCGTACCAGTACTACGTGGCCCACCAGGCCCAGGAACGGATCCCTCCGCAGCACTTCGTGGTGCGCCCGGCCGGCCTGGCCACCGAGCGGGCCCGGTTCTACGCTGGCGCGCCGTCCCGTGGCTACCTGAGTAACTTCGAGTACTTCCCGGTCCAGGACGACCTGGGGTCCACCGCCGTGCTGTGGCCCGGACGGTTCCCGCTCCGGGAGACCATGTACCTGTCGGCGGGCTCGGATCTGGCCTGGGCCACGTCCTACATCCCGTGGGCCCGGGTGCTGAACTTCAATGGCGGGCAGAGCGCCCCGGCGCAGGCCTTCCGGCCCGGCCAGCGGCTGACCGACGACTGGGGCGGCTACCCGCTGCATCCGGCCACCCAAGGCCGGGTGGCCGGCCAGGCCGGGCCGCAGGTCGCGGCGTCGGCCACCCGCGCGGGCAACATCCTGGGCCTGGACATGACCGCGTTTGGCGACAACACGCCCGGGCACACGGGGCAGGACATCGAATCGCCGTTCACGGTGACCGGCCGGTACCAGCTTGACCAGGGCGGGCGGAAGGTCGCGGGCGGCATGCTGCGCCACTTCCACGACTTCGTCTTCGTGACGGCGCGGCTGCGGCCGGCCCGGAGCCGGATCAGGTTCGTGCTGGGCGCCACCCAGCCCGCCGCGCTCAGCCCGCTGTCCACCGCCAGCCAGACCACGTGGACCTGGTGGTCGGCTCGCGCAGCGCACGCGACGCTGCCGCGCGGCTGGGTATGCGCGGTCCAGTACAACCGGGCGTGCAGGGCCCAGCCACTGCTGACCCTGCGCTACGGCGTCGCGGGCGAATCCGTGGACGGGGCCGCCCGCCCCGGCCGGCAGGTGATCACGCTGACAGCCGGTCACGTCCAGCCGGCCAGGGCGACCCGGATCACCAGGGCGGCGATGTCGGTGTCCTTCAATGGGGGCAGGACCTGGCACCGGGCCCGGCTCACCGGCCGGGACGGCCGCTTCACGGCAGTGTTCAGCGCCCCGGCCGGGGCGCGAGTGACGCTGCGGGCCAGCGCCGCCGACGCGGCCGGGGGGACGGTCGCCCAGACCATCGCCCGCGCCTACCGGATCGCGGCCGCGGCCGCCGCGCCGCGGGCCGCGTGCCCGCCCGCCGGGCCGCGGCGGGCCCGTTGCTTCACGCTGTACGGGCCGCAGACCGCGGTGAACGCGGCGCTCGCGGCCCGGGCCGCGGGCCACCCGGTCGCGCCGGGCGCGACCCGGCCCGGTGACTGGGGGGCCAGGGCCGTCGAGTCCGCCTACCGGCTGCCCGTCACCAGCGGCGCCGGGCAGACGGTCGCGCTGGTGGATGCCTACAGCACCCCCCACCTGGCGCATGATCTCGCGGTCTACCGCCGGCAGTACGGGCTGCCGCCGTGCACCACGGCCAGCGGCTGCCTGCGCATCGTGAACCAGAAGGGGCAGGCGTCTCCGCTGCCGCCCGCCGACCCGACCGGCTGGGGGGTAGAGGAGACCCTGGACGTGTCGATGGTCTCGGCCGCCTGCCCGCGCTGCAAGATCATCGTGGTCGAGGCCAAGACGCCGCTGTTCACGGACCTGGCCGCGGCCGAGGACACCGCGGCCCGGCTGGGCGTCCAGGTCATATCCAACAGTTACGGCGCACGGGAGAGCGGGTTCAGCCAGGCCGAGTCCGGTGCCTACCGGCACGCGGGGCACGTGATCGTCGCGTCGTCGGGCGACTTCGGCTTCACCGCGGCCAACTTCCCGGCCAACCTGGCCGACGTCACCGCAGTGGGCGGCACCAAGCTGGCCCGGGCCCACGACGCGCGCGGCTGGACCGAGTCGGTCTACAACGGCAACGGCGCCTCCGGCAGCGGGTGCTCGGCCTACGTGGCCAAGCCGTCCTGGCAGCACGACCCGCACTGCCCTGGCCGGACCGTCGCCGACGTGGCCGCGCTCGCCTCGCACGTGGCCGTGTACGACAGCTCCATCACCCGCCGGCAGGGCGGGCCGTGGCTGACCGTCTACGGCACCAGCGCGGCCGCGCCGATCGTGGCCGGGGTCTACGCGCTGGCGGGCAACGCGGCCACGGTCCACCCCGGTTATGAGTACGCGCACGCGGCCGCGCTGTTCGACGTGACGAACGGAAACAACGACTGGTTCGAGGGCACCGGCGGCGCCATCTGCGGCCACGACTACCTGTGCGTGGCCAAGCCCGGCTATGACGGGCCGACCGGGCTGGGCACGCCCGACGGCACCGGCGCCTTCTAGGTCGCAGCTCTGGCGAGCTTAGGCTGCCCCGCCCTCAGGGGCGGGGCAGCTTGGGCCGGATCATGCTGGCCACCCGCCGGGCGAACCGGCACGTCGGCGGGCCGGGCTTGTCCGGCCGGCCGGTCGCGAAGATCAGCGCGCTCGACCCGGCGGTGGTCTCGACGGTGAGCTGGCAGCCGCCGGTGCCATCGGAGTCGACGTCCAGCTCGCCGTGGCGGCCGTCCTGGAACTGGTACGCGGACACCTGGCCGGTGTGGAAGAACAGCTGGGTGTACGGGTTCGCGGACAAGGTGATGGACAGGGCCCTGGTGGTGGTGCCCCAGGCACACTCATTGGCGCGCCCGGGGCCATCACCCAGCAGCGGCTGGCCCGGCGAGGGCAGGTTCAGGCCGCTCAGCTGGGCCGGGCTCAGCAGGTCGCAGGGATTGGCGGTGATCCACCAGTCGGCCGGACCGGTGGACGAGGCGACCGGGCTCGGGGACGGGCGCGGAGATGGCGACCCCGCTGTGCCGGTCGTGCAGGCCACGGGGTCGCAGCTGGACCCGCCCGCGGCGGCACAGCCCGCCAGCCCGGCGGCCGTGACGGCGACCGTGAGGAGGAAAACGGGGAGCGGCGCGGCGCGCAGTGTCATGACTCGACCTTTGCCGGGGTGACCCACACGTATCTGGACAGATCGGAGATTGTACCGATTGACCGGGCCACCCTGAGATCGGGCGCGGGTAATAGGTGACGGGGTGGATTAGCGCCTGATATATATGTCAGTGTCCGGTGATACTCCCGGGGGGAGATCGCATGGGCGCCACGCGGGCGACCGCTAAATCTGAACTCACGGGGCCTGCACTCGGACGACGTGCATGCCGCCGGGAGGCACTGCCGAGCTTCCGCACATCGACAGCCGCCCGGCGCATGATCGCAATAAGGGGACTCCAGATGTGCAACCAGAACGAATGGATCGTGCGTGAGGCCTTTCTGGCCTACGACCAGGGGGACGTCACGCGGCTGATGGAATTCGTGGACCAGGATCTGGAATGGACCTACCTGGACCCGAGCACGGCCGAGCCGCAGCCGCAGGTGCGCCGCGGCCGGGGCGAGCTTGAGAAGGCGGTGCGGCGGCAGGTCGAGCGCGGGCTGCACGCCGAGCTTGAGGAGGTCGTCGCGGCCGGCGACCAGGTCATCGTGGTGATGCACACGCCGGGGGTGGACGGCTACCGGAACCGGCAGGCCGACGATCGGACCTACGACGTGGTCACGGTCAGGGACGGGCTGATCGTCGGCCTGCACGCCTGCCGCGACCGCGGCGAGGCGCGCTCGCTGGCCGGGATCGCCTAGCCCGGTCCGCCGCTGCGACGCGATCGGGGGTGAGCGCCCCCGCGGGTCGCTCACCCCCGATCACCGGCCCCGGCTACGCGCCGCTGCTGTTCCAGGTGACGGAGAACGCATTCCCGCCGGTCAGCGCGGATGGCGTGGCCTCGGTGACGCCCGCCCCCGACACCATGGTCAGCTCGCTTAGGTTGGCGCTGCTGCCGAGGGGGGCGCCGTTGGCCGTGGCGCCGGTGAAGCCCACCGTGCCGAAGTTGGACAGCGGCTCGACGGTGGCGCCGCTCGGCGCCTCCGCGATCACCTCGGCCGACCCCAGCTGAGCGGTGGCCGACGTCTGCGTGGTGACCTGGTTCCAGCCCTGGGTCTGGTCAGTCAGCGTGAGCGTGAACGAGCCGGTCCCGTTGGTGGTCACGGACGCGTTCATCGCGTCGCCGGGCCGCACCGGGTTGTTGTAGAACACCGGGGCGGCCGGGAACATCTCGAACCAGCCCGAGTACGTGGCGGCGCCGTTAGCGCAGTCGGCCTCGGTCCCGGTCTGCTCCACGGACTGGGTGCCGTCACCGTCCAGCCCGACCCAGAAGCTGGAGAACGTGGCCTGCGCGGTGCAGGTCACGGCGGGCTGGGTCCAGGCGGCCGTGACGCTGGTGAACCGGCCGCCGGTGGCCGCGTAGCCCGACCAGTTCATGCTGGTCGTCGCGGCCGCGTTGTTGGCCGCGTCGGCCGGTGCGCCGCCAGGGCCCGGCATCATCATGTACCCGCCCCTCCCCCAGCCCTGCGAACCCCCGGCGGTGCCGGGCGGGCTGGTGGCGGCGGCGGTCGAGTCGGAACTGAGACGGGTCGCCTGGGCGGGCAGATGCGTGACGATGCCGAGGCCTACTCCGGCCAGCAGCGTCAGCGCCCCGAAAAGCACCCACAAGCGACTCCTGCGCATGGAACCTCCTCCGGTGGACCGGCCAGGCCGGCCGGGGCCGCTCCCCGAGGACTGCTGGTCACGCTACGGAGCCCGGCCGCCGCCCGCCCGGCCCGGCGCGGTCAGGTAAGCACTCCGTAAGCGCGCTCCTGGGCGACCGGAAAAGCCAGACCCGCGCCGGCGACTCCTATATCCGGCGAGACTTGGGCACATCCGCCCAGCCGAGGCCTGCCAGCAGGAATGATCTCCTCTTGACCGGCGAGACTCGGGCAGCTGG
>Ga0134128_10007342_pt1 | contig 13319 bp, 13 predicted proteins | sample KB31754_FD_96462 | JGI IMG/M metagenome (GOLD analysis project Ga0134128, IMG submission 96462) | Terrestrial soil microbial communities with excess Nitrogen fertilizer from Kellogg Biological Station, Michigan, USA - KB3-175-4 | ecosystem: Environmental > Terrestrial > Soil > Unclassified ... | reverse complement strand
TAAATGTAAGCAGAATTACTTATCATACAACGTTTAATATGCTTGTTTTCCAAGTCATGATGATATAAGATAATAATGCACCAAAATGTGACATTTTCATCTAGAGCTGAAATTTCAGAACATATCAAGCAAGCAGAATATGGTGCTCATTATCTTCTTATCTATCCAGAACTTAGCACACTAAGAGAAATTTATTCAAGATGCATCAAATCGGAAATAGAATACAGTAATAACATTGTTCTCATACTTTCATATTATGAAAGTCCTGATAAGCTCAGAAAGATATTATCAGATGGTTTTGATCCAAAGAATAAGGATAAGGATGATACTATTGATGTAAGAAAATATGAGAATGAAGGCTCTCTCGTAATTATGGATTCCCTAAAAGGATATTTTGGTTCTGACCATGATTATGGCGTTGGCAGCGGTAGTAATGGTTTAATGACAATTATTAGACAGTTACTCGAAAGTGCAGAAGAATTGGGTAAGAATGGTATTTCCGTTTTTGCTGATTTAGGTTCATTCTATCACTATAATGAACAAGATGATTATGGTAAAACATCAACAGATAGACTTGTTGAATATGAATTATCTTTACCATCAAAATATGATGGTATGAAATTGAAAGGATTCTGTATTTATCATAAAGCAGACTTTGATAGGAGACTTACAGAAGAACAGAAGCAAAAGTTACTAAACCATCATGGTAAAGGAGTATTGATAGATCTAAGTTATATGATCCAATGAGTTAGCAGTAGAGGAGATGTTGTTAAGTCTACTGAACATGTACTAATGACATCATGACTGAACAATTGTCAGAGATGCACAAAGACAACCAGATAGATTAATTTGACCCTTGACTCTAGTCATATTTTTAGGACGTTGCATACTTGGGCTGTGGTAATACCTTGTGAGTCCAAGTTAACATTTGCTATTCTTGTAGCAAAGGATACAGCGTTCTAATTTGATGCGAATATGTTTTGCTTGGTATTTATTTATTCTAAGGCTTTGCTTCGAGCACCATGTTAAAACCATTGTTGAATGTACATCTGAACTTTGAAAATCCACTTTCCTTCATTATTTTTTCTATTTTGGATACGCCCGGCATTCCTCCTAATGGTATAATGTCAGCATTATAATTAGTATTAGAAGAGTAAGGAGAAGAAGAAGAACCGGTTGCTCTCTGAGCTAAAGCTGTTGGAACACAAATAAATACAGAACCAGTATAGCCAATCCTTCCAAGCGGGCTGCTCATGTTTTCCTCTAACTTGTCGTTTGATGCCATCTCAACTATCATACATGTGCCATCTGGTTTTAGGGCATTCCTTGTATGTTTTGCAACACTATATGGGTCTGGCATATCATGGAAACAATCAAAGAACGTTATTAGATCATATCCATCAGCAACAGAGGAAGAAGAACCATTAAAATTAGTGGCCGTGCCTACTTCAAATTTAACTCTATCGACTGTAAGTCCTTCCTTTTCAGCCTGTTTACGAGCCAGTTGTATGGATGGTGTATGATAATCAAATCCATAGAAAGTTGAGTTTGGATATGTCTTGGCCATAATCATAGTAGTAATTCCATAGCCGCATCCTATGTCAGCAACTTTTGCACCAACCCCGCCACCACCACTTCGCTTTAGCTTTTCTTCAACTCCATCTAATGAAGGAATCCAGTTAGTCACTAAATTTGCTTTATAGTTTGGACCGCTAAAACGTGCCTGGCCCTCGAAGAAACCCGGGTCGTGTTCGCTCCAATCAAAGCCTCCACCCGTGCGAAAAGCTTGAGTGACCTTTGGTTCAATTTTCAAAGCTGACATGACAAGCTGAAACGCACCAGCAATGTAAGCAGGACTGGATTCATCGGTTAGGGCTATTGCATGTTCTTTTGGCAGGGTGTATGTATCAGTTTTTGGATCATATTTTATATAACCACCGCACACCTGCCCTGCTAACCAGTCTCTTATATACCGCTCGCTTGTATTGGTAATGCTTGCTAACTCATGTGATGTTATACCACTACCACTTTTAGTCTGGGCCATGGCCTTATACAAACCAAGTTTATCTCAATAAATGCAAGCGCAACATTTGAAGTAGCGCCTAGATCGTTTATGACTTTAGATATAAATTGCTCAATCTTCTGTGGATCAACTTCTTCTTGTTGTTTATTATTTTCTTGTTCTTCTTGTTCTTTTGTCATTTCATACCATACCTAATTATAAGTATTATAGAATTGCAGAGATGTGATTCAGATAAGCTTTACTTCTCTACTTTTGTTTCATCCTGTGATGTTCATATTTTTAGCACGTCGAGTTCTCAGGCCAAGATATTTGCGAACAAACCAAGTTTTATACAGTAGCTTTTATGACAAATAAGGCTATTCTCTATTAAATAATTTTTAATACATTATTAGTGCTACTTCTTAGTATGATCTCAATCAGGATGATGAATGTAAACCCAGGTGGGTGCCTGAAGATCACTCCAGTGTCCAGTACATTTTTTAAACTCAATAATATGGAAAAGCCTTCTAGCTGACTAATAAAACAGTGGTAAATACAACAACGATGGCGACCACACGAGATCTAATCCTCACTGAATTTGAAGATTATTATTATCACATATACGTAGACTTACTTAATGTTTACCAGTTTTCAGATTTTGCATTGCTCTCCTGTCCCGTTCAATGCCCTAACGGAAGGATTCAAGTAGAAATAACATTCCATGTTAGACGGCTCCAAAATGGTAGACCTACCAAGATTTTACCGACTTCTTCATGGGAACAAGCATCAAATGTAAAATGACCCACATAATGTAGATCATTTTGAAATACCTACAGATCATGTAGGTAGTCTTTGACTTTATTCTTCCTTATTTGGGTGGCAGTTTGAGCCCTCTTGTCCCTAGGACCAAAAGCTCATTTAAAATAAAGTATCCTTTCAAAAACTCCTTTTCAATACCTGTTCTATTTTCAATACGGAGTATGTATACAAAATGACGCATAATAATATGTCATCTTGGCTTTATGAATAGATTTTATATAACCTCTCTTGACGCTTTAACTTCAAAAACCAAGAACTCGCTTGCTTCTTCTTCTCTTAGCCCTAATTCTATGGATACCTGTATCAGCGTTTTTCCTTGGCTAGAGTTTGTAATCTTGTGTGGATTTTTCATTATTAGAATGAGACTTTTTGTTGTCATCGTCTATTGCAATTCCATGATTTACTCCTTCCTTTTTCAAGATATGACAAACGTCTCTAAGATACATAGTTATCTCTTTTGCAATCTCTCGAATCGTCTTTCCTTGATTGTATAACTATGACCTCCTCTCATCGTAAACGATATTATTACTGGACAATGTATTGTGTTACTATAATAAAGAACCATGCTTAGCTAAATCTTTTTCCCGGATACCCCTAATATCAGTCATTGTTATTCTGACACTCATTTTCTTTCCTTGATTTCACCTATTATCATCGGATACTAATACAGAATGTGTACACGAGAGCTAAAGGAGAGACTATAATGACTAGTAAATTTTATTTCATAAATTCTGTATGGGTGCTTTGCTTTGAATGGTGCTACCTACTATGTAAGTGAGATTTGTCATTCTCATCCTTCTTGTCCCTGCACTAGGATTGGCGAAGAGAATCTGTGTGACAAAGCCAGATCATTAGGTATCTATGTGGATGGAGGTTATTATGTAGAATATATGTTGGTACCAAACTACAGTATCTTGTGAAAATAGGAGACGATGTGGATATGGATACAGATACAAGCGCATCTTTATCATGTGCAGAACTTGCAGCAGATGGTGCAGTAGAAAATGTTATGTTATGCATCTAGCAATCCATGATATGATCTCTCCTGATCTTGCATATATCTTACAAGGCATAACAGATCTGTTTTATCCAACTCATCTGAATCTGCATTTATTCGGTTCAGCCAATATTCCCAGCTTGTTATCTCTTATACAGATCTCTCATTTTGTAATCCGTCTGAGTCGGTATTTACATATAGGCTATTTCAGTTTTGCTTGATACGATAGAAGGGTTCTTTTGGCGGTTGTACGATTCAGGGATTTGAACTTGGGATTCAATGGACCGGGTGGGATTTGAACCCACGACCACCTACGTTTCCTCTGCCACATCAATGCTGCATGCAAGGCAGGTATTCTACCGGACTTAACTACCGGCCCACAAAGTTATGCCCAAAAGATGATAATTTAAGTGTTTTAAACAGGGGTTTGTTCTAATAAATTTAGTGATATCAGCTTTGGTTAATTCCGCAAAACTGCTCTGTTGCACACACAGGCATGCAACACAGCACCGCAAAACTAAAAACATTGCTCACCTGCCAAGATTGCTCGACCAATTTCTTTGACATATATTTTTAAGTAGTATATATTGAGATACTACCATTATGTCTGGTAGAACCTATTCTTACCCGGAAGTATTGTGCGAAACTGACTGGGTTGCGAACAATATAAAAAATCCAAACCTCAGACTCCTAGAAGTTGATTATGACCCAGAGAATGCTTACAGGCAAGGCCATATAATGGGTGCATATTTGGTCTGGTGGAGAAAAGATATTAACGACCTGAATCGGCGTGATATAATTAACAAGCAGCAGTTTGAGGCTCTTATGACCAAAATAGGAGCTACACCGGAGACAGAGCTTATATTATACGGTGATTTCAACAACTGGTTTGCTGCCTTTGCATTATGGGTGTTTCATTACTACGGTCATAAGAAAACCAAAATAATGAATGGTGGTAGAAAAAAGTGGGAGTTAGAGAAAAGGGAATATACAAAAGATGAGCCTACTCCACAGTCACAATCCTCTTCAAAATACAGCGCAATACCTCCTGATGAGGGTATACGTGCATACTTACCAGATGTGAGGAGAGCAATAGAAAGGCTAAATGAAACTGTGTTAGTGGATGTTCGTTCTCCAAAAGAATTCTCAGGAGAAATTACTGCGCCGCCAGAATACCCGATGGAACATGCGCAAAGAGGTGGCCATATTCCTGGAGCGAATAATATTCCTTGGGCTCAAGCAATAAGAGATTCAGATGGAACCTTCAAAAGTGTGGAAGAACTTAAGGCACTATATGAAACTAAGGGTGTGACTGCAGATAAGGAAGTAATTTGTTACTGTAGAATAGGCGAAAGATCTTCGCACAGCTGGTTTGTTTTGAAATACCTTCTTGGGTATCCTTCAGTACGCAATTATGACGGTTCATGGACTGAATGGGGCAATATGATAGGTAATCCGATAGAAAAATAATAATATGTGTTGTATTATAAGATATTTAAATCAGGTTTGATATGTATTAAATAAAGAGCGGCCTGCTATTGCCAGTACCTGTAATTCATCAGAGCGTAAGATAAGTTTAATATACAATAACGTGGTTACAAAGATATTTTAATGCAGCAAGGAAGGCAGTTCGTAAAAAAGGGACAATTTTATTTTATTTTCGAAGGGAACGAATCCGATCTAATATTGGAAGATAAAACGAAGAGAGGTTTGGAAGTAAAAGAGCGTAGCTTTGATGACAAGTATGGTGTCGAATCAGAAAAGGGAATGATTCATGATATAGATGGTATAGGACGTAGAGTCGGAATCAGGTGGTATTTTCCTAAAAAAAAATATTCATTAAAACATGTTATAGAAATCGCTGAAGAGATGGAAGCCAAATACAAGGCAATTAGAGAATTGACTTGCCCGGATGATGAGTAATCTGTGTTGTTGCATGAATGGATAATGGCGCTGTCAACTTAACTTAGCACCGCCTCCTTATATTATCAAATTTGGTTCTGGATAATAATCGAAAAGCTTTTAGGCCTAGGTTTTGCTTCTTTTACAATAGTCCATGTCTGCCCTTCTTAAAGATCGAGTATGGGTTATGTTATCCGGGGTCGCAAAAAGAGGTATTTATCCATTACATGCTAGTAGATTAGGCGTCTTCAGAATTCCAACCGAAATCACTGAACGCTCCGATATTTCAAGCATTAGCAATGATTTGAAAAATTCTGGATTCAAAATTGATGCATACGCGGATAGAATTTATCTAACTTATAAATGGAACGAGAGTGGTATAGATCCGACAACACAGAAGGATCTGTCTGCTGAGCTATATGTTACAGTAGAAGTTGTAACTGGTGAGGTTGTTGATATAATCTATCAGATAAAGCCTCTTGAATTCTTCGGTGATCCCTACTGGGTAGGAAATTATAGACAAAAAGCCGATCAGAATTGCAAAATGGTTATTGACACTGTTATCAGAAATACAAAGATTGGTGACAAATTGATTGCTCATTATCAAAAAGCTGAAAAGCTTTCACTTGAATCAGCAATAAAGAAGTTGGAAGAATTGACTCCCTTGGCAAAGAATCCGAAGGCGAGAAGTGCTACTCTTCCACCTCCACCTGCTGGTCCTTCTGCAGCAACAAAACCTACTGCTGCTCCTCCAGCGCCTGCTGCTATTCCCTCAACTCCTGCTGCTGCAGCTGCGGCCGGTGGTAGTAGTGGCAATACGACCATTTCCCTAACCGGAAGTGGTACTGATTACTCCAAAGTTGATGGACCTATTGATCCAAATTTCAAATCAAAAAGACAGGTGACCGGTGCTTTTCAAGGGATAAAGGTATGGGGTCCTATTGATCCACCAGGGCAGTTAGGTATATGGGGTACAGAGGTAACCGTAGATTTTGATATATGTGTAGCAGATGGTGCATGTATTGAAGCATGTCCAGTAAATGTATATGAATGGTTAGAAACACCTGGACATCCCGCATCAGAAAAGAAACCCTTTATGATCAGAGAAAAAGATTGCATATTTTGTATGGCATGTGAAAACGTATGTCCTCCGCAGTGTGTGAAGATATTCCAAAAGGGGCAGTAATTTTCAATATTCCTTCTTTGCTGTGGAGACAACTACCACGGCAAACTCCCATATTTCATTTATATGACTATCTTGCTTTTTTTTAAAAAGTTTATTCTTTTCAGCTATATCTATTGTGGTACAATCTACTTTTCAGCATATTCCATTCATAATACCTTGGTAAATTTTCTTTATTTATATCAGAAAGTTGTCCTTCATCTGTTAGATAGTCCATGGTAAATAAATTTAGAGTAGTCGCAACTGGTGGAACATTTGACGAAATACATGATGGTCATCTAGCTTTGATTTCCAAAGCGTTTGAAGTGGGAAGAAAGGTAATCATCGGGGTTACGAGTGATGAATTTGCAGCTAAAACAAAGGGAATGAATAGGATACATCATAGCTATGAGCAAAGAGTCGTCAATTTAAAAGAAATAATTAAAAATAAAGTGGGGGGCGCCGTTTATGAAATTTATAAATTGGATGATGACTATGGACCGGTAGTAATCTTGCCTCAGATATCTGCCCTTATAGCAAGTGCTGAGACAGCGAAAAAAGGAGATGATATTAATGTAATCCGTTCGAGAAATGGCCTGCCATCGCTGACGATCATAGCCGTTGATATGATAAGAGCAGAGGACGGGAGTCCAATTTCATCTTCACGTATACGTGCAGGCGAAATTGATGCTTCAGGCAGAATGTTAAGATTCAGGTAAAATACTCAATATTGTTTGATTACCGACGTTTTATCCTGATTTATCAAAGCAGTTCAAATGTATGGAAATGATCCGATGGATCTAGCTACTGACAAAATTGTGACGGGTATAAAAGAGCTAAAAGAAGGACTCGATCCAGAAATTATTGCTTACTGGTATAAACGAGTGGAAGATCGAGCAATAGAAACTGTGCCTTCTCATCTTAAAGACAAGATACACTTCGAACAAAATAGATTGCTATGGATGAAATTTAAATTGCATATATCAAAACGAGCGGTGCCATATATAATGCAAGTAATAGAGGATTATATTCCATTGATGCCCTATACAACAGGTCTATATTTTAGAAAAATTCAGCATATACTCATCGAAGAGATGGATAATGAGATGCGTTAAATCCAAAGATATTGATAATGAACTTGATGATAAGATAATGTGGAGTATTCTCCTTTAGTTGTTATATTGTAGATTTCTGTTCTATCACTATGTATTCAATATTTAGTTGTATGGTAATCTTTTGATGATATGGATAGGTATGATGATTTAGCTTAAGATCTACATGCTTTTGAGTGCCTCGTAGTTGCCTTAAAATCATCAGAACTTCGTTCAGAGACTTGCCACATATTTTGCATTGTAACAATAGTGTGGCTTATCTTCTCTTCTCTTCTCATGTCATATTAGAGGAATATACTATCATAGTTGCCCAGATAAAGTATACTTTCAGTTACAAGAAAGAAATAAGGTCATCATCATAATATGACAATGGCCTTGATGAAACCAAATATGGCGCTAGCGTGATTTATTCATCGATGATGATTCTTGTTGTATTATGCTCAAAGCTGCTTTCAGAAATGGTCTTCTCTCCTTGCATTATTTCCGATAACAATCCCTTTAGCCTCACAGCATTGCTGCTATCTTTCAAAAGGACACTGTGGCATGATCTGTCCTTTAGAATGATGACGATCTCATTTTCGATAACATTGGCGATACTATGAATATAGGTCGAATTATCTTCTTGTACTGCCACCAAGCCTGCTAATTTTTCGGCTTCATATATATCATCACATTCAAATTTTTCTATCTTTTCCATATCAAATCATTTTTCGTAAGTTTCCCCATCGTACATGAAGTTGGCAATAACGTCTTTTGCTTTTTCCCTACGCTTCTTAAACTCTATCATAAAGGATTTAGATTCTTTTGCCAAATCTCCTTTACATTCTCCACATAATAGATTGCCGCTCTTGCATTGTAGCAAACGTTCATCCGACCGCCTTTCAGTATCAAAAAAGTACCGAAGATACCAGAAAACTGGACATCCAATAGCATTTCCCCCTAACAGTCTTTGTAACTGTATAGTCGATTGACCTCCTGTGAAGGCTGTGGACACTTTTTTCTCAATTACCTCGGGTTCATCTGAAGTAAACAGCGCAGTTTCAGGCTTTGAGGAGGACATTTTGCCTGACATTCCAAGACCAGGAAGAAACTTGCTATGGATCTGAGAGGGTTTGTAATAACCCATGCGCTCGGCTACATCTCTTGTCATCCTCCAGTATGGATCCTGATCTATCGCTGCAGGAATCAAAACGGGGGTTGGTTTGCCTTCAATTAAGGAAGGCAAAAAACACGGTGCAGCCTGTATGGGGGGAAATCCTATCATACCAACATTGGTAGAGTTGGAGAAACCAAAAACTGCCTTCGCAGTCGAAAATGTAATTCTCTTTGCAATTTCTGATGCAATAGGATAGAGATAATGGATATGTTTAGTATCTATTATGATTCTTGTCTTCTTGGGGTCAAAGCCTATTGCAATAATATCTAATATGTTTTCATAGGTATAATTCTTGATTTCTTCTCTGCTACGAGCTTGACTATAGAGGAACTTTTCATCATCTGTTAATTGGAAAAGTAAATGCGAACCAAACTTGTCTTGGAGATACTTTGTAAATATCCAAGGCATCAGATGACCCATATGAACCATGCCCGATGGTCCTCTTCCAGTGTAAAGGTAAATGTTTTCACCACCTTCATGCTTATCTAAAATCCAGTCAAAATCGCGATGTGAAAAAAAGTATTGCAAACTTAACATAGGATGAATCTCTCCTGTTATTTTCTTAACTTTATCTAGTATCTCCTGTGTAATTGGTTGAGTGCCAAACTTTGCTATTAATTTGTTATAATCTATTTTGCCTTCAACTTCCCAAGGCGTCACCTTAAATTCATCTCTAAAATTATCTTTGTTGTTCTTGTCTTCCTTTCCAGAGGTTGCATCCATCATAATATCTTTACAATCGTGAAGGTTAAGCTTTAAACGTTTAAAAAGTCTTCTTCCGTTCCCAAACTTTGCAGCAATGAGTAATAACAGCGAGCTCCATCCTATCGAGAAATCATTGTTAAGGGCACTTGTGCCAAACGGACACATGTCTATTGAAAAATTGATAGAGGCTGCGAATCTAAGCACTGATCAAGTGAGGCGTGGTATAGAATGGCTGAAGTTCAAAGGGTTGATTTCATCGACTGACAAGTCATTTACCGTAATTTCACTTGGATCCAGAGGACAAGAGAGATTGAAAGAAGGTCTACCAGAACGTAGACTTGTAAATGCAGTAAAAGAAGGAAACAAAACGCTGACATCAATTTTAAAAAATGGCCTCTTAAAGTCAGATGAAATTAATGCAGCAATTGCAGTTGCGAAACGAAATCGTTGGATAGACTTATCACAATTTCAAACAAGCGACAAAGTGATTTTACTTGCTGCATCTGCTGCTGATAATTTGTCAGAAGAAGAAAAATTGTTACAAAAATTACTTGTACAAAATAAAATGGAAACTTCTGAATTATCAGCTGAAGAAAGAAAGGCGTTAGATCTGCTGAGAAGACGACCCGACTATATAGTCGAGGAGGAAAAGAAGCATTCTGAAATTATTCTTTCAGATGCTGGTAAAAAAATAATAGGATCGGGTTTTGCTGATGAAGCGACAATGGAGCGCAGTTTAACACCTGAAATAATTACCACAGGAAACTGGAAGAATGTTAATTTTAGCTCAATAGACGTGATAGCACCTACGCCAGCTTTCTATCCTGGAAGGCAACACCCTCTGATGGATATAATCGACGAGGTAAAGGAAATATTTGTCAGCCTGGGATTTACAGAAATCGATGGACCGATAACTCAGTCTGGTTTCTGGAACTTTGATGCGCTATTCACTCCACAAGACCATCCTGCAAGGGAGATGCAAGATACTTTTTATATTTCCGGCATAACACAGGATAGTTTTGCCACATCAAGTCAAATCCAAAGAATCTCTGATGTTCACAAAGAAGGATGGAGATATGACTGGAATATTGACGAGGCAAAAAGAATGGTTCTCAGAACACATACGACTTCAGTTACCATAAGATATCTTGCAGATAACAAGCCGGAAAGTGCTAGAGTATTTTCTATAGGAAGAGTATTTAGAAATGAGAAGGTCTCCTACAAGCATCTTGTTGAGTTTAACCAGATAGAAGGAATTCTTACTGCCAGACGTGCTACACTACGCGATTTGATGGGGTTACAACAAGAATTTTATGCAAAGCTAGGAATCAAGAAAATAAAATTTTGGCCGACTTTTTTCCCATATACGGAACCATCTCTTCAATCTATGATATATAATAACGAGTTGGACAAATGGGTTGAAATGGGCGGGATGGGGATCTTCAGACCTGAAGTAACACAACCTCTTGGATTGGATAATCCTGTCCTAGCATGGGGTGTGGGAATCGAAAGAATAGCAATGCTGCGATTTGGACTTGATGATGTTCGTGATCTTTACGGTAATAACTTAAGGTGGCTGAGGAGCCTTCCTAAATGCCAGTTGTAAATTTATCTGTTAATAGGTTAAACAAATTCCTACCAGGCATAGACGTCGACAAAATATTACAAGTATTGCCATACGTTGGGCTTGATATTGAAGGTAAGGATAATGAGATTCTGAGGATAGAGTACAATCCAAATAGACCGGATTTTGGATCAGATTATGGTATTGTCCGTGCCTTACGTGGATTGCTGGAAATAGAAACAGGAATTCCAAACTTCAGTTATGATAGAGCAGGCATAAGTTATGTAATCAACGTAGATGAATCAACAAAATCTGTTAGACCATTTATAGCCGCAATAGTTGCCAAAAATGGAAAATTAGACGATGAGACTATCAAACAGTTGATTGGAATGCAAGAAGATCTTCACAATGGAATAGGAAGGCGGAGAGTGAAGGCTTCGATAGGGATCCACAACCTCGATGCCATCAAATTTCCTATTGTATATAAGGCAGTGAATGAGGATTTTTCATTTGTTCCGCTTGATCTAATGTCTAGTCAAACAATCAAGTTAATTTTAAAAACATCTATCCCTGGAAAGGAATATGGATATATATTAGAAAAAACAAGGAAATATCCAATTCTTGTTGACTCACAAGAGAATGTCGTGTCCCTTCCTCCTATTATAAATGGTAACGTAACAAAAGTCAATACATGCAGTAAGAGTTTATTTGTAGAGGTCACCGGTAACAATCAAAAATCTGTAGAGGATATTCTAGCAATTCTAGCAATCACCTTATATGATGTTGGATTTGAAATCCAAAATGTTTCAACTTGCAATTTCAATGGAAGCACCTATACAGCCAAGATGGATCCATCACATATCGACGTTGATCCACATTATATCAACACAATGCTTGGCCTAAATTTTGGAATAAATCAGATTGTAAAATACTTAGAAAAAAGTAGATTAGATGCAAGAGAGATAAATGGGGAAAAAAAGATTAGATGTTCTATTCCAAGATATAGGATTGATATACTTAACGCTATTGATATCGTTGAGGAAGTTGCTATGGGTTATGGTGTTTATAATTTGAAACCTACAGTCCCGTCCTCAAATCTCACAGGAGAGAAGAGTTCTCTTTCTAAATATATTGATATAATTAGGCAAACGATGGTAGGACTGCAAATGTTAGAGGTTCTTAATTCTAGCCTTGTGAGTAGTAAAGTCCAGTCTGAATTATCTGGTATGAACAAGTCAGACAAAGTCCTTAGAGTAGATGCAACAAAAAGCGCAGAACATGAATTACTAAGGGATGCATTGCTTCCTTCATTGCTCAAGACACTGTCTCATAATGTCCATGAGGAGTATCCTCAAAAGCTATTTGAAATAGGTAAGATCTTTAACTGGACAGACACTATAACTGAATCTTGGAGTATCGGAGCAGTCATAGCACATAACAAGGCGGATTATACAGAAATAAAATCGACTATGCAGGGATTATTGAAAATAAGCTTTGGCAAAAACGCAGTCACCACTGTGGCTACACATCCAATATTTATGAATGGTCGTTGTGCAAATATCTATGTCGAAGAAGAATGTGTAGGCATTATAGGCGAAATTACACCTTCAGCCATAGATAATTTCAAAGTTCGGGTACCTGTGGCTGCGTTTGAACTAAATTTATCCCAATTCTTGTCAAGATATGGATGATACTTATATTTTCGAAGTGTCAAGCATAGATCGCCTGCAATTGTACGCTGGTGGGATGAGATCAACACTCTGATTCTTAACCCCAGTATGCGTGCTGTTGACCGGGCACCCCGTTGTAGAGAGTGCACAAGGAGGAGTACACTTGAGTGTATGGCTACCTGTGATTATGTGTGAGTCAGAGGCGGGGTACAATTCTTAATGTCCAGTAT
>Ga0134128_10007341_pt1 | contig 13319 bp, 21 predicted proteins | sample KB31754_FD_96462 | JGI IMG/M metagenome (GOLD analysis project Ga0134128, IMG submission 96462) | Terrestrial soil microbial communities with excess Nitrogen fertilizer from Kellogg Biological Station, Michigan, USA - KB3-175-4 | ecosystem: Environmental > Terrestrial > Soil > Unclassified ... | reverse complement strand
CAGGGAGTCAACGAGGCATACATTCCACCCCACCGAAAAGTCTTTTAGAATTATGAAGAACCAGCATTTCCCCGGCGAAACTGGCTCTTCCTATTTACCGGGTCTCTAAAACTAACGGCTGTCCAGTAGGCTGGACTCACGCTGGCCGGGCAGCAAGAAATTAACGAAGGATTTCTTTCATGGAAGTCACCTACAACCCTACTGATTTGCTCTGTTTCTGAATTGCTGTTTCAGACAGCAGCTTCTTTACACAATCATCTCTATATATCAAAACTAAAAGGTCAGATCGTACTACATGATAGCCTCCTATCTTCCTTCATGAACCAACGGATTGACTGAGGCCCATCAGCAAGGATTTTATAGGGGGTCGAAACTTCCTCTCGACAAAAACCAACATAAGATATTTTCATTCTTTCGTCAAGAACTAATTTTCAGAAATTTTTTTCGAAGATTTCTGTTATTTATAGAAGATAAATAACCAATGCCGCAAAATGTGTTCACGAACTTTCAACAGCTTGCCAAAGGCAAAAATATCGATCTCAAACAGGTCAATCCTAAGGCGTCTCGGGAGTGGTTTAGAAATCTTGCCGGGAACATCAAAACGATGTCTGTTCCCAAATACAAGGAAAATTTAGGTCAGTTTCAAAACGTAGAGAATCTGTCAGAAAATTCAATAGGCAGACTTTATTTTTTCACCTACGATCCAAAATTGAAAGACGTTTTACCTTATTATGATGTGTTTCCACTCGTTTTCCCCTTCGATATGCGTGCTGATCGAATGCTGGGGATAAATTTACATTATCTAAGCCCGTATTATCGAGCCAAGCTTATGGACGCTCTCTACGAGACCTTAAATAATGACAAATATAATAAAACGACAAAATTGAAAATTAACTATGACATTCTCAAGGGAGCAAGTCAATTCAAATTGTTTAAGCCATGTCTAAAATCTTATCTCTTCGATCACGTTGGAGGACCGTTTATTAATATAGCTCCAAAAATGTGGGACTTCACGATTGCTCTTCCAGCGGAGCGATTCAAGAAGAAGTCTAAAGATTTTGTGTGGATACAGAGCCAGCTATCAGTCTGATGCCTTTCGATATCAATAAATTCCAACAAAATATTGCAGAATATGACATTATTCTTTCAGACAAATTCGATCTAACGATCACGCTGCCTCCTATTCTACAAACTCTGTCTAGCCAGACGAATAATTCTTATGGATATCTCTCACAATGGAATGAAGTCAATCCTATGAGAGCGGTGTCCTGCTCAACTCCGGGAGTTGCAATGATGGAACATGAGACCAATAAATTCGGAGTCGGTCCTAGAATCAAACAAGCCTACAATGCCGTGTTCGTGCCAATCAGAGTATCTTTCTTGGCAGATGCTAAAAATATCATAGAAGATACGTTAACTCTTTGGCTCAATTCTCGCTTCCAATATTCATTCGACTCAGGAAGTCTCTCGACTTTCATGTCTAATTATCGCTCAGATACAGTTTCTCCTTCAATAATCATCAATAAATATGACAGACACGGTAATAAAACAAAGACTTATAACATTACCGGAGCCACTCCTACTATACTTTCAAGTCAGAAATTAGATTGGGGAATGAGAAATTCTCTCAACATTCTGAATACAACTTTCGATTATGTGTCCTACACGAGTTCTTAAATGATACCTAAATTATCTCATCCCATTTATACTATCGTTCAACCAACAACGAAAAAATCTCTTAAATTTCGTCCATATCTGGTCAAAGAAGAGAAACTTCTTCTTCTGGCGAAACAGACGAAACAGGTCGAAGACGCCTATCAATCCATCAAGACAATTCTCAATTCGTGCTGTACGGATTCGTCTTTCGATGCCGAGACGATCCCACTCATCGATGTTGAATATCTATTTTTGAAACTCCGTTCCTTCTCCGTCAATAACATTGAAAAACTGCAAATCAAGGATCAGGATGACGAGAAGATTTATGATCTTGTTGTGAATTTTGACGATATTAAGACAATCTTTCCCGAAGAGGAAAGAAAGATGAAGATTATTTTGGACGGAGAACGAGGAAAGAAAGTCTCCATTTCTCTGAAATATCCAGACATTTCAATCTATAATAACGATAATAATGGAATTATGGATAAGCTCAGCAAAGGAGACTATTTTGATTTCATCAAACCGATCATAGATAAGGTTTTCGTCGGAGAATCTATTTACGAAATGAATGATGATGAATTAAGAGAATTCTTGGACAATCTCGATCATAAGACTTTCCGAGAGCTAGAATATTTCATCGCTTATCTGCCTCATCTTGAACTTTCAGTAAGTTATGTTAATTCTCTCGGAAATGAAAAAACTATATACTTCAGGTCTCTCATGGATTTTTTTTTCTTTGTGTAGGCGGCAAAGAGCTTATTGATTATTACAAAACTAATTTCATTCTTCATGAAAATCATAAATGGGATTTAGAATATATCGACAATCTCTTTCCATTTGAAAAAGACTTGTATATAGGATTGCTAGTCAATCATCTGAGAGATTTGAGAGAAAAAGAGGCTCAGGCTAAGGCCAGAGTCAATCAAGAATTCTAAAGATCGATGTCCATATATCCCAATTCAGGCAGACAAACGTATCTTGTTCCGTCAATAATCTGGTCTCTAGCCTCATGCCAATGACCGAACATCCAAAGGTCTGGTTTGTGTTCTTTTCTGAAGATATCCAACCATTTTGACGTATGAGAAGCATTAATTAGTTTCGTGCTTTCAAAAAGTTTCTTGGCAACCCAATGAGGACAGTCATGAGTAAACATGATTTTTGGTTTTACTTCTTTATAAGTTTCAAAATACTTTTGAAAAGCATATTCATGACATTCTTCGTCATGCCACCAACTTCTTCCCGGCTGACGATACATCCAGTCAATTGAAAAAGCTCCACCAATAGCCATCCAATCTTCTCGATCATCCGACAATTTACCAACAGAACCATCTCTGATGAAATTAGGAAATTCTTGACAAAGCGCAGGATCATCGTGATTTCCACGAATAAACTTATGATTTACGTTATCGAGAGGCTCAATTCCAAACCCAATTCCGAAGTCTCCTACCTGAATAGAATGATCGACTTGAGACACAATTTTCTTATATGTTCGATCATTCCGTGAATATCTCCCACGATTCTATATTTCATAATTAAACTCCTTATGCATGTCCGATGCCATGTAAACCATTTTGAGGGGTGAACAATTGATTAAGATAAGCTAAATCAGGATGCACTTTATCAGGTTTCTTATCGTGATGTCTATCCTTTTTTTTCTCTTCATGAGAGCTAGAAGAATGATGATGAGTTACGTGTTGATGAGCCGTCTTATCATGGACCATTGACTGATTCGATTCCGCTCTTAAAATTCCTGTCGTATTCTGTTCAGGAAAGAGAATTGAATCAGCGGCGCTCTTTGACATACGATTAAAGGCAAGAAAATTAGATTCTGAATATCCTTTATCTTCAGGATGGAAAAGAGCTTCGGCTCGATCATGAGACATATATTCTAAATTTGGATTTCTTTCTTGACTCTTTAAATATTCCGCTAATAACGTATTGTTTGGAGTGCGACTAACGGGTCTACTAGGAGTTCTATTTCCTTCGAATTCGGCCAATAAAGTTTTGTTTGGAGTCTGTGTGACAGGCCGATGAGGAGCTTGAGCAACTTCTTGATTGTGATCGATTTGAGCCAACCTTTTACCAATACTTTTGATATATACTCCTCCTCCGGTTCCGAAAGCGTCATTCCCCATTCCAGCCCCAGCAATAGCAGCAGCAGCCCCAACAATGTGCGCTCTGCCGGTATTGATTACTTTATTAGCGACTCCTTGATTATGTCCGTATCCTAACCATTCTAACTGTTGTTCTTTAGTCATGTTACGGAATTTTGGAGAAATTCGCATAAGAGTATTATAATGATCCATAGTATAATTTTCAAAAAATTTCTCTTGCATTGCAGGGTTATGAAGAAATTCTTCATCAGAAGGAGTTGGCAACTTTAGTCTTTGAGCAGTTTCCCGAATTTCTGCATGACCCATCTGATATTTTCCAAGATAATTATTCCCAGCACCTCCTCTTATACCATAACCTCCACCCTTACTTTCAATATCAGTTACGCCTAATCTGTAGGCATCCCATTGTTTCTGAGAGAATCCAGCCTGTAGAGCAGATGTTGCATTTGACTTGATGAGATTATTATCTCCTTTATCATTAGGAGCCATGCTTCTGCCACTGGAAGTACCATGATAAGGCATTCCTTTAGCTTCTCCTCCTGTTACTCCTTCAGGAAGAGCGCCTTGTAAATATGGAAGAGGCGAAACGTAACCATGGCTCGTTCCAAATTTTTGCATATCTCGATCATAATCTGAAATCTTGGCATTATTACTTTCTTCGACAGCCGGAAGAATTTTGTTAATCTTTTCTTCTTCCTCTTGTCTCCTAATATCAGACTTATGAAGTTGATCATTCATTTCTTCAAATGTTTTCAAATATTTGTCATAACTTATCTTACCATCTTCATAAGTTTGAGTAAGTTGCTTCATGGCTCTTTGAAGGTCTTGAATGTTTTCATTAAGCTTGTCAATTGTTTTGACGCTTTGTTCTAATTTCTTGTCGTCAGGAGACAATTCAGAAGGTCTTAAGGCAAAGAAATTCTTCCAAGTAAATTCGTTATCTTTGCTTCTCAGATAAGCTCTTGATCGAGATAATTCTGTCTTGGCTTTATCGTATGGCGATGCATTTGGATCGATTGATTGATGCATGTCTTCATCATTTTTGTTACGAAAATAATCAGCCGCCAGAGAGCCTAGAATTACGCCGCCTAATGCGACTCCTCCTGATCCAAGGGCTTCTCCTAAGAGAGGCAACATTCGCTTTAGAAGGCTTCCTGCGGCTCCTCCTAACATTCCCCCTACAAGTCCCCCTCCTGCTCCTCCAAGACCTCCAACCCCTCCTACTGAGGCCATATCACCGCCTGCGTTAACAACTCCTGCGCCGACTACTCCACTCCCTTCTCCCATACTCTGAAAGATAAGCTGAAGGAGTAGCGAATTCTTTTGCATTTCTCCATAAATGTCATCGAGTTTATCGACTTGTTGCTGAGCCAGATTAAGCATATCTTTTCGATATGCGGCTCCTCCTTTTCTAGAAGAACCAGAATTATCATCGTCATAACTGTATTTGAAATTGATGGGTCCGAAATCTGAGCGAGCCTTGTCAGCCGTCGAATCTTCGGCTTCATTCATCACAGATTCATTAATTTTGTTAACTTGATTCTCTATAGAGAGAGCGCCGGGGGCATCTTGACCGGCATTACCTTGAATAGAACTTGTGGCAGGATAACCGACTCGAATGACTTTCCCTAGTTCCGCATTATTTTCACCAAAATTTGAAGGCAATATGAAAATCCTCGTTTTTCAATTATTTATTTCGAGGATTGGATGGGGGAGAAGGATTCGAACCTTCACCTGATTGATTCAAAGTCAACCGTCACTACCGTTAGACTATCCCCCAATGGCTCCGGGGCAAGTATTCGAAACTCAACCTTCTCCTTCAGAGGGAGACATTCTGCCATTAAACTAACCCGGATCAAATGTGTGTAGATCGATTCGCAACTTCGACTTACAACGCGGTAAACCCCTAATACGCCGGGGAGTCGTTCGCTCTGATCGTACTCAGCTACACTTTATTATTTATCATTACATATAATCTTTTGGAATTATATTTTCAAGAGATAAATCAGCATTTCCTTTATCAACCACATAAAATGAACCATTTTTCATATAAGTAGCGTCAGAAATAATCATTCTGACCTGACGAAGTTTACTTAGAATATGTCGAAGAGATTCTAAGGTTTCCTCTCCTGCAATCCCATCCTGATAATTGACAATACAAGCTTCAAGTTGGGCGTCAAGAGAAGAATCAATATAAACGTCTCTTAGCCCATCTTTGATCGGCACCTGAAGCTGAGTAAGAGGAGGGAACATTATATCCGCCACCTTCTCTAATTCTTTGGAAGTATATATTTTTTTTGGTCTAAACCAATCAAATATCATAATTTATAGCTACTACTCTAACTCTAGAAACATCAAATGATATCTATTCTTCACTTTTCTTCTCTTCGGGAGCCGCCTTCAACTCGACTGATTTTGTCATTTCTTTTCCATCACGAATAATAATCATATCAATTTTCTTCTTAATTTCGGAAGAACCAACGTTTTGCTGAAGAGAACGTGTGTCAGTGATCTTCGTCCCGTTGAAAGTTACAATTACGTCTCCCAACTCTAATCCAGCCTTCTCTGCTGGACTGTCCTTAACCACAGAAGCCACCAAGGCACCATTCGTGTCATTAAGATGTAGACCGACTTTCATTTTATCGTCCAGACTCATGATCTGCACACCAAGATAACCATGATCGATCTTATGATATTTTATAAGTTTTTCGATGGTTGGTATCAATACTTCAGAAGGAATCGAAAAAGCCACTCCATCTGAGGCTCCTGATGGACTATAAATCAGAGTATTCATTCCGATAACGTCCCCATTCCTATCGAACAGGGGACCGCCGGAATTGCCTCTATTCACGGTAGCATCGGTTTGAAGATAGTTATCATAAGGGTTATCAGGAAAGAATCGGTTTTTGGCAGAAATGATTCCTGTGGTGAAGGTTTCGCCTAGACCAAAAGGGTTGCCTACAGCCAGAACTCGGGCTCCTAACTTAACATTTGTTGAGTCGCCAAAATTAACAAATGTTAGAGGAGAATCGCTTTCTACTTTCAGGACAGCAATATCAATCTTACTGTCTTTACCAATAACCTTAGCTTTGAGTTTTTTTCCATTTGAAAAAGTCACTGTAATATCATTAGAATCACCAATAACATGATTATTCGTGATAATCGTTCCTAAAGAATCAATAACAAATCCTGAACCAAGAGCCATTTTTTCTTTTTTCAGATCAGGAAGATTGACACCATGCTTCTTGAGAAATTTATTGATCGGAGCATCTTCCGACTTCTCAGGAGTATCCTTAACAGAAGAGACGATATCCTTATTTGGTTGAACTGCCAAAATTTCTACAACAGCATCCTTTACCCTATCAACTAAAGAAGGAAGAGAATCATAATAAGACGAGTCAAAATGTGTAAAGTCATAATCCTCATTATATGAGTTGTTGTTATATGACCAATTTTTTTCATATGTATAAGTTTGAGCCATACTCCCCGGAATAAATGACAAAAATGCTAATACTGCGACGGTTCCAAAAAGTTTAGCTGATAGTTTCATTTCTAAATTTCTCCTTTTTCACTATTTAATATGGTGGGCCTCCTTGGTAACGATCCAAGCCGAGAACAGTCATCTACTGCTAAATAAGGGCTTATAAGGCCCTCCCGCGCGCCTGCGCCAAAGCCCGTATATAAGAAAATGGTGGATTGAGAAGGACTTGAACCTCCAACGCTCGCCTCTTCAGGGCGACGCTCTACCATTGAGCTACCAATCCGTTGACCCGGATGGATTTGAACCACCAACCAGACGCCTATCAAGCGCCTACTCTACCGTTGAGCTACGAGTCATCAAAAACAATAATCAGAAGCAAGTCAGTTGCAGCCTTCTTGCTTCCGGGACCGCACCGCTCTAAAGACGGAGTGAAGGACTGCGATCCCCCGGTCCTACCTTCGTCTATCAGACGATAGGGTCCACTTTTAATTAGTTCCACTGATAGCAGACCATCTATCACTAGCAATCCCAATTCTGTCAACAAAGACTTCCTCTCAGGATCGATGGAACTAATTAAAAAGTGGCTCCTGAGGCTGGATTCGAACCAACAACCTTTCGGTTAACAGCCGAAGACTCTGCCGTTGAGTTACTCAGGATCAAAATTTTATTTATTCCTTCTCCGTCCATTTTGCAATAAGGAAACTAAAAATAATTAACCCTATTGCCCACACTCCTATTACGAAATGGTAGTCTACACCAGAACCGATCATAATGAAAGAGAAAATTACGCCTCCTATCAACAAAATGACGGCAAGATAGTAGAGAAAAACTAAAACAAATGCTGCTCCCGGTCCATATTTGAACAAGACATAAACTAGAAGAGCAATTGCTAAAATTTCAAACATCAGAAACTCGGATCAGGAAATTCGTCTTCCTTCCAAGGAAGGATCAACTTCCTATCAGAACGGCGAAAGAAAGTCAATATTGAGGCGGCGACGAACATCAAGAAAGCCCCCGCGATCATCAAATCCTTCATTATATTCCTCCTTAGTGACTGATAGGATGAAAGTTTCCATCCCCATAGGCATACGTCTTGGGGAAATCGAAGAGAAGCTTGATTGCCTCTTCAAATTCCAAATCAATCTGATACGCCTTCAGGTCTGTCTTCTGAAGAACATGAGCCCACCAGCGATGATTTCCGTCTAGGACATATCCGTCCTTGGAGACCAAAATGGGTTTGTCCATAACAGTCTGATCCATTGCATGAACCTTTGACCAATTCACCCTCTGATGGGCGTGAAGCTCCTTCGGATGAAATGTCTTAATTTCCATCTGAACATTTCTCTCCTTCAGAAATCCGAAAAAGACAACATAATCCTTCTCGTCAATCTGAGGCATCTCGTCGCGAGGAATGTAGAAAGGCAGAAATTCTCCTGCCTTGTAGAATTGACCATTGGCTCCGACTTCGCCGCCTTTGACAGCACGAACATCGAGTGGATGATCATACCAATCATAAACTGACATCGTTACCTCCTAAAACTGTAATCAGAAGATAACAAATATTTTTAAAATGTCAAGAGATTATTTTTGATAAGAAGGCATGTTAGACGCCATGACCTTCTCGGTATTGCCTTTCATCCATGATGACACACCAAGCACGGCTCCCATTGCGAGATGATAGAATCCGCCGCCCTGAAGAGTGACGGGAATCCATTCTTTTGATTGTTCAAAAGGAACATGCATAAACCAGTTGCTAATTAACACCAAAATAGGACAAAGTAAAAAGTCGCTAAGACAAACGACAGCATAGCTCCACGCCATGACAGCACGCCATTCGAGATACCACTTTTTGTTTAAGAATGTATCCTGAGTAGCATCAACTAAAACAGGAGAAATACCAGCAGCTTCAACTTCTGCCTTTACTTGGTCGTCCATAGAATATCCCTTTTTTAGGGATATTTATATTATAGAATCCAATCTAAAACAACATCATCCTTTTCAAGAGGACGAGTAACCTTCCAAGAATTCGTATTTTCTATAACTCTTTCGATGTTATTATTTTCGACATTCTTTCTAAGAATCTCTTCATTAGAATCAGTTCCGGCTAGAATTTCCTCTGCCGTCCTAACCTTTCCTCCCAGATAATAAAGACAACTGAAAGCTGATAAATGACTGTTCATCTCGTCTTCATTCCGTTCCCATGTCTGAAATTGGAAGGCATAGGGAGTTGCCCCATATCTCTCCATAACAGAACGAGCCATACTCTTAGCCTTCTCAACATCCCAAGAGTCAATTTCTTTTGACGTTTCTTCCGAAACGATCGTTCCCGGAGAGTAAAATTTAACGAAATGTTTCTTCATCAATTCATTCCTAATGCTTGAAGATAAAGATCAAGAACTGTCTCTTCCTCAATTCGACTATCACGATCTTGCTTACGAATTGCGACGATCTTTCGCATGATCTTAGTGTCAAATCCATTTGCCTTAGCCTCAGAATAGATGTCCTTAATCTCCTCTGCTAGAGCCTTCTTTTCCTCTTCCATACGTTCAATTCGTTCAATAAAGGCAAGCAGATGTCCTGCGTTGACTTCATCAGTCGAATTCTTCTCAACAACTTCCTGAATTACGTCATTCATTTTCATTCTCCTCTTTACCAACTTCTACATACGAAGCCATTTTCTCAGTCCTTATATTGAAACGTATTTTTACACCAAAGAGGAAAATCTGTCTTCATGAGAGTTTCCATGAAAGCGTCATTATCTTCAATATCCTTTCGATAAAAAGTCTCCTCAGGCTTAGTTGCCAGAGCATACCGTTGAGCATTCGGACGAATAACATGACCAGACTCTACCGCCAGATCAAGCATTCCTGACCATTTCTTGATACCTTCTTCGAAGGTCACTTCGACCGGAATCTTCATATTCTGGCGAACGAAACGAGACTTGTTAATGTTGATATTAAATTGAAATCCCGTTGTAGTTCCATCTTTATCTTTCTCAGTATTGACACCAATAATCCAGATACCATTCGCATTGTAAACGGGTCCGCCGCCCCCACCAACGATTTCTGCCTTAGACATTCCGACAGTTGGATCATAAGTGTGGTTGATAACTATCAGATAAACTTCCTTGATATTAAGAGTAGCACCAATCACTCGGAAATACGAACGAATACCCTTTGCTCTTGTCATATCCGTCACGTCATTTCCCTTCTCAGCGTCTTCCATTTCCTTAGTAGAAGGAAGGTTGCCAAGAGAATCAACAACAACCAGAAGCTTATCCTTTGAATCAGGATCAACAAGCTTCAACTGACTTGCCATATCAAATTTAAGCTGTTCAACAGTAGTTATCGGAGAATGAATGATATTTTCCGTGGTCATTCCGTTATAATAACTCTTCGGCATACCGAATTCAGAATCATAAATCAGAACAACACCTTCAGAAAACTTCTTAATGAAAGTATCTGCAATCTCAAGAGCGAATTTTGATTTAAACCGTCTCGACTTGCCTGCAATTTGCAGGACGCCGGGAACCATCCCTCCATAAAGATCGCCAGAAAGAGCTAAGTTCAGAGCAGGAATTCTAGTGATCAGAGTCTCTTTAACAGACCAAATCTTAGATTCCATAATAAGAGAAGTTTCCTTAATCTTAGAATTTTTGATTAATTTATCTTTTAAGCTCATTCTTTTCCTTTATATATTCTTCAATTTTCTGCTGTAAGTCATTGATAACTTTGACTCTTTTAGGATTGGTTTTCTTAAAATTTTCAAGAAAAGGCCAAATAATATCTTTCAACCCTTGAAGATCATCATACTTTACTGAAGGTTTGTCAAGAGAAACTTCATTAGTAAATCCGAAATCAAAGAAATCAATCAATATTCTTTTCTCTTATTTTTATCTATAAAATATTGAAAATTATCACTCAAACGAACATTAGAAGGAGAATTAATAAACATAGGAGCAATATCTTCTGGATGATAGCCTGCAAGACCACAACCAATAACCGTTACAAAATATTTAGTGTCAGGATGATTAGCGGCCCATTTCAGAAATTTATCAATATATTCTTCAATTTTATTCAAAGGAAGAACCTTCAATTTTTCGTCTTTGATAGGAATTGCAAACGACTGCCCACATTCCCCATAACCAATTCCATTATGAGCCCCATAAACCTCTTTAGCAGTCAGAGCAGCGCCTTTCTCATGTCTGCCAGCTTCATTAGAGCTAAAGACAAAAACCTCGCCCTCGTGCGTCCTAGAGCCGTCTGATTGCGTCTGGGATAGACACTCACATTCTAGATAGAGACCACAAGAACAACCTCCTCCTTGATCATACTTTGCCATGACGTTCTCCCATTAGCATATTAAATGTTTCGACAAAAAGAGTCGCAGGATTTCTTACTGAAAAAAGTGAATAGTTATAAGGTTCTACATCTGGCCATAAACCTTCAATATAAGGAGGTTTAAATAAACTATTCCTTTCGGTAATAAGCATTCTTTCGTCTGCTCTCTTGATCACGTCATCCCACTTTCCATCATACTTCAGGTTGAATTTTCGAGCAATATATGTTTCAATCTCAGTCTCAAGGAGTTTATAGGTAGGAAATTTTCTCTTTAAAGGACGAGGTAAATCAACAATAAATGCTTCAGAAGCATCATGCATGAGAGCCTCTAAAGCTAAATCTGATCTGTTTTCAAAAACCAAAACTGAAGTATAGACATTTAAAGAATGCTCACAAACTGAAAAGAAACGTTCACAATGTCCTCCAAATCTACAAGTGTTGGCAAGAGCATGAGCAATAACTTCAATATCTAATTCATTACTTTCAATATTGTTGTAATCGAAAATTTTATTCTTAAAGGTTTGAATCAATGTACTCTCCACATCCATAATACTTATGGACTCTTACACTCTTAGGAAATCTTCGACATTCTCTATAATTTTCATTTCGATCTTCATAGATTTCATTAAGAATTTTGTCCGCTTCAGATAATTCTTTAGGAAACCCTAAGAAAGTCTTTCCTGTCGGCTTAGGAATAAGTTCGTAATTATAAGTATGAGAGAATTTACAATTACGGCAGAATCCAAGATGTTTATCCATTTACTTTCCTCATATCTCCCCAAGGATTAGGTAACTTTTCAGGAAATACAAAACTTCCTTCATTTTCGAGATATTTTTCCACGTTTCTCTTCGCTTCAGGAGAGTAGAATACAGAAAAATGAACGCCTTTATGACTCTGAGAGCCTGAGACGAATTTGTAATTTCCTTCTCCTAATATATAAACTAGTTTAGACAAACCTTCTAAATCTGTCCAACCACACTCATATATTTCCCAATCACTTGGAATATCAAGTTTAACTCGCATTATATCTATAAAATCAACCATCAATACCATCCTATGACCCAGAAACAAAACCCAATTGTGGCTATTCCTCCAATACCGGCAAAAAGCCCCAAAATATCAGAAACATTATGGAAATAATTCATTCAGATCACCAAATTTCTCTACTTGCCAACCGATAGCCTGACACACATGCTTAATAGGTTCAAGAAAATTCTTCTCCCACTGAATTTCATAATCAATGAATTTGTCTATTTCGAATTCAGGAGGCGGATTGCCTTTAATCGCGATCACATTCTCTCTGGTAGGATTTTCTTTCTTTAGATAAGCAATCTTTACTTTATCGAAATTATATATCCTTTCGTATTTCTTGTCAAGCCCCATCTTTTCTATCATAGAATTATAAATTAGCGAACCTCTGACATGAATAGGAGTTGCTTTCTTATAAAGAGAGTTATGATCAAAGTATTTCTCAAGATTCTTCACAGAAGTAGGTTTTCCTACTTCAAGAAATTCCATATTGAAAAACTTTTCCTTAAACTCTGAAATATAACTTATAAGACCTTCTTGATCTTCCTTGAATATAAGTCTGAAACATTCAAGCATCGTATCACGACAGACTTTCGGAACAGACGAGCGTTGCGTCTCTAGACCAGTCACCTTCATTTTTGGTTTTGCTAAATAGTTTCCTTCTTTGAAAAGAATATTCAAAACGTATCTTTTTTTCT
>Ga0134128_10007340_pt1 | contig 13320 bp, 19 predicted proteins | sample KB31754_FD_96462 | JGI IMG/M metagenome (GOLD analysis project Ga0134128, IMG submission 96462) | Terrestrial soil microbial communities with excess Nitrogen fertilizer from Kellogg Biological Station, Michigan, USA - KB3-175-4 | ecosystem: Environmental > Terrestrial > Soil > Unclassified ... | reverse complement strand
CAATAATGGCTATACAATATTTGTGAGTATAGTTGATAAATGTTATTTGATCATCATTTAGTTTAAAATTGGAAGCAAAGTTATCAGTAGCAGACGATTCAAAATCATTGGTTATAGATTCTTTGATAATGTTGGATGAGAAGGCATCATCATCTGATATTTTCAATTGTAATTCTCTCCATCTATATCATCCTCTTCATTCTCCTCTGCTATTTTGTCTTCCAATTGTATTATCTCCTGTTGAATAATATATAAAATTATTCTATTTAACCTTTTTGGAAATTAATCCCATTTCTAAAGCATAAATTAAATAGCAGGTGACAATCTCACACCATTTTAATTCTTAATATTATGGAGTACTGTATTGATAGAGATAAAATCTATTGTAAAAAAAGTACAATTGAGGATTAAATTTTTTATACATATAATATTTGTTTAATTATGGCTTAGTTTTATACTTATAGTAAAAAGTATTTTCTATGATTTCCATTTTTGTCTGGAATAGAAGATGATGATGATAAAACTACGGCAAAATCAATTTCCAAAAACCCCATTAAAACAACAACAACAACTACAGCAAAAGTAATATCTTTATGGAAAAAATGGAAATATTGTATGGCTCTGAGAACATTATAAAAAGTACAATTGAGGATTTTCATTTAATTATGGAAACATTTGATAATTGTACTATTCAACTGGCCCTTCTCTATATTTTATAATAATCCTATAAGGAAGGAGTTTATTGCTCTTAAAAAGATGAATAAAACTCCTATTTATTACCGAAATTACTAAAGACAATGTTAATTATTGTAAAGAGCTAATGAAAATAACAGAACTTCAGAATCTATAGGAAGTTAAAGGTATTTTGAATATCCGATGGTAAGAATTATGGAGGTTCAGTCACTGTAAAAGAAGGACAACCTCTTATGGAAATTATGCGAAGCAATGTTAGAACCTTTGTAGAGCAACAACACTTTTCCTTTGAAACTTTATGGAATAAGGCTGTTCCAGCTGAACAAATGCAAAAAAGGGTTTTTAGATTTCCTAGAATAGATTCCAATACCTTGCTAATGGAATTGAAAAACATAATAATGAAAAGATGAATTTTTTTATGAATATCTTTCTGATAAACTTGAAAGAAATGATAATAGAGACATAGCAAAAGAACAATTAAAATTTAATTTTAAATCATCTGCACCATCAACAGATAATAAAAATTAAATCGATGTCCAGATATTTTTGTTAATGATAACAAAGAAAATATAAGTCAACTATTGTATGATTTATTGTATAATGCAAATAAATTTACTGTAGCAAGAACAATTTCTATCGTTATGAGTGTAATAGATATTGGTAACAATGATAACAGTTCGTCATTGTTAGTATAAAGGATTTGAAAGTATTAATCCTGACAATCTTCCAAAATTATTTAAAAAATCTTCTTCAAAATCATTTCAATGTAAAGGATTAGGATTAATTATGCATAAAATTATTGTTGAAGCCCATGTGAGTAAAATTTTGACTCGACAATTAAAATGAAAAAGGGGCCAACCTTTTCATTTATCTTACCTTTAATTAATAATTATTATAATGTAAGTAGTTGTTTATAGTTGACATATGTTTATACGATATATTTGTGGTGGCAATTAGACAAATATATTTATCTTGAGCGCAATTATATAGTTAAGATTACTTTTGTTTTTTGCTAATAAAAAAACAAATATTCTAGATATTGAGTTTCATTTTATAAAAAGAAACTTTAAAATTAATGATTGATTCCAAATTAAACATTTTTGTTTATTGGCCCAAAGTTTTTGTAACTGTCCTTCTCATACCAATAGTAACAAATCTTTCGTTGAATTTTTCCTCGATTATATCTTTCCTTGATACTACCCCTATAATCCTATTATCACTTTCTTCATCTACTACTGGAATCATCTCGATTCCCTTTTTATCCATGATGTCTATCATATCCATCATATCTGTTTTTTGATTTATTACAGTGGGATCTCTTGTCATTATATCTCCTGCTTTAAGTCCATCTATATTCTTGTTATCTCTTATAGCACGAAGTATGTCAATAATAGTTAATATTCCAATGACTTTTCCATCATCATCTATTATAGGAATACCATTTATAGAACGTAAAATCAATCTTGTACCTACTTCTGAAATTGTGGCATTTTCTTTGGCAGCTTCAATATCCGTTGACATTATATCATAGGCTTTCATATTTTATGTTTAATGCTTATTTTATCAATAAATTTCTTCTGTCTCAAAGATTATATTTTTATTGGAAAATTATTTTAGTATTTGAAATCTATTCGTCTTATTGATATATGTATATATACATTTATTTTAAATATTGTTTCTGTCTGCATATGTTTAAAATGATATTGTTTGTTTTTTATTTTATTGTTTTAGCTTTAGTATATCCTATTATGTTTACTCTTATATCAATAAATTTAAAAGTTTAAAGCAAATTTATGCATATGTTATATAGATAGAGAATGAGTTTCTCTGATAGGTTTATTAATTTAATAAAACAAAAAGTGAATAAAATTTTAGAAAAACATGAAGATCCCCGTGAAGCATTAGATTATTCAGCTATAAAACAAACAGAACTTCTACAAAGACTTAGACGTGAAATTGTAGAGGTAGTTGCATCTAAGAAAAGATTGGAAATGCAGAAAAATAGACTTTTGGAAAATATTAATAAATTACAAGAACAAGCAAAAGCTGGAGTAAAAACTGGCCGAGATGACTTGGCCACACTTGCACTTGAACGAAAAAATGCTAATATTGTACAGGTAAAAGAATTGGATACTGAAATAGCAGCAATACAAAATGAACAGGAGAAATTAGAAAATGCAGAAAAACGTCTTTCTATAAAAGTTGAAGAATTCAAATCCAAAAAGGAAATAATAAAAGCTCGTTATTCTTCAGCTGAAGCTGAAGTTAGAATAAAAGAAAATATAACTGGTATATCTGAAGAAATGTCTGATATAGGTGTAGCAATGAGTCGTGCTGAAGAAAAAACTGAAGAAATGAAATCTAGGGCAATGGCTATCGATGATATGATAGATTCAGGTTCCCTAGTTGATTATACAAATAATAAAGATCAAATAGATTCTGAGCTTGAGAAAACCGAAATAAAAAGTAGAGTAGATGATGAATTGGCACGGATTAAAGCTAGTGTAAATAGAGCAACTTGATAAGAATATTATCAACATTAAAGAAAGGTAACAATTAAAATATCTTTAGAAAAAGAGAGCGGAGATTGTATATTATGAATTCAAATACTAACACTAAAAAAAAAATTATTAGATTATTAGGTTATGGACAGTTCTACATAGATGATGATGTGTTAAATGAGCTGAATTCAATTGATAATGGAATTGTAAAATTATTGGAAAACAAAGAAAATAATATTGATAAATCTATTACAACTGAATTTGAAAAACAATTACAACTATTAGAGTCTATAGTACGGCAAAAAGGAGTTGCCATTGGATTTGATAAAATAGTATCATCTGACATAGTAATGCCCGGTAAAGATATAACAATGAAAGAGGCAAGAAACTTGTTTAAGGGAGAGGGAATTATTAAAGATATGTATTAAATTGACCTAATTTAATTTGTTATTGATTTGGAAAATAATTAAGAATATCTATTATTTGGTCATTATTTTCTTAGATGAATTGAGGCTTATGGGTTCAATTGATTTTGGCCTATTATATTCTAGATGAAATATTTTAACATTGTCTGCGACCTTAATTTCTATAAATTAAAATGGAATATCTTTTATTGGATACCATTTAGATATATCAGTTTCTGCAGAAATTAAATTTTTTATTATCGATAATACTTGCATCTCTTTGGTTGTATCTCTTTGAGAGTTATTTGGTATATATGGATAAAAATTATTAGTTTTATAATTATAAATTAAATATAGGCTTTTGATATTATTATAATCTTTAATGTATCTGCCGGCATTATTTTCCTCAAAAAAGTTTCTATTTGTAAAGTTAAACTTGAATATTGCAGATAGTATTTGATCTGAAAAACCGTTTTCTTCTATAATATCTCCCGCAGATGAGAGTCCTGCTGCAACATTTGTTATAGTATCTGAATTGGTTGTAAGATCTTTAGCAATAATTATAAACCATAAATAATTATAAGAATCTAAAAATATATTGTATCTGAATTTAAATTCTTCTTTAGAGGCATCTAGAAAATCCTTGCAATCTTTGATGGTGTTTTCAAAAAAGGATCCATTTATTTCCTTGATACAAAGTGCTGCAGAACCTGAAAATTGCAAATCTAGTTTTTCTTCCAATGTGATGCTTGCAGAAGTTAAAGAGAATATGGCATCAGAATCATCATCGTGTTTATTGGAATCAAAGTCTAATTCAATTTTATTTAATAATCTTTTAAAGAATTTCAATACATAGAAGCCTCCATATCTAAAAGTCTTTGTATTCTTTTTTCTACTGGTGGATGAGTTGAGAATAGATTTGCAAAAGTACTTGATGATATGGCCGGGATTATGAAAAATGCATTCAAACCTTCAACCTGCCTTAAATCTCTGTCAGGTACTCGATTCATTGTTCCACTTATCTTCATTAAAGCATTAGCAAGTTTAGCTGGTTTTCCAGTCATCTGAGCTGAGCCTCGATCTGCTGAATATTCCCTATAACGTGATATTGCTCTAATAATAAAAAAACTAATTAGCCATGTGATAAAGGCAACAAGTATTATTATTATGATGGCACCTCCATTATTTCGATCCCTATCTCCATAACTGTAAAAGCTTCCAAAGTATCCAAATTGCATTATCTGAAATGCTATGGTTGAAAATAAACTTGCAAGAGTTATAACCATTACGTCTCTGTTTTTGATATGAGTTAATTCATGTGCTAGTACACCTTCTAGTTCATCATCGTCTAGTATTTCCAATATTCCTGTAGTTACTGCAACAACAGAACTATGAGGTCCTTTGCCTGTTGCAAACGCATTTGGGATCCTGCTTGGAGCGACAGCAATTTTTGGTTTGGGCATATCATTTCTAGAAATAATTCTCTCTACCATGGAATGCAAAGATGGATACTGATCCCTTGAAACTATTCTTGCACCACTGCTCCAAAGAACTATTTTATCTGAAAAAAACCATTGAGCAAGAATAAAACCTGCAGAAATAATCAATATGGGAAAAAAACCGAGTCCTACTCGAGCAAGAACTGCAATAAAAATAATATATAGTAATGCAAGTAAGGATAAACAAAAAATAATTCTTACGGTGATTCCGGTATCTCTTTTTTGCCAGGGATGTTGCATGTTTGTAATAATAAATATGTTGATTTGATATTTATTATATTATAATTAAATGGCTAAAATAAGATTTATATTTTTTTTATATTTTTTTCCTATAATTTTTTAATGTAGATATGTTTATATGGATTGATTATTGAAAATCTTATTTTTTCTACCTTGATTATTGATATGGAGTTTTCTTATTTTAAATTATTTTATTTTGTATTTGTTTTTTTAAATTGCTATATTTGAATAGAAAAATAATAGATCTTTTGTTTTTTGTTTATATTCAACTTTGATATTTTTTACTGGATTGATTGTTTGATTTTTGGTCTTAATATCTTCGATAAAATTTTAATTCTTACATTATAGATAGGATCGCCATTTTGTAATACTATGTTTGATTTTTGTATTTGAGTCACAGTACTTTTTAATTTTAGTCTTGTTCCATCATCGTTTATTATATATTCATTCCATTTTTCAGAAATTGTGTTAAAAGGTGTTTCTATTTTATAAGATAGTTCGAGTTCTTGTTTTGTATATGTTTTTGTATGTGGATTGCCTTTTGATTTATTGGAAAAAATAAATGATTGTATTGATTGGAAATCAAACTCATATTCATTTCCTCTATTAGGGATGTTATCAGTGGTTTTTTTGCTACCATTGGTTAGTTTTTTAACACCAGTTAAAATTACTCTGTTTTTTAGTCTTGTTCCATCAGTTAGCTGATACATATCCCAAAATTCTTTAATAACTTTAAAATCCAAAGTTACTATGGCGTTATTATCTGACATTATCTAACTTTGTTTTTTTGTTTATCTGACTATATAATTGCTGATCAGTTTTCATTTTACTTAAATTTATTTTTCTATTGAATTTGACATTTGTTGTTTGGGTTCTTAATTGTCTGTAGAAGAATGTCTACTTATTGGTAAACGATTGTTAATATGTGTGTAACTTCATTTTCATATTTATCTTATTTAAATATTTAAAATAATTTAATCTTCTTTTTTTATATATCTTAATACTTTTTAAAGTATGAGGATATTATAATTCAATATCATTTCTGATTGTATTTTACACTTTTCATAGTCTAATTGTTAATTCAATCTCATTATTTGTTTCTTTTTGCTTCTTTAAAATATTTGTCTTAGATTATTTTGATTATATACAATATGTGCACCACTAGAAAATTACACCATTCTTTTAGTTAGTGTCAAATGCAAATTTAAGATTAAACTCCCGATTAAACTTTACTATTCACAGTCTGTTATAAAGAGACTTGATAAAAATTACTTTTTTATAATTTGTTAATTTGTTATTCTATTGAATTTCCGCCAAAATTTATTGCATTTTGAGAATTTATATTATTACATGATATTTGTATATCTGAATTCGGCTCACATTTTATATTTTGATTTGCTATTTGATCTTGTAGAATTTCTTGATCAAAAGAGTTATCATTATCCTCAAAACCATTGTTTATGGTCTTGCTTAAGTCATTATTAAATAATTCGTTTCCGCCAAAATTTATTGCATTTTGAGAATTTATATTATTACATGATATTTGTATATCTGAATTCGGCTCACATTTTATATTTTGATTTGCTATTTGATCTTGTAGAATTTCTTGATCGGATTGAGTATGCTTTTGCGATGTTCTATTTTTTTTTGCCATAGAATAATCGTGGATAGTAATTATACTAAAAAACAATGGTAATACAACAATTAATGTTTTTAATACCATGATTTTTTCTCTTTTACTTGATATCAAGATTATATCTTGTAAAAGCAAAATAAAATATTTAAATTTCTTTTATTAAAACTGTTATATTTTTCTGTCGAATTAAAATAAATAGTAAATTGTTTGATGCTCTTTTACAATGATTCTTTAATGATTCATGTTTATTGCATTATTGTGTTAGTCTAAATCTGTTTAAAATTTAATGAGGATAATAATAATTATTATAGATTTGTTTGTTTTTTATATAGTTTAAAATATTAGTTTTTAAATGCAGGTCTTTTTTAATTCTTTATGATATTACTTAAATTAAAAATAATGATCTTGGTTTTTTTTGCCATATTCTTTGTTATGTCTGCTAATTTTAAATATCTTTTTGCAACTCCTTCTGATATTAATTCCTTTAATTTATCAAAGGGCTATGTGCATGGAAAAATAGCATTGTTTCTTGCAACTGATTCTTCTGATAACCAAACATCTGTTTCGATTGAATCTTCTGGACATAAAATAAACTATGCTCCTCTTTTATCGGCTATTTCATATTCTTCTTTACAACAAGGATATGATTTTCTCAACGGAATAAAAGGTGAAGGATCTTTTGGATTTCAGCTTCCAGTGTCATCTGCTTTACCTGGGGAAAAAAATTATAGCCCTTTAGTTCATCTTAATTTTATTAAATGGAATGAAAATGTTATACCTCGACTATTGGTATCTTCAGAGGAAATTGAACAAGCATATTTAATAGGCGAAATTCAAATAATAAGGACAAATATTATTATAAATAGTCCTGTAATGGTAAAGTAAAGTTTTCTTTTTTTATATAAAACTTTACATTAAAATTATTTGCAATAGATGTAGGCTTTTTCTTGGTTTGTATTAAAATTACAAATATGTTTTAATGTCTTAACTGTTATAATGTTTGAATCAATTAATTTTATTTTTTTCCCGTCTATAATTCATATGCTTGATTTATTTGGAACAATGGCCTTTGCGGTTACTGGTTCTTTTAAAGCAATTGAACAAAAAGCTGATATAGTTGGAGTCATAATCCTTTCTATAATTACAGGTCTTGCTGGAGGAATAATACGCGATATTGTATTTGGAAGATCTCCTCCGATAGCAATAATAGATCCAATGTATCTTATTATAACAATCTCAACGGGGATTGCAATTTTTTTTCTTTATCCTCGAGTTAAAAAACACTGGAATCTTTTCATTAAATTTGATGCTATAGGTCTTGGTGTATTTACAGTGATAGGTGCCACTGCTGCATATACTCTATACGGTCATAATTTTTTAGTGATGGCCTTTGCAGGAGTATTGACTGCAATAGGAGGCGGGATCTTACGTGATGTTTTTGTAAATCAAATTCCTATAGTGTTCATTAAGGAACTTTATGTATCAGCAAGCTTTATTGGTATTATGATATTTTATGTATTATTAATACTAACTAATTCAAATATTGCTGCTATAATTGCAGTAGTATCTGTAACTACTATTCGTTTACTTGCAATAAAATATAATTGGAATTTACCGCGAACTCGATTATAAAACCTGCAAAAATTTGTAAAATCACGAGAATTTAATAGAATATGACTTTATTTTATACTATAAAAATCATTGAATTAAATTAAAATTAAAAATTAAAAATGAAATTAGTTATTATAATGGTCCTATCCCAGTTGGAATCACTGCTCCGATTATTATTCCAGCAATCCAGACTACAATTGCCACTGCAATTGACTTTAACCAGCTCATATGATATAACCATCGTAATGCAAATAACCATGCAATTCCGCCAACTATGCCAGCTATAGCGCCAGTTCCAAGAAGTGCGTAAACAATCGTAAATACTATAGTCCCAATTATTGCTGCAAAAAAAGCAGATTTTATGCCTTCTCTTTCGCCAAATAATTTGGTAACCACGTAAATAATTATTGTTGATACAATTATTCCTATAATAAAAACAATTATGCTGCTCAATACAAGAAATTATGCAATATATTATTTATAAATAGATTATCAATACTTATAAAATACTTGTTATATTTTTTAATGATATTAAATATAAATACTGATAAAACTCTTACCTAAAAATTCTATTAAGATGCGGATTTTTAAAAAAAATAAGCAATAACTTCATCTTTTTATTTATTTATTAATACTTGTATAAAATGTTAATAATAAAATGTTGTGAATTACTATTTAAGATCTCTTTTTCCCAAACGAGCTCTGTTCATTCATCAAAAGCCCATAGCTTGAAAGGTGCTCTCTATTTCTATCGTGAATGCAAGAAATAGAACGCATTTAAAATATGTATGTTATGTTCTTTGTATTTTTATTTTTCTGGTTTATCTTTAAGAAAAGCAGCAGCAATGTAGACTGGTGCCTTCTAGTGTTTTATCAAAAGAAACTATTATGTTTCTATCTGGAACTAATGGATTTAAAAATTCAAATCGAAAAAAAAGATGTTATCAGAAAGAAAATAATCTTTTTAGAGTTTATCATATAGAAGAAACGATGCTGATTGAAGTTGGCTCTTCTGAATTAATATGGCTCCAGGTAGATAAAGAACCAAAGCACAGGCAAATACTTCATCATATTGATATATATCTTTTGAAAGAACAATATGTTAATTGTAGCTTCATTTTATTGTTGTATCTTTGATAAATAATAAAAACTGTATATAAAAAGGTAAAGTTTCGTAATAATTGGCATTATATAGAATTTACTAATTAATAAATAAGATTAAATATAGAATTTGCTGTTGCTCCTAATTTGTATAATACAATAAAATAATTTGATAATTCTTTTGGGATTATTTATGTAATGGCATTGAATATTTTTATTGGTTGAATGTTTTTTACTTTATTTTAATATGAAATATATTTCATTAAAGCAACCATATGCAGAAATGTTTGCTATCGGAAAAAAATTAATTGAGTGTAGAAAATGGAATACGAAATTTAGAGGCGATTTTTTAATTCATACATCAAAAACTATTGATGTGAAAGCTTGTGAACATTATAATATTAATGGCAATGATATTGCTAGAGGATCTATAATTGGTAAAGCAAAATTATATGATGTAAAAAAGTATTTAAATTATAAAGAATATTTTCTAAATAAAGGAGCATTTTTCTTTAAATTACTATAATAAAAATATTTATGGATTTATAATAAAGGATGCTATAAAATTTAAACTAAGCATTCCCTATAAAGGAAAATTAGGGTTTTTTGAGGTCAATGAATTCAAATAGATTGCTAAGAAACATTATCTTCTTGGTGTTTATTATTTGTTGATTTTTTTCTCTTTTAAATCTTTCGGATATGGTTATTAGAGTAATCACTATTCTGATTCTCTCTTTTTGTTGTGCGGATTATAAAATTATAGACCCATATATTTTAATGTAACATATTTTTCAATTAAAGATAATAAAATTTTTTTAATCTATAATTTCTTTTGACATTTTAGCTGCTTCTACAACACTTTTTATTTCTATATTTTTGCTTTTACTTAATATTTGTGAAATAGATGGCTTTGCTTTCTCTCCAATAATTAAAGTTTCTTTTCCTTTTATATTTAGAATAATTGTTAACTTTTTATTTTTAAGCTCTTCAGCAAAATCTCGTGCATCTTTAATAATGTCCCAAAAACTTAGCTTGCTTTCTGTTTTATTGTCTGTCTCTATCAATTCAAAAATTGATGTATCTTTGACATCAACTATGATGTCTTCCTTAAAGTCTATTGATAAAAGAGGTGTTTCATTATTATCTACTGAAATTTTACCCCTCATATTCAAATAAAAACACTACCTATGCTGATGCATATTTTGAGGGATCGCTTGATGCCGATAATGATGATGAACTGCTAGAGCGAGCTGGTGATGATGGTGATGAGAGGGAAGTTGTTGCAATTGTTATTTTGCCATCGACTACCCATTTGGCACCGCCTAACTCTCTACCACCTGGGCCATGTGCTGACGGTACGTCGATTTCCAAGTGGTCAAAAGTGTATGTTACTGCTACATCCTTATCTATTACTTTTTCAATAACTTTAGAGATTAATTGAGACCAGTGTGATGCTTTCTCTTGCATCTGTGAACTTTGATCTGATCCTTGTGAATAATCACTCATATTCATTTATTATTAACATTCTTTATAAATATATTATTCGAATATTATCAAATATTGCTACTACCTCTACTGCTACTGCTTTAATGTGAATTTTTCTTTATTTTTATTATGATGATATACTTCTTCCTTGTATTATTCTTACTCTTTATAAAATATGATTATTCTATTACATTAATGGACGAGTTTATTGATTTTATATGCATAAATAAATACACAATATAGAAAACAGTATTTGTTATTCAAGTATGCATAGTTAAACTAGATATATATTATTAATAGTTTAGATTGAAATATGTCAAATTCACTTTCTTTTTCAAAGCGAATGGATTTTTTAAGTAAAGATAAACAAAGCAATGTAATTTTGGCAATAGATCCATTGTATAATACGCCTAATTTATTTAATCATATAGTTGATTTAATCACTAAATTAGGAAAATATCTTTGTGCAATTAAATTGAACTTTCATATAATATTGCCATTTTCATTGAATGAAATTCAGAAAATAAATGATATTGCACATGATGAAAAATTACAGGTTATTGCAGATATTAAATTAAATGATATCCCTGATACCAATAAAATAGCTGTACAATACTTATATTCAATGGGATTTGATTCAATTATTGTAAATCCTTTTATAGGAAAAAATAGTCTTAAAACAACAGTTGATTTTGCTCACTCTTTAGGTTGTGGTATTATCTCGCTTATCTATATGAGCCATGATGATGCCCATGAAGGATTTGGTGCATCTATAATTAATTCGACTGAACATAAATCAAATAATCGTTCTAATTTGTTTTATAAGATGTTTTATCAAAACTCTAAAGAATCTGAGGTAGATGGTGTAGTTATAGGAGGAAACAGATTAGATATTCTAAAAGAGTTTTCTTTTAAAAAAAAAATTCCTATTTATTCTCCGGGCCTCATTACACAGGGCGGAGATATTAAATCTGCATTAGATTGTGGTGCTGATTTTTTAATTATAGGGCGAGCAATTTTAAATTCTACTAACCCTTTGCTAGAATTAAAAGGCATCCATACTATGATCAAAGGTTCAATTTTCAAATAATCTAATAAATTCCTGTAAATCTAAATATCATGAGAAAAGGAATATTTTCTATTACTTTTACGCTATTTCTTTTGGCAAGTTTAAGATCAAGTGCGAGTTCTACTATATTATTTCCAACCAAATTTATTATTGACGCATCTTTTAAAAGGACGGTTGCTTCTTCTTTTGTTATTTCTTCACTATAATAGTATTCTTTTGATATATTGATTGTAAAATCGCCTTGATTGATTTTTTTTCCAACTAGGTCCAAATCACATATATTAATAATTTGAGTTTCCTGATATTTTATTTTACGTAAAGCATAATTTTTATTATATGACTTAATATTGTCCATTTCTTCTTCTTCTTCTTCTTTTATTTTCATATAGTTTTTTTATTTACTTTAATTTTAATCTAAAACATTTTATTGTTTGTGATCAAAAAGTAATAATTATGTTATAATAAAAAAAGGTTATTGTCTTCAAATAAAAGATATAGTAGTGATAAAGGTAAAAGAAAAATAGATAAAAAGGGAGTTATTGTAACATTACTCATTGCTATAGGAATTATTGGAGCTAGCTTTATAGTGTGGTTTTTACCTCAAGGGAATAATAATAACAATAATGCAATGCTTTTCTCAAATCCTAATGACACTTTAACTGCAGTTAATAGTCAATTCGTATTACTGAAAACTGAGTTGAACAATCAGATACGAGGATCTGAATCTTCTCAAAATCATTTTAATACTACACAACTTAAAAACAGTATTGATACTTTTATGATACAGAACAATGATCTTATGCAAACATTATTACATGGAAACCCGTCAGGTTCTATGGTCACTAGTTATGTGAATCTAATGAATAGCCTTAAGAATTTTTCATTTTACCTTGGTGATTTAAAAAATATTACTATTTCTACTCATCCTGTCAATATTACTAAAGATTTGACGTCTTTACAAAAAAAATGGTCTGTTATGTGATTTTGATAAAGGATTATTTATAAATAGTATACTTTAAACTTTTAAAAATATGCGACTACTTGAATATCAAGGGAAGGAGCTTTTTAATCAATATGGTAT
>Ga0134128_10007338_pt1 | contig 13322 bp, 14 predicted proteins | sample KB31754_FD_96462 | JGI IMG/M metagenome (GOLD analysis project Ga0134128, IMG submission 96462) | Terrestrial soil microbial communities with excess Nitrogen fertilizer from Kellogg Biological Station, Michigan, USA - KB3-175-4 | ecosystem: Environmental > Terrestrial > Soil > Unclassified ... | reverse complement strand
CTCCGGGAAATTCGGATTTCCTAATGCTAGCACAGAACGCAGAATCCCGTTCAAATGCGAGAAGAATTTCGACGTCGAACGGGAACGATGCGCGAGCGTTACTTACTTCCGGTAACTTTTCCGGCAGCGCCATTGCTTGCCGCGGAAGGAAATTTCTTGCTCATTATCAATTCCGTGCCGTCGTTCGGGCCGCATTGAATGTCGAATTCGTCCATGAACGCGCGCATCAGAAAAATTCCGCGGCCTGAAGTTCGCAGAAGATTTTCTTCCGCCAAAGGATCCGGAACGTCCGCGAGGCAGAAATTCTTGCCCTCATCCAGAACGTGTACCACGAGTTTGCACTCTTCCAGTTCGAGCGTGAGTCCAATCTTGCGGCCGCGCTCTTTCCGATTGCCGTAACTGTAGGCGTTGATGACCGCCTCGCGCACGGACATGCCGATTTTGTGGCAGTCCTCGTCGCCGAAACCGGCCTCCGCGGCCACGCGCAAGGCAATGTTCTCGGCGAGATCCACGCTCTCGAGAAGCGTCTCAAGCGTCACTTCAATGCGCTGGGCGTGCGTTGCCATTCATTATCCGGCTAAGAGTAAAAGAGCGATATGCTCGCACGGGCGAAGCGGGTAAGTCAATCCGTCGCGCGGCACTATCATTTGTCATCCACATCATGGTTCATCGTAGCGCATCATGGTGTGGCGCGCTATGGGCGCAACGTACTACGCCCAGCACAGCGCCCCAAGGGCAGACGTTGTTCGGCTCCGCCTGCTGTGCCTCAATTCTGGTGTATCCTGTTTGCGGTGCCGCAGAGTCAATGGTAGTGCCCATATTCAGTCAATGATGTCCCGCTTGCTCAACATGATCGGAAGAGTGCTGGCACCGCTTCCGGTTCGCGGGAAAGGCCGGCTCACTGGGTTTGTATTTCGACATATCAAGTGCGACGAGATAGTTTGCCATCCAACGCGAGGCGTGGCGGTCCACCTAAGGCCGGACATGCGCATCGAACGATGGATGTGGATTGGCGCCTACGAGCCAAGACTTGTGGGTCTATTGAAATGCATTCTCAAGCCCGGCATGGTCTTTCTCGACCTAGGCGCCAATATCGGTTTTTTCTCCGCGATCGCCGCGGGGCTCGTTGGAAACCTGGGCCACGTATACGCGTTCGAACCCAATCCTTCGTGTCTTCCACTCCTGAGACAGAACTTGATGGCATTTCCGTGGGCCACCGTGTGTCCCATTGCTGCGGGGGACGAAGCAGCCGATGCAGTCTTCTATCAGAGCGACCGAGCCGACGAGGACGGCTGGGATCCCTATTCTGCGGCGAGAACCCGAGGTCTGGCCTCCACGTGCAAGTCATCCGAATCGACGATTGGTGCCAGGTGCACTCGGTCTCGCGCATCGATTTTGTGAAAATGGACATAGAAGGCTCGGAGTATCGCGCGCTCACTGGGGCAAGGAATTTGCTCTCTACATTTCGCCCGGTGATCATAGGAGAGTTGAACGCTGTGTGTCTCCGTCGAGACAATCACAGCCCGGGGGAGGTTATTCAACTTCTTCGCAGTGCAAATTATGAAGTTCTTGCGTTCGATGACAACAATTTTCTTGCGCTGCACCGCGAAGCGGATGAAGTTCGAGCGCGTCTGCGACGCTACCTCAGAAAACCGGCAAATTTCTGAACTCTACGCCCAGTATGTGCGGTCGAGGGTGCGGTATTGAATGGCTTCGCTTAACTGCCGGGGTTGAATCTGCGGAATTCCATCCAGGTCGGCTATCGTGCGCGCCACTTTCAGAATGCGGTCGTGCGCACGCGCGGAGAGGCCGAGCTTCTGAATCGCGGTTTCCAGTAATTTTTCGCCGTCCGCAGAAATGCCGCAGTGTTTTCGCAGAAGTTTCGGCGTCATTTGCGCGTTGGCATAAATTTTCTTGTCCGCCGCGTACCGTTCCAGTTGCAGCCGCCGCGCGGTCATCACGCGCTGACGCACCGCGGCCGAAGGCTCCGATTCCGTTGCGCCGCGCAGCTCTTTGTATTTCACCGCTGGAACTTCGATGTGAATGTCGATGCGGTCGAGCAACGGTCCCGAAATTTTCGACACGTAACGTTGAATCTGCATCGGCGTGCAGTGGCAATCGCGCGTGGGATCCCCGAAAAATCCGCACGGGCATGGATTCATCGCCGCGGCAAGCATGAAGCGCGCCGGAAAACTCACGGAGAGCGCGGCGCGCGCAATGCAAACGACTCCGTCCTCGAGCGGTTGGCGCAGCACTTCCAGAACGTTGCGCTGAAATTCCGGCAACTCGTCGAGAAACAGCACGCCGTTATGCCCCAGCGAAACCTCGCCCGGACGCGGAATCGCACCGCCGCCGATCAATCCCGCGTCGCTGATGGTATGGTGTGGCGAACGATACGGCCGCGTCGCCACGAGGCCGCGCGAGTCGTCGAGAACCCCCGCGACGCTGTGGATGCGCGTCGTCTCGATCGCTTCGTCGAGCGACATCGGCGGGAGAATCGTCGGGATGCGTTTGGCGAGCATCGTTTTGCCCGCTCCCGGCGGCCCGATGAAAAGAATGTTGTGGCCGCCCGCGCACGCTACCTCCAGCGCGCGTTTCGCCGATTGCTGGCCGCGCACATCGCGCAGATCCACCGAATACTGGCCCGCCTCCGAAAGCATTTGCTGGCTATCCACGCTGACGGGCGCAAAGGATTCGGGCGAGTTAATCAGGTCCGCGGCCTTTGGCAGCGACTTCACTGAGAAAACGCGGATGCCTTCGACAACCGCGGCTTCGCGCGCATTCGCTTCCGGCACGACCACATTCTTGATTCCCCGGTCGCGCGCAGCCAGCGCCGCCGAAAGCGCGCCGCGAACAGAACGCACGCTTCCATCAAGCGATAGCTCGCCGAGAAAAACGTACTCATCAAGAACTTTGCCGAAGAACGTCCCCTGGCATCCGAGCAGCCCCAGCGCGACAGGAAGATCGAACGCGGAGCCTTCCTTGCGCATGTCGGCCGGCGCCAGATTCACGGTGACCGCCAAGTGCCCCGGAAAATCGAACCCGCAATTCTTCAGCGCGGCCTTCGTGCGTTCGCGGCTTTCCTTCACCGCAATATCCGCAAGGCCAACCACATTGAAATTCCCAGGCTGTCCCGGACCGATGTCAACCTCGACTTCGACGAGGTAGGCGTCGATGCCGTACACGGCGGCGCTGAATGTCTTAAAGAGCATCGCGAGAGGGAGGCGGCGGCTTTTCGCCACATGCACGATAACCCAAAAGGCACTTCCACGCCACAACAACAACGAGGACCGGCCGGCGACAAACGATTTGTAATGATTATTGACGACTGTCCCTTCGTTCATCGGCAATGCTTTACAAAGCTGCGGCGCATACGTATGCTTGCGCCGAAGGCGCATTAGCCCCGGCGCGCGACAAACGGGCCCGCAAGCGAGCCGGAAATTGATTTCGTGGAGGAGCGGACATGGGTTGGATTCTGCTGGCGATCATCGTGATCCTGGTGATCGTTGTCATCGGAATGTACAACGGGCTGATCAAGCTGAAAGTCCAGTGCGACAACGCCTGGGCGGACATCGACGTGCAACTCAAACGCCGCTACGACTTGATCCCGAACCTGGTGCAAACCGTGCAAGGCTACGCGGCGCACGAAAAAGGAACGCTCGAAGGAGTGGTGGCGGCGCGAAACGCCGCAATGGCCGCGCAGGGGCCCGCGGCGAAAGCGGGCGCCGAGAACATGCTGACCTCCGCGCTGCGTCAGGTGTTCGCGCTGGCGGAAGCGTATCCGCAGTTGCGCGCCGTCGAGAGCTTCACGCAATTGCAAACCACGCTGAGCCAGCTCGAAGACAGCATCCAAAACGCGCGGCGCTACTACAACGCCGTGGTGCGCGACCTGAACACCAAGATCGCGGTCTTCCCGTCGAACATCATCGCCAATATGTTCGGCTTCAAGACGCGCGAATTCTTCGAAGTCGGCGCGCCGGCCGAGCGCGACGTCCCCAAGGTGAGTTTCCAGACAGGTACTCCGCAGTAGTGTGGCGCGCGCGATGAGCAGTTTCCGCCGGGCGGCGATTTCCATCCCGATTTTTATTCTGCTGACGCTCGTTGCAGCGTCACTCGGCGCTTTTCCCGCTCATGCGCGCCAGCTTACCCTCAAAAGTTTCGACGAGCAGGTCGTAGTCCACCCTGATTCCACCATCGAAGTCACGGAAATGCTGGAAGTGAAGTTTGAAGGCCAGTGGAATGGAATCTACCGAATGATTCCGGTGGAATATCGCGGATCGTTGGGGCTGAATTACACGCTGTTTATCGAGGCGGAGGGGGTGACGGATGATAGTGGCCAACCGCTGAAATATGAAGTGAGTCGCGAAGGCCAGTACAAGCGATTCAAAATTTACGTGCCGGGCGCGGTGAATACAACGAAGACGGTGGTGGTGCGCTACAAGGTACTCGACGCGCTGCGATTTTTCCCGGACCACGACGAGCTGTATTGGAATGTGACCGGAAACGAATGGCAGATGGCGATCGAAAACGCGACGGCGCGAATCGAGTTGCCCGCTGGCGTAACGGGCTTGCACGCGGAAGCGTTCACGGGAGGATACGGACAACGCGGGCAGGAAGCGGAAGTGAGGGTCGAGGGGAACGTCGTCCAGATTCGCATCCAGCGCCCGCTGTTCTTTCACGAAGGGCTCACGGCGGTGGTGGGATGGGACAAAGGATTTGTGCATCCGCCAAGCGCGGCCGCGAAGGCAATACTTTTTCTGCGCAGCAACTGGCCATTGTTTCTTCCGGTGCTCGCGTTTTTCACCATGGGGTGGCTGTGGTATTCGAAGGGACGCGATCCGCGGCGGAATCCGATCAGCGTGCAGTATGAGCCGCCCGAAGGCATGAGTCCCGGCGAGGCGGGAACGCTGGTGGATAATGAAGCGGCGATGCGCGACATCACCGCGACGATTGTGGATTTGGCGGTGCGCGGGTTTTTGACCATCGAGCAAACAGACACGAGCCAAATGCTCGGCATGGTCCATCACAAAAATTACATATTCCATCGCACCAAGGCTCCCGCCGACTGGGCGAACTTGAAGCCTCACGAGCAGGCGCTGCTCTCGGCGCTCTTCGACGGCGGCGGCAGCGATTCCGTGTCGCTCACGGATTTGCAGAACCATTTCTATACGCACTTGCCCGCAATCCGTAACCGCATTTTTGATGGCTTGATGAGCGACGGCTTCTATTTGCACCGGCCGGATAAGTTGCGCCAGGGATTCATCGGAGCGGGAGTCTTTATCGGCTTCGGACTTTTTTTCGGAGCCAGCTTGCTTTCGTCGACGATGGGAATTTCTCCCGTAACCACGATTGCCGCGGGAATTCTTACCGGTTTGATTGTCGCGGGCTTCGGATACTTCATGTCCGCGCGAACCGTGGCGGGCGAGCGCGCGCTCGAAAAGGTGCTGGGTTTCGAGGATTTTCTCGGCCACGTGGAAAAAGACAGAATCGAGCGCATCGAAAAAACTCCCGAAATGTTCGAGAAGTTTCTGCCCTATGCCATGGCCCTGCGCGTCGAGAAAAAATGGGCCGGCGCGTTTCAGGATATCTACCGGCAGCCGCCCTCTTGGTATTCCGGGCCCTACGGCATGGGCTTTGCGCCCTACCTGTTCGTCAATGACCTCAACGCGATGTCCATGCAAGCAGGCAGCGCAATGGCCTCCTCGCCGCGCAGCGCGGGCGGCTCCGGATTCGGCGGCGGCGGATTTTCCGGCGGCGGATTCGGCGGCGGGGGCGGCGGGGGATTTTGACGCGGAGGGGCTGCCGCGATCGACCATTTCCGTGCTCGCTGCGGAAAAGCACACGGGCGAGGCCTGTGCCACAGCAACCGTTGGAGCCAAGAAGTGCGTATTATCGCGCGCGCAGCTCGTCGATGCGCTGCACAATGCGACCGTCGGCTTCCTCGATGAAACTGACTTTCACCACATCTCCCACAGCGATTCCCGCCTGGGGCGCGGCCAATTTGAAATCGAAGCGCTGAACGTTGCCATCCGTGGTCACGGCAAGTTCGATTTTCGTCTGCGTCAGACCAACGATCTTGCCCACGAGAATGCGGCGCTGCGCGGACTTCTGATATTCGCCAGTGCGCAGAATGGCGTCTAGCCAACCGTGTTCTCGGAGACTTTCGTCTTCGATCTGGCGTGTCCATGCGCTGAGAATGCTGGACCGGTTCAGGTAACCGACGAGCTTTTTGGAACCGTCGGGGCTGACGATCGGCAGACGTCCGATGTTGTTGTTCAGCATGCGATAGAGCGCGTCGAATGCGCGTTCATCGGGATACGCGACTACGAGCGACTGAGCTCCCGCATCCAGCACTTTTATTTTCCCGCTTGGATCGAGTTTTAGTGCGCGCAATAAATCGCCTTGCGTCACGATGCCGACAAGTTTTCCATCGGCGTCGCAAATGGGGAGCCCTTGCGTCATGTTGAAGCCGGGCTCCTCGCGCCCCATGCGCTCGGCCAGTTCGCCTACAGTCATCTCCGGCGGGATGCTGTGGACGTCCGTGCGCATTACTTCGCTGACCTTGACCACCTGCAGGACGCCTACCTGAAAATCCGTTGGGACGGTCAGGCCGCGTCGCGTGAGCTTCTCGGTCATGATCGAGCTGGGCAAGTAGTGGAGAGCGATCATGTCCGCGATGACACAGGTAATCATCAGAGGCAAGACGGAGTTGTAGTCGCGTGTGATCTCGAACGCGAAAACAATCAGTGCAAAAGTCGCGCGTGCTGCAGCGCCGAACACCGCGCCCATCGCCACAAGCGCGTACGCTCCAGGCGACAAATGTGCCCCGGGAAGAAAATGATTGATGATCATGGCAAAAACGCCACCGAGCGCGGCGCTCGACATGAACATAGGCGCGAGCAAGCCGCCCGATGTACCGGAGCCGAGGGATACAACCAGCGCGAGCGCCTTGAAAACCATCAGCAGGACCAATACTTTCAGGGCGAGATTATTGTGAAGAATATCGGAAATTGTGTCGTACCCCACGCCGAGGACTCGGGGAATGAAAAAGCCTATTATGCCGAGGACAAACGCGCCGACTGCGGGATGCCACAGTTCGTCGAGGGGCAGGTGGTCAAACAAGTCCTCAACCCAGTAAAGGAACTTCGTAAATCCGACCGCCGCAAATCCGCAAATCACGCCGAGAACCAAATAATACGGCAGGCCATGAATCGGGTCGAAAAGGACGTGCGGGTCCATGGAGAACATGGAATGCTGTCCCAGCAGGAACCAGCGCACCGAAGTGGCCAAGGTCGTTGCAATCACCAGAGGAATGAAGGAACGGGCGCGAAATTCGAAAAGGAGCAATTCGATAGCGAGGATCACACCGGCGATTGGAGTGTTGAACGTGGCGGCCATACCGGCGCCCGCGCCGCAGGCGAGCAGTACTTTGCGCTCGGATGCGGTGGTGGCGATGAACTGCCCGACAAGTGAGCCGACCGCGCCGCCGGTTTGGATGATGGGGCCTTCCGCGCCGAATGGGCCACCCGTGCCGATGGCGATGGCCGCAGAGAGCGGCTTCAGGATAGCGACTTTCGCTTCAATCCTGCTGCGGGTGGTGAGCACGGCTTCCATGGCTTCAGGAATGCCGTGGCCTTTGATTTTTTCGCTGCCGTACTTGGCCATGAAGCCGACAATTAAACCGCCGATAACCGGGATGACGATGATCCAATAATGGAAGGGAGTGTTTTCCGGACTGCGAAAATGAAACGACCACGCGTGATAATAAGCGAGATTGGTGAAGAGGCCGATCAGGTCATACAAGATGTACGCGATGAAGCCCGCCGCGACGCCTACAAGGCCCGCGAGAAGTGAAATATAGCCGAGACGAAACGTGCCAGGCTCGATTGTTGCGGAGCTCTTTGAGTGCGCCAGATTCATTGTCAACAAGACCTCTATTCCGTGTGGGGATTTCTGACAGCACCGTTACAAGTTGCGCCGATGCAGCTTCACGCCTCTTGCGCGGCCGTTCCGGCCAGAGTCGCGTGCTCCTTCTCGCGGTTTTCCGGGATTGCTCGCATGGGACATCGCCGCATCGAGTGCCTGTAGCAGAGTGCGGCCGGCACTACGCAGTTCGGCGCGATGCGACAGTGACAGTTTGTTGAGAAGTCGGGTACCGCGGCTCGTCAGGTGCAACAGAACCTCGCGGCGGTCCGCCCGGCTGCTCGTTCGCTTCAGCAACCTCTCGGCCTCCAGACGATCCACCAACCCTACGGCGCTGTGATGCTGGATTTGCAAGCGTTCCGCGAGCACTCCGATGGTTGCCCTGTGCGTTGCAGGGAGGCCCTCGATGGCCAGCAATGCCTGATGCTGCTGGGGTTCAATCCCGGCGTCACGAGCAGCCTGCTCGCTGAAATTTACGAATCGGCGAATCTCGTAGCGAAACTGCGCCAGCGCCTGATAGTCGAATTTGTTTTGCGCGAGCTTATTCACACGCCTTTAATTATATCGTAAGGCGATGTAACAATGTGGCCGATGTGCAAGAAAAACGCGTGCATGTGTATTTATAAACTACACGGTTCGCGGCGAACACGAACAAGGCTCTAGAGCAACCAGGGGATGAGGGCTGGAACGCGGCTGCGATAAACTTCGAATTCCAGGCCGAATGACTGTCGGAGCAAATTTTCCTCGCGGTGAATGCGGACCCATGTTCCGCACAAGAAAAAAGCGATGGCGGCGACGAACATGGGCCACCGGCTGGCAGCGAAACCAGTAGCGATGAGGACGCCGAACATGCCGGTATAAATCGGATTGCGCACGAGACTGTACGGGCCTTCGGTGATTAGCTTGTGGCCTTCGATAATGCGCGCGACGTAGCCCCATTGCTTGCCCAGGACAATGATGGCACGCCACATCAGCCCCAGTGAAAGCGCGGCGAGGACGAGCGCCGCGAGAGTCACGGTGATCTCCGTCCACTTTGGCATGGGCACAATGGGCAAGAAATGTGGCCGCGGAGCAATCCACGCAAGCGCGTAACCAACGGATTGAAGAAGAAGGCCGCCGAGTGATTTGGGGTCGCGTGCCTGCTCCGCTCTTTTTGGAGGCTTCTTGCGCAGGCCAAAAATCAAAGCGAAGACGGTCCACAGCGCGGCCATCACGAAGAAGAAAACAAGTCCAATCAAGTCTAGGGACGACTGCATTTTGCCTCGCCAATCTGAGTTCCCAGTGAAATGGGCTCGTTACAATTTTTTGCGAAAAGATTTCTGCGTTTTGTTAACGCGATAGCCGAGGCTTTCGTAGAAGCGATGCGCACCTTCACGAATCACGTTCGAGCGCAGGCCACATTCAGAGCAGCCTTTCTCGCGCGCCCAGTCTTCCGCGCGGGCCATCAGCATTCGGCCGATGTTCTGCGAGCGTGACGCCTCGTCGACAACCAATCCGCCGATCTCCGCGCGCACATCTGATGCGGCGGTCCGAAACAAGAACACGTCCACATAACCGGCGATCTCACCGCCTCCCCGTTCCGCGACGAAAACAACATGCTCCGCCTGCCCCAAAATGCCCTCAAGACGCGCGGTCACTTGCTTTGCCGTCGAAGGATACCCGAGCTGCCCCGCCAGAGACGCGATCCGCGGCGCATCGGAAAATCGCGCGGCGCGAATTGTAACCCGCGGCAATTCTTCTTCGCCGCCCATCAACCCTCCTCTCAAAAGCTCAAAATAACTTGTCCGAATCGAGCATAATGGTCACCGGGCCGTCATTTGTCAGCTCCACCGACATGTGCGCTTGAAATACGCCCGTCTGAACGCGCACTCCCTGCGTCGCCACGGCGCGAACAAATTCCTCGTAGAGCGATTTGCCCAGCTCGGGCGGCGCCGCTTGAATGAAACTCGGACGCCGGCCGCCGCGCGCGTCACCGTACAGCGTGAATTGCGACACCGCCAGCAACTCGCCGCCGATATCGAGAAGCGACCGGTTCATTTTTCCCTGCTCGTCGTTAAAAATGCGCAACTTCACGATTTTTTCCGCCATCACTGCGGCCGTTTCGGGCGAGTCCGCGCGCCCAATGCCAACGAAAACCAGAAGTCCTCCGCCGATTTCCCCGGTGACGCGCCCTTCCACCGCCACGCGCGCCCGGCTCACTCGCTGCACCACCGCTCTCATCTGCATGCGCCTTTCAAACCGCCTCTTTCAGCTCCCGTCAGCAGCGGCTGATTGTACAAGGAGTTTACTGTCCCTGGTAGAGGCCGTGCTACTCACGCCGATATCCAATATATTTGCATTGACAAACATTGCCTATGCATGTATTCTGCGTCCCTGTGAAAAGCCGCATTTCCGAGACGGATCTGGAAGTCTTCGTTGGGCGATTGCTGCTCGGCAGGGTGCAGGGTGCTCTCCTCGACGCCCATGACAGGGCCCTCGCGCCCATCGGGGTGACGGCTCATCAAGGCAACATGTTACTGAACTGTGCGCGGCACGAGGGAAATACGCCCGCCGAACTCGCCGCTCTAAATGGTCTCTATGTCTCGACGATCACCCGCATGGTCGATCGTCTCGAAAAAAAAGGGCTTCTTACCCGCACGCGGAGTCAGGAGGACAGGCGGCAGGTCATCTTGCGAATCACGCCGAAAGGACGAGCGGTTCTGCGTAAAGGCATTCCGATTGCCCAGCGCGTCGCTCTGCACGCTTGGCGGGGAGTTACAGAACAGGAGAGAAAAACTCTCCGCAACATTGTTTACAAAATTCTGGGGAATCTCGGCCATAAACCAATAAAACGAATCAGACGCAATCGAGCGATCTGAAATTATGAGGAGTAATGGATATTCGCCATGGAAAAGTCAGTCGAAAACTACAGGTATTACCGGAACAAATTGACCCATGTAAACAAGCACCTGACGATTTACGGACATAAACTTACGGAACACGCAACCGTCATCTACAGTCGCTCGGAGTTGGCTTTGGAGGAAACCCAGGAAGAAGGATCCCATCCGCTGCGCGCGCACTTGCAGGACATCCACGAATCCGCCAGGGAAGTAGCCACGCTGAGTGTCAAGATTCGCCAGCTTGGCGACGATTGGGAAAATCCGAAATAGATTTGCTTCAGAGATTCCAACGCCGTGCTGCTTCACGCCTGCGGTCGAGCAGTGCGGCGAATGTTTTCTCTCTTAAGCCTCGCGCCTCTTCCTCTCATCATCTTCACTTCTTCGTTGAACTCGTGAACTCGCGCCTGATCGTTTCGATGGATCCGCCGTTGGCGGCGGCCCGAACCTATGTTAGAAACGAGGAAGCCTGCTCGTAAGGCGGAGGAATTTGAAGCTCGCGCTGATTGGGACGCACGGCGTCGGAAAAACCACCCTCGCCTACGAAATCTGCTCGCGCATGAAGAAGGCGGGCGAGAACGTGGAGCTCGTTGCGGAAGTCGCGCGACGCTCGCCGTTTCCCGTGAACGCCGCCACCACGCTCGAAGGCCAGCTCTGGATTTTGCACGCGCAAATTGCCGCCGAACTCGACGCATCGCGCAACGCCGCAAACGTGGTTTGCGATCGCTCCGTCCTCGACAACTACTGCTACCTCGTAAATAAATTCGGCCGCCAGCCCCAGCTCGAAACCTGGCTCGCGTGGTGGATGCAAACATACGATTTGCTTGCCGGCGTGCCTCTGTTGGCGGCAGAAATCGAACCTGACGGCTTCCGCTCCGAAGATCGCGCGTTTCAGCGGCGGATTCATCAGTTGCTCAACGAACTTCTCGCTGCTCCCGCTTTTGCCGACTTGCAAAAGCGGCTCCTTTGGCTCGATGAGCGCGATCGCACCGGTTGGGCCGGGCGCATTCTTGACGAAGTGCTTCCACTGGCCCGCGCCGCAAGCCTCGCGCATAAAGCGCCCCGGTAAATTCCCTCCGTGGCGAGCCAAAAACATCGCAGTGACGCTCAACAAAATAGTCGGTGGTTCATGCGCGGCATCTTGGGCATCGGCCTCGCCAATCTTCTTTCCGATTGGGGACACGAAGCTGCGACTTCCCTGCTGCCCGGGTTGCTCGCGCTCGTCGGCGCGCCCGCCGTCGCCCTCGGCGTAATCGAAGGTGTTGCCGACGGCCTCTCCAGCTTTTCAAAACTCGCTGGCGGTTATATCGCCGACCGCCCCGCGTGGCGCAAACCCGTGGCCGCCGGCGGCTACGTCATCGTAGCGCTCACCACATTCGCGTACAGTCTGGCGCAAACTTGGCCGTTCGTGCTGTTCCTGCGCGCGGCAGGATGGGCGGGACGCGGCGCGAAAGGTCCGTCGCGTGATGCGCTGCTTGCGGACGCCGTGCCGCCGTCGCAGCTTGGGCGCGCCTTCGGATTTGAACGCGCCATGGACACCGTCGGCGCTGTCGCAGGCCCGCTGACGGCCCTGCTCCTCGTTTCCGTTTCGGGTGTTCGCGCAACGCTGCGGTGGACAATCGTGCCGGGCCTGCTCGCTTCGATTTGTTTTTTTTGGCTTGTGCCCGCGGGGAAATCGGCGGCAACCCACCAGCCCTTCGGCTTCTTGCCTAGTTTGCGCCGGTTGCCCACGAGCTTTCGCCGTTTCCTCACGGGAGTTTTCGCGCATGGAATCGGAGACTTCGCTCCAACGCTGCTGATCTTGCGCGCGGGCCAAATCCTCACTCCGCAATATGGAACGGCGCGCGCTTCGGCGCTGGCCGTCGCGCTATATACGCTGCACAACATCGTATTCGCGGTAATTTCGTATCCTGCGGGAGCGCTCGCAGACCGCGTGGGCAAACGTGGACTTCTTGCCGTTGGTTACATCGCCGCCGCTATCATGTGCATCGGCTTCATTTTCGCGCCGCCAAAGCTCGTGTGGCTGGCCATTCTGTTCGCGCTGGCGGGAATCCACATCGGCGTGCAGCAGGGACTGGAAAAATCACTGGCGGCGGAACTGCTCGGCTCGGAAATCCGCGGCACGGGATTCGGCGTGCTTGCAACGGTAAACGGCGTCGGCGATTTTGCGTCCAGCATTATCGTCGGCGCTCTGTGGACGACGGTCGCGCCCGCCGCCGGTTTTCTCTACGGCGCGGTTTTCAGTCTCGCCGGCGCGGCGCTGATTTATTTTTGGCGTTGACGTGCTTGCGCGCGGAAATCTTGGCACGCCGCTTATTTTTTGACTGGCTCAGCCGCGGAGCCCGTTGGCACGCGGGACAAAAATAGCTGCTGCGTCCCGCGACGATCATGCGCCGAATTAGCGCACCGCAACGCGCGCATTTCTTCCCCTCCCGCTGGTAGACGCGATGGCGCAGTTGAAATTCCCCGCGCTCGCCTTCCGCGTCCACGTAATCCGAAATCGAAGACCCGCGCAGGCGGATG
>Ga0134128_10007336_pt1 | contig 13323 bp, 14 predicted proteins | sample KB31754_FD_96462 | JGI IMG/M metagenome (GOLD analysis project Ga0134128, IMG submission 96462) | Terrestrial soil microbial communities with excess Nitrogen fertilizer from Kellogg Biological Station, Michigan, USA - KB3-175-4 | ecosystem: Environmental > Terrestrial > Soil > Unclassified ... | reverse complement strand
TACTGCGATCATCTGCCCTTGTACCGGCAGAGCCAGATCTATGCCCGTGCGGGGCTCGAGCTCGATCGCGCCACGATGGCGGAGTGGGTCGGGCTGCTGGCGCAGCTGGTCGAGCCGCTGCTCGAAGCGCTGGGGGATTACGTGATGGCCCCCGAGAAGCTCCATGCCGATGACACCCCCATCCCGGTGCTAGCCCCAGGCACTGGCAAGACCAAGACGGGGCGACTGTGGACGTATGTTCGGGACGATCGGCCCAGCGGTAGCACCGATCCGCCGGCGGTGCTCTTCCGCTACTCGCCCGATCGCAAGGGTGAGCGACCGCGCGAACATCTGCAGCACTTTCGCGGCGTCCTGCAAGCCGACGGTTATGCCGGTTTCCAGGGGCTATACGATCGCAAGCACGAGCCACTCCTTGAAGCCGCATGTTGGGCGCATGCCCGACGGAAGTACTTCGATCTACATGCCTCGACTGCCTCGCCGCTGGCGCTGGAGGCACTGGAGCGCATCGCAGCGCTGTACAAGATCGAAGAGCAGTGTCGCGGCAAATCGCCCACCGAACGCCGCGCCGCTCGCCAGGAGCACGCCGTGCCGAGACTGGAGAAGCTGCGCGAGTGGCTCGAGGCCACGCTTCGCAAGACCTCCAAGAAGTCCGAGCTCGCTGGCGCCATCCGCTACACGCTCTCCCGCTGGGCGGCGCTGACTCGCTATTGCGAAGACGGACGCATCGAGATTGACAACTCGGCCGCTGAACGCACCCTGCGTGCGGTGGCCCTCGGAAGAAAAAACTATCTCTTCGCGGGATCGGACGCCGGGGGCGAGCGTGCCGCCGCGTTCTACAGCCTCATCGGTAGCGCCAAACTCAACGACATGGACCCCGAGGCGTACCTGCGCGAGGTTTTCACGCGCATCGCCGAGCATCCGATCAATCGCATCGAAGAACTCTTACCCTGGAACCTGGCGTCCGGGACAGCCGCCGACGTCAAATCCGCAGCCTGAAACGGCCGGCGCTAGACGCTTACGAGAATTGCGTAGCTCGTGAGAAAACACCGTCATGAACTCATCGTTCCGGCTGCGCTCCATGCCAAGCTCTTGGCCGCTCGACATCCCATTCCACATTTCAAGGCGATGCGCCCGCTCCCGGATACTGTGCTGGAGGATTTCAGCGGGGCGGACCTCGAGTCTATGGTCGGTAAGCTCGTTAGCGCCGACGTGCCCGTTAATGCGCTCGACGCTCGCGTGGGCACCGCGAGTCGATTCAGGTGGATCATTCATGGGCGTCTCCGCTTCTCCCGAGTGATGATTCGATGATCAGCACGACCCCTCATCCGACCAACCCACCCCTGGGCTCAGCCAGGTTACTTCACGAGGGTTGCGTCTCGCGCCATTGGCAATGATCGCGAAGCTAGGCCGGGGAGGCGATCGCGTCTGCACGGCAGCGCCCCCCCACCAGGCGCGGCTATGAGTTAGACCTTGGTCCAATTTTTGGTGGCGGGCGGGCCGCGGACAATCTCTCGGAATTTGAAGGCCCTAACGCAAAGACCTACGCACGTCGGAAGAGTCGACGGATGTCGGATCGGGATACCGGGAGGGCCAGCGCCAGCCGTTTAGGGGAATCGCGACGCAGAATTCGGCTCCCCGTCCAGGCCCCTCGCTCTTGGCCACTAAGCTTCCCGCATGCAACTCCACGAATTTGCGGGCCAGCCTCACTCGCTTCGCCCTTAGCGAGCGCACCGCTGCGGCTCCGCCATCGTCGGCCGGCGTGACTGGAATGTATCCACGTCTGCTTGGGTCATCTGATCTAAGGGGCTGATTATTGAGCAATGCCCAGGGACGCGCCGGCAGGTGTGTACGCTGGCGCACCTACGCCCCAAGAAAGGTTTAGACTACGCAACGCATCGTCTGTAATCGAGACCCCGTACCATGGCGGGGACGCCCGACCCACAGCAAAATCACATTCTGGATGCGTTGCCGCAGGCAGAGCGCGAGCGCGTATTCCCGCATCTGAAACTCGTCGAGTTGCCGCTGGGTAAAGCGGTGTACGAGTCCGGCGACATGCTCAGACATGTCTTTTTCCCGACCGACGCCATCGTCTCGCTCCTGTATGTGCTCAAAGACGGTGCATCGGCGGAAATCGCGGTAGTCGGGAATGATGGGGCGATCGGCGTCGCGTTATTCATGGGCGGTGAAACCACGACGAATCGGGCCGTCGTGCAAAGCGCCGGCTGCGCGTACCAGATGAGCGGCGCGCGCCTCAAGGAGGAGTTCGAGCGTCATGGCGAGTTGTTGCACGTCCTGTTGCGTTACACACAGGCGTTACTCACTCAAATGGCTCAAACCGCCGTGTGTAACCGGCATCACTCTGTCGACCAGCAGTTGTGCCGATGGCTGCTGCTGTCTCTTGACCGGCTGTCATCAGACAAATTGACGATGACCCAGGAGCTCATCGCTAACATGCTCGGCGTGCGGCGCGAAGGCGTGACCGAGGCCGCCGGCAAGCTGCAGAAGCTCGGAGTGATCAGCTACCGCCGTGGCGAAATTACGGTGGTGGACCGAGCGCGGCTGGAACAGCTGTGTTGTGAGTGCTATGCCGTGGTCAAGACAGAAACCGACCGCCTGATGCCGCTGCGCCCGCTGCACTTACGGAACAGCCCGGCACCGGAAGCCGCTTAGCCCTCTCTGTGCAGCGCAGTAGCACATCAGCCGCGGCCGGTCCAGCACCGTGATGTGTCCGCGTTGGTGGGTGATCACGCCGAGTTTCTGCAGCCAGTGGACCTCCTTGAGCCGCGCGCGCGTCATCTGGTACGCGCAGCCAGCGCTTTGCACGAATAGCGCGGCTCGTCGTGGTTTCACCACCCACGAATAGCGCGACGCCAATCGCGCCCTCGTTCCCGACGCGACGACCCGGAAAGGTTGCTGTCTGGCGCCGAGCGGTTATCGGTGCGCTGGCGCACAGACCTCCCCGGGGCCCTCTGCCTAGCTTTCTCATCATGGCAATGGCGCGAGACGCAACCATAGTCAGCCCGCACCGGCGGGCCATGGATGGGTTGATCGCATGGGGGGCGTGCTAACCATTGAATCACCCGTCGGGAGATCGCCGTGAATGACCAATCTGAATCTACCCGACGTGCCCACGGGAGAGCCGAGCAAATCAACGGGCACGCGGTCGATACGGCGTTTGCCGAGAGTGGGCTTGACGTCGGCCCGGGCATGGACACATCCGCGCCTCCCGTCACGGTGAAGGTGCGAGTATTGATTGAGCGGCAGGTCGGCCAGATGACGCGTCTCGTGGAGGACCTTCTCGACGTGTCACGGTTCGAAGTGGCCACCTGCGTCTGCAGTGCCAGCGGATCGATCTGTGTGCCGTCGCGGCTCATGCTGCGCGGGCCGTCGAATTCACCATGCAACAGCACCATCACCACATGAGCACATCATTCCCGGCGGCGCCCGTGTGGCTCGAGACGATACCGGGATTGGCATTGCGCCCAACTCACTGCCGCACGTCTTCGATCTCTTTGTTCAGGCGGATCCGGCATCGCGACGCGCGGACGCGGGACTCGGTATCGGGCTTGCCTCGGTGCGCAGTCTGGTCGAGTGTCATGGTGGCCGCGTCACCGCAACCAGTGCCGGTCTGCGGTGCGGAAGCGAGTGCACGGTTCGCCTGCCCATACCTGCACAGTAGTTGTGGATCGGTAACGCGCGCCGCTCAAAACGATACAATGAAGGTGACGCAGACACTCTCGGAGGGTCGTTGAGAGCATGAGCGACGTCGAACAACTATCTCCACGCTGGAGATATGCCGTCATCGCGACATTCGTTCTCGGCTTCGCCGTGCTGATCTTGCTGACCTTCAAGGCGTACCAGAACGCGCCACCGATTCCGGCTCGCGTCGTTGACGCGTCCGGCGCCGTTGTCTTCACTGGCGATGATGTTCGCCATGGGCAGGAGGTCTTCCTAGAGTACGGGCTGATGGACAACGGTACCTTGTGGGGCCATGGAGGCTATCTCGGGCCCGATTTCAGCGCCACGGTGTTGCACCATTGGGCACTCGCTCTCGCGGAGCAGCGCGCGCAGGCACGGCACTTCAAAGACTACGCATCCTTGTCAGGCGATGACGGCGCCGCCGTCGATGCCGAAGTGGCTCATCTCCTCAAGACGAACCGTTATGATGCGCACACCGGCACGCTCACCGTTCTGCCCGCCGGCGCGCAGACATTTCAAACAGAAATCGGTCTGTGGCAAGACTACTTCCGGGATCCACGAGGCAACGGCGGCTTACCGGCCAATCTCATCACCGACCCGCAACAGCTACACGATCTCACCGCCTTTTTCACTTGGGCCGCTTGGGGGTCCGTGGCCGTTCGGCCGGGCACGAATCACTCTTACACGAACAACTTTCCCTACGACCCCCTCGCCGGCAATCGCGCGACGGGCGGGGCGCTGTTGTGGACCGCGCTCAGTTTCATCTTCCTGCTCGGCGGCACGGCCATCGTACTGCTCGCCTTCGGCAAGTTCGATTATCTGGGTTGGCGCGGCGCGCCGATGCAACGCGCTCCGTGGGTCTTGAGTGCCTCGCAACAGGCGACGCTCAAATACATGGCCGTGGCCGCGATCCTGTTGCTGGCGCAGACGCTGTTCGGTGCCGGCGTTGCCCATTACCGCGCCGATCCGGGTACGTTCTACGGCATGGATCTATCTCGATTCCTCCCCAGTAACCTGCTGCGCACCTGGCATCTGCAGTCGGCGATCTTCTGGATTGCCACCTCGTACGTGGCCGGTGCCCTGTTCGTGGCGGAGCTATTAGGTCGCAAGAGCCCGCGCGGCCAGCGGCTCGGCATCCATGTGCTCTTTGGCGCGATCGCCGTCGTAATTGCGGGGAGCATGCTGGGCGAATGGGCCGGCCTGCTGCAGTGGTTGCCGCACACCTGGTTCTGGTTCGGAAACCAGGGCTGGGAGTATCTGGAGATAGGACGCTTCTGGCAGATACTCCTGGCCATCGGCCTATTGTTCTGGTTCTTTCTGGTCTGGCGCGCGGTCGCGCCCGCGCGCCGCGACCCGGAGCGGCGCGGCTTCGCAAACTTCTTTCTCATCGCAGCTTTCGCCATCCCGCTCTTCTATCTGCCGGCGCTGTTCTACGGCTCGCAAACCAACTACACCATCGTAGATGCGTGGCGGTTCTGGATCATCCATCTGTGGGTAGAGGGGTTCTTCGAATTCTTCGTGACGGTGATCGTGGCCGTCATTTTCTACGAGATGGGTCTGGTCCGGCGGCTCACTGCCCTGCGGACGATTTATCTCGACGCCATCCTTTATTTCGGCGGCGGGCTCATCGGCACGGGGCATCACTGGTACTGGACTGGTCAGACCGAGTTGAACATGGCGATGTCCGCGGTGTTCTCCGCGCTCGAGGTCGTCCCACTCACGCTGATCACGCTCGATGCCTGGGATTTCGTGAGGGTCACGCGCGGGCGGGAAACGATCGTCGATCGCCACCGCTGGACGTTCTATTTCCTGATGGCGGTGGGTTTCTGGAACTTTTTGGGGGCGGGGGTGTTCGGCTTCCTGATCAACACCCCGATCGTCAGCTACTACGAGGTCGGCACGATACTCACGCCGAACCATGGCCACGCCGCAATGATGGGCGTATTCGGCATGCTGGGCGCCGGATTGATGACGTTCGTGCTGCGCGAGACGGTTACGGATGAAGCCTGGTCAAGGCTCTCGCGCCTGATACGGATTGCGTTCGGGGGCCTGAACATCGGGCTCGCCATGATGGTGGTCTTGAGCCTGTTTCCGGGCGGCATCATGCAGGTGCGCGATGTGATCGAGAATGGCTACTGGCACGCCCGGAGCCTGGCCTATACGGCCACGCCTCTCGCACGCACACTGGAATGGTTGCGAATGCCGGGCGATCTCGTGTTCCTGTTCGCGGGAGCACTGCCGCTGGCCGCCGCCATGGTGTGGGGCTACCTTTCGCCCGGGAAAAGAACGGACGGCGGGCAGCCAGACGCAGAACAGATCACGGTTGCGGCCGGTGTCCGCACCCAGAAATAGCCTCCCGCTCCGCTACGTCACTTACACCGAATACATTCCAAGGGCCCGTATCGAACCAAGCGCCACCGACCGCCTCCCGCCGTGCGCCGCCGCTACCCGGAGACTCGTGTTGAGTCCTCCGCCGGCGATGACGCCGCCTTGATTCTGCCGATGCGCAGCGCTGCCCTGACGTTTCGGATCGCGAAGATCGGAAGGAAGCGTTTGATGCGTGCCGCCACCTCGAGCTCCTTCCGTTCCTGCTCATAGAGGCGAGTGACTTCATCGATCGAGGTCGTGGACTCTTGGGCCAGGAACTCAATGATTCGCTTGTGATCCGCAGGCTTGTCTGGCGGAAGGAACACTACGTGCGCTCCGGTTTGATGCTCAGTGAGTTGTACAATAGTCTCGCGGCCCCACTCGAGGCGGTGCGCTAGCGCACCTAGCCCGCGACTCATTGGTTGAAGACTTACCGCCACGGTGCGCGGGGGGGGTCCCGCCGCGCCTCTCCTCGCGGCAAGGTCCGCCAGCGTACGGACAATCGGCTCAGACGCGCCTATGCTCCGCGCCGCAAGGACGGAGCGGGCTGCCCCGGGGCCTCGGAGGGTCCCGATGCAGGCGCGGACCTGACTTAAGATCTGATCAGATCCGTCCAAGCAGCATGAGGGCGACAACGACGATCAACACGGTGCCGAGAACGCCGACTCCGCGATGACCGTATCCGTACCCGTAGCCGCCGAAGCGGCCACTGAAGCCACCAACCAAGAAGATGACGAGGAGGATGACGAGAATGAGTCCCACGGACATACCGAGTCTCCTTTTGCAAGAGCTGACCTGCTACCTGGCGCGCGGAACGGAAAGTACGTGCGAACAGCCGTGCGATCGGCGGATATGGGCGGACTGTCTGGGGGATCAAACCTCGCATTTTCGCGACGCCCCCTCCGTGCGCTACCAGACGCAGTCCTCACCGGAGGCGGCCGCGGCCGCCCCACGGGGCCGCGACGATCGCCCGCGCACACACCGCCGCTCAATGGCAATGCTCGTCGCGTTGGCTACAGTCATGCCAGGCATTTTGGTGGTAATAGCGTTGGTGACCGCGATCATAGGAACCCTCCCTGGGTCCAATGATGCAGGCCGACATGGTTAGCAGCATTCCCAGCAGCGAGCTGGTCAGCAAAATTCGACGCATATTCGTAGCTCCTCGGAAACAGGCAGGGTCCCGTGTGACATCTCGCACTGGAGCAGGGAGGATATGCGCCGAGCAGCATGCTCGTCGGTTCCCTAGCGCACGCAACCTCAACTGATTCGCGTCATGATCGAACGACAGGTGGCGGAAGCCGTCCACGGACACGCGTGGCAGCTGCATGAGCGGCCCAACGCCAGCCCCATCACCGCCAATGTGCGCGGGCGTACAGATTGCAATTCGGCGAGCGTCTAGCATCTTACCCCGTCAAAGACAGATGACCGATGCCGACGGTGTCCGGCCCTACGCCCGAGTCGCGAGGTAATCAGTGAATCTCCATCTGACGATCGCGCCGCTGGTGTCACTGATCGCTGGCATTTTGATCCTCGTCGTGCCGCGGCTGTTGAACTACATCGTCGCGATCTATCTGATCGTCATCGGTCTGTTGGGGCTGTTCGGCGGTGGCAACTTCCATCTGCAATAGTCCGGGCTGCGAATAAACAGTCTGCGATCGAGCACCATTAGGACATACACATGAATACAATTCCCCTGCAATGGATCGTTGTTGCCGGTGTTGTGGTCGTTGCATTCGCACTTGCGGCGTGGCTGTTGTCCCGAAAGAAAAGGCAATCCGGCAGGCTTCAGCAACGCTTCGGTCCGGAGTACGACCGAACTGTTGGCGAGCTCGGAGGGCGAACAAGGGCCGAAGCGGAACTCAGGGCGCGCGAGAAGCGAGTTGATCAGCTCAGTATCACGTCGTTGGCGCCTGCCGACGCCACCCGGTTCAGCCTGGCTTGGAACGCTTTGCAGGGCCGCTTCGTCGATAACCCGAAAGGGGTCGTCGTCCAGGCGGACCAGTTGGTTCGTGAGTTGATGCTCAAACGTGGCTACCCCATGGGCGATTTCGAACGGCGTGCGGCCGATATTTCCGTCGACCACCCGGCCGTCGTGGAACATTACCGGGCGGCGCAGGCGATCGCGGCACGCGATGAGCGCGGCGAAGCCGACACCGAGGAGCTACGCAGAGCAGTTGTCCACTACCGCGTGCTGTTCGATGAAATGCTCGAGGTAAAAGCAACTAAGGGAGAAGTCCCTTCTGGGAAGCCCCTGGCGGCGCACGCCTGAAGCTCACTCCGCCTCGTCGGCCAGGCCTTGAAGAGCTTGGCGGAAACGATGGCCGTCACTCCCGACCCGATCCCGCACGTGGCGCGCACGGATCAGGATACGTTCGGCGACGTCTTTCGGCGCAACATGCCATTCGGCGTTCCGGGGAGGGCTGTTGCAGTGCTCCGACCAGCCCACAACAGAGTCTCCCATCTGTGCCTGCCTGTGACCGTTACGTCGTCCCGTAGCGCCGTAGGGGTGGGAGCTACCTGACGAGAAGCCTCGCGCAATTGAGCAGGTCGGCAAACACAGTTCCAACTACTCCGTGCGCGACCGACTGTATAGCATTTCTAAACAAAGACTTACGCTGCTATTGTATAAAATACGTAATTTACGTATAATACGTGCTATAGTCCCTGGAGAGTACATGGCGAGGGTTCCGGCAAGTGAGTTTCAGCGTGAGTTCGGCCGCCTCCGCGGCGTCGCCCACCGAGAGGCTGTGATCGTGACAAGTCACGGGCGCGATGACGTGGTACTGCTGTCAGCCGAGGAGTATCAGCGCCTTCGGAGCCTGGATCGGCGCTCGATGCACGTGTCTGAGCTTACCGACGATGAGATGGCGGCATTGGACGCCGTGGAAATCCCGGCGGAGGCCGCCCGTTACAATCACGAACTGACCTGATGGCCACCCGATGGCGCTTCGTCGGCCGGAACCCGGCCAGGTCATTCGATACTCGTACCTGTGGTCGAGCGCGGCTCGTGCAGGTCGTGCGGACGGCGCTAAGGATCGCCCGTGCGGGGTTGTGCTGACGCAGACTACGGATTCCGGACGCACGTTGGTTTATGTGCTTCCCATCACCCACACACGACCCTTTGCAGATGAAGATGAAGACGGCATAGAGATCCCGCAATCGACCAAGCGACGTCTGGGATTGGATCCCGAACAGTCTTGGATCATTACGACCGAGCTCAATCGATTTACCTGGCCAGGCCCGGACATTCGACCTACTCCGTCCGGAAAGTACATCTACGGGTACCTACCGGAGAAATTGATGCGCCTCGTGCTGGAGCGGGTCAAACAGCGCGCTCGTGACAAAAGGCTAAAAACAACACCCCGAACTGAATGAGGGCGAAGGTGAAGGGGCCGACGCCAAGAAGAGAGGTCTTCCGCGTCCGCTCTTACCGCTATGCTAGCGAGGGCGGCTCGCGCGTGGCGATCTCACCGCCGTCACCGTGGCCTCCCACCGCAAAATCCTGGATCACGTATGGCGTCCTCACGGGGGGCCCACGCCCGTTCATCGGTGTCACCTACTCCACGTTGGTGACCACCGCGGACTCGTATCTGTGGAACAAGAAGACCTACAACAACGCGATCAGCGCGCTCCGGCGCGCCTTTGCTTTTGGCTACCTGGATTATCCGGATCGACGTGACCCCGCGGCCGCGCTCAAATGCGCCCGGCTTCGCAAGAAGGATCGACCACCGATCGATCCGTTCAGCATCCAGAACGCGGAAACCTTCATCGCGGCCCTGCACCAGGACTGGGGCGATGCGTACGGCAACTACGATGAGTTCCGCTTCTTTACGGGCCTTCGGCCCTCCGAGGAAGTGGCGCTGCTTGTCAGCGACTACGACGCCGCGCACGGCGTGTTGAGTATCAGCAAAGCGCGCGTGCAGGGTATCGATAAGAACATGACGAAAACCGGCGAGGATCGCCGCATCGTCCTGTGCCCGCGCGCGGTGGCTATCCTTGAGTGGCAGTTGCAGCTGCGCGAGTCGGCGATGCGCGCCGGCCTGGTCAAGCACGAGCATCTGTTCTTTACCGACACCGGCGCACCGATTCGCTCCCTGGGCTATGACTATTGGAGTTGGCAATGCACGTTGAAGCGGCTCGCCATCCGCTATCGCAAACCCTTCATGGCTCGTCACACGTCGGTGAGCTGGAATCTGATGATCGGCCGCAATCCCCTGCTCGTCGCGAAAGAGCACGGCCATCGCCTCACCACCATGTTGAGTGTCTACGCTGCGTGGACCGAAGGTGCGGCTGAATCCGACATCCTCGCGATCCGCGAGGCGATCACGTGCACGAGCCGTCCCGTGCCTGATCCACCCCCGGACGGGCTTCAGTCCAAGGAGTGCGCAGAGTGTGCAACAGTAGTCCTGGCGGGGCGCCGCCATCACGCCCGGCGGCTCCGTTCAAGTTCCTCACAGTGGGCTTCGTGTCAGCTTGGCTGATGTGCCTGCTTGCTGGCGTCGTCGTCGCACAAACGCCCTCATGCCCGGGAATTCACGTCACGATATTGAACATACGAAACGGCAACGGCACCGTCGACTGCGCACTGTTCGACGCGCCGAAGGGCTTCGCCGTCGACGCCCTGCACTCTGCAATGAGGCTCGTGGCCATGAAGGTGCCGCCTGACACGGAAGCTCGGTGCGACTTTGAGAACATTCCGTCCGGCACCTATGCACTGGTCGTTCTTCATGATGAGAACATGGATGGCAAACTGGATGCGAACTGGCTCGGCATTCCAAGTGAAGGTTACGGGTTCTCCAACGACGCCAAGGCGCCGTTCAGCGCGCCGTCGTTCTCAGATGCCGCCTTTGCGTACGACGGACAGAAACTGGAATTGACGATCAAGTTGCGGTACTGAGAGCAGGTGAAGCGATTCCGGGCACGCGTGGAAGTGAGGTGACGCGCCGCCATTGGCGGCAACCTCCAACCCCATTGCCTCGAAGGCAAGCGCCTCGTTACGGCGTGACCGAATGTGCACAATACGTCGCAACTTCTCTCGGCAGTGAAGCCAGCCCCCCATAACAAGGCATCGAGGGCCTACCACAGCGTGCCTATGGTGCCGACCGACGGACGCACCCGCTCGCGACCCTCATCCTGCGCGCGCGCAGTGATCTCCATGAGGGCGAACACACCAATCAACGCGGTATTGCACAACGGCGCCCCCATGTAGGGTACCGTACACAGCGGCCTCCGTGTACGGCAATGGTGGGAAGTACGGACGCGCGGCGGCATTGAGTGGAATAGTCTGTGCAAATCGCTCTTCAATGGCCCGGGACGTCAGCGTTTCAATTCGCTAATTCCAAGACGGTGGGAGAAGCACAAATGCTCGAAGCGCTTGCAGTCATCCTGGTCGCCCTGTGGATCCTGGGTCTGGTCACTTCCTACACCCTCGGCGGTCTCATTCATGTCCTTCTGGTCGTTGCCATCGTGGTGATCGTGGTTCGTGTCATCCAACGCCGACGCGTGTAGCGAGGAGTCAGAATGAGCGCAGTCAAGATCGCGGCCATCGTGCTGATCGCAAGCGGCATCCTCGGCCTGGTGTATGGCGGTTTCAGCTACACCAAGGAGAGTCATGAAGCCAAGATCGGACCGATCGAACTCTCGGTAAAGGACCGGCGGACGGTCAACGTTCCCGCTTGGGCTGGCGTGGGGGCGATCGTGATCGGCGGTGCGCTGCTGCTCTTTGGAGGCAAGAAGAGCTAGCCGCTGCGTCCGCTGTCGCCCTTCGGTTCGCCGTCCGCCGACTTCAGCCGACAGCGAGCCCATCAAAGTTATGAGGACGCGATTCTGACCACCGTCCTGCCCAGACGCCTGCTGGCCTCCGGTCGGCCCAAGCCGCAGACGATTAGCGTCTCGCCAATCGCGGTGGAGTGCGGGGCGATGGACGCGGTGCACGTCTATGCGCGGCTGAACACCCGCCCCACGGGGTTGACCGTCGAAGAGGCGAATCAGCGCCTCGAGCAGTACGGACCCAACGTACTTGCGAGGGACCAGCGCGCGGGAATTGGCAAACTACTCTGGCGAGCGGTACTCAATCCGCTGGTCCTGTTGCTCACGGCGCTCGCGACGATCTCGTTTGCGACTGGCGACCTGCGAGCCGGGCTCATCATGGTATCCATGATCGTCCTGAGCGTGGGCCTGACGCTGGTGCAGGGGGCCAAGGCCGGCAGCACCGCTGCAAAGCTCAAAGCGATGATTTCCGTGACGGCTTGTGTGTCGCGCGGCGGCAGCGCAAAGGAGATCCCGGTCGCCCAGCTGGTTCCCGGCGACGTGGTGCAGCTCGCCGCCGGGGATATGGTTCCTGGCGACGTGAGAATCGTTCAGGCGAAGGACCTGTTCGTGAACCAGGGGTCGCTCACCGGCGAGAGCTTCCCAGTGGAGAAATCCGAGATCGAGACGAAGGCCGCGGCTGCGGCGGCCGCGCCGATTGCACTGCGCAGCATCGCGTTCCTGGGAACCAGCGTCGAAAGTGGTACGGCCAGTGCGGTGGTCGTTGCGACAGGCAAGAGCACCTATCTGGGCAGCATGGCCGAGTCTCTCCAGGAACCGCCGGCGGCGACGGCTTTCGATCGCGGGATATCCCGGCTCACCTGGCTCATGCTCCGCTTCATGATGGTGATGGTGCCTCTGGTGTTCCTCATCAATGGAGTGACCAAGGGCAATTGGATCCAGGCCTTCTTCTTCGCGCTGGCGGTCGCCGTCGGCCTGACGCCGGAAATGCTGCCGATGATCGTGACGGTGTGCTTATCCCAGGGTGCGGTTGCGATGGGACGCAAGAAGGTCATTGTCAAACGGATCAACGCTATCCAGAACCTGGGCGCGATGGACGTGCTGTGTACCGACAAGACCGGCACGTTGACGACGGACCGAGTCGTTCTCGAGCGCCATTGCAACGTCATGCTTCGCGAGGACGAGGGCGTGCTCACGCTCGCGTATCTGAACAGCCACTTTCAGACCGGTCTGAAGAATGTCCTGGATCGTGCGGTGCTGGCGCACACCGAGACGCGTGCCCAGGCCGACATCGGCGAATTCACCAAGGTCGACGAGATCCCCTTCGACTTCCAGAGACGCATCATGTCGGTCGTGGTCCGCACACCCGAAGGCAAGGACCGCATCATCTCCAAGGGCGCTCCGGAATCCCTCCTGCCCAGGTGCAAGAGTGCCGAGCTGGACGGCACGCTCGTGCCACTGGACCCTCAGCACATCGAGAGCTTCAAG
>Ga0134128_10007335_pt1 | contig 13323 bp, 8 predicted proteins | sample KB31754_FD_96462 | JGI IMG/M metagenome (GOLD analysis project Ga0134128, IMG submission 96462) | Terrestrial soil microbial communities with excess Nitrogen fertilizer from Kellogg Biological Station, Michigan, USA - KB3-175-4 | ecosystem: Environmental > Terrestrial > Soil > Unclassified ... | reverse complement strand
GAAAAAATACCAGGTCAGGGAAGATGAAAAGAGTATTCCCAATTTACAAAAGAATATCCGCGAAACGCAGGAAACACTGAAAAATCCGCCTTCTTATATGACTGAAGAATTTAAAAAAGCACTTGCGGAATCTGTCTCAAAAATTAAAAAAGCAATTGATGATACAAAACTCACAATAACAAATGAACAGGAAAAAATTAAAGAATATCAAAGTATGATCGATCTGATGAAAGCGGAGGAGGCAGCATCTCCGGCCCGTTTGGATGAAGGCAAAAAAACGTCCGGCTTTGAAAGGTTGAACGAATTAGTGCCAATCGGAAGAATGGAAGGCGTCGGGTTGTATAAAATCAATCCAAACTACTATGATCATTCTGCCTCAGCTTCCGGAGCCCAATTAATTTTTGTTTATTATGATCTTCCAAACGCAATTGCGATTGAAAACGCATCTTTTAATTATCTTCAAAAAAAGACGATCAATATTTTTAATCAAATTAATTATCACCAGTTAAAGGAAAGCATGAAATAGCAAACGAACAAAGAAGCGTGTCTTTATTTTGTGTCCGGACCCGTTGTTACAAAGGCCTCGTTTTCTATCTCTCCATCATCAACGCATTTATCACCTCCGCCACCCTTTCCGGATCTTCTTTCTGTATTAAATAAAATTGCCCCTTCCCTTTCACGTCCCATGTATTGCTGCCATCATCATTTATTTTAATCTTCCCTTCACGCAGATCAAAGTATGGTTTCACTCCTTTAACTGCTACCAACACCGTGGTTTCATCCCAGCTCATTCTTCCTGCCGAGTCGGTTGGCGATTTTGGAATAGCAATAGAAAAAGCATCTTTTACAGGGCTGTTTTTTATGAGACTATTTCGAATTAAGGGAATTCCGGTTTTAATATTTTTACCAATTTCAAATCCGCTGAATATAACTTCTGTTGGCCAATATTCCAACGCTTCTTTCGAGGACCGGGCATCTGTATAAATATTAAATTCACGGCCGGAGGGAAACCATCCTCCCATACTTACCAATAATTTTACTTTACGTTTTACCAGCTCTTTACCCGGTAGTGACGAAAATTCGTCAGGCGGGGAATTCAGAAGATTGAATAAGTTTGTAAAAAAACCAACAGTAACCACTGTCACACTGTTATTCGGTTGTTCAGATAATACTTTCCGGTAGACTTTTACTGCATCCGGCACTTCGCTGTTAAACTTTATCTTATGCGGATAATTCAGAAGCAGCGAATCTGTCCAATGCTGCGGATCTTTAAGGCTAGGGGCGTGTCCTTTTGGTACCCCGGTTGGGATTTCAGCCCTTTTAAAATAAGTATTGAAAATATTTAAAATGGCAGCAACACCTTCATATTTATTGCTTGCAACCGTTGCCAGAATGTTAGCCTGTCCCTTCTCTTCCAAAACATGAAGAATGGCAATAGCACCCACATCATCATAATCCGGCCCTATATCAGTGTCGAAAATAATATTTGCTTTTTGTGTCTTCTGTCCAACAGCAGTCGTAGCAAAAAAAATTAAAAAGATGAGCAGGAATTTATGCATTTGATCAAGGCTATGCTAGCAACACAACCATTCGTTTTTTTAAAATTAACTAATTTATTTTATTAAAGTTAAGTTCATTGCAATGAAAAAGATGATCATAATTTTGTAAACAGTAGCGGGTCGTTCAGTTTCTTCCCTGCTTCAAGTCAACTGTTTGCTTTGCGTGAATGACGTCAACAGGCCTGCTTTAATATGGTTGTTATTCGCTCGCAGTGAGCGAATAACAACCGAATAACAACCGAATAAGAAGCGAATTACAAGGATCAGAGGTTATACAATCATTGCCTCTGTCTTAAAAATAATTTGCCGTAAAAGAAATTTTATATTAAGTTTGGATTGAGTTTACCATTAGATCACAGCTACCCTTCGAACAATCCTGTTTTCAAATTTTTAATCAAAACATTTACCATGAAAAAAATTTTGTTGAGCATCCTTGTTCTTTTCATTCTTGTAGTCGTAGTTGCAGCTTCTTACGTAAAATTCGCTTTGCCAAAAGTAGATGCTGCCCCTGATTTGCATATTGCCTCTACTCCCGAAAGAGTGCAACATGGCCAATATCTTGCCAACCACGTTACCTTATGTATGGATTGTCATTCAACCCGCGACTGGTCAAAATTTTCAGGACCAATGATTGCCGGAACCAACGGAAAAGGCGGCGAACTTTTTAATCAAAAAATGGGATTTCCCGGTACTTTTTATTCAAAAAATATCACACCTGCCAACATCAAAGACTGGACTGATGGCGAAATTTTCCGCACGATCACAACAGGAGTGGACAAATTTGGGAACGCCCTTTTTCCTGTGATGCCGTATCATTATTATGGGCACATGGACAAAGAAGACATTTATGATATCATTGCCTACATCAGAACCCTTCCTCCCATCGAAAATAAAACGCCTGACAGAAGTATTGATTTTCCAATGAACTTTATTGTCAATACCATCCCTGAAAATGCATCGTTTGTTCAGAAGCCATCAAAATCAGATACAGTGAAATATGGTGCTTACCTGGTAAATGCTTCGGCCTGTATGGAATGCCATACTCCCGTTAATAAAGGTCAGATCATTCCATCACTGGCATTTGAAGGCGGACGGGTGTTCGAGATGCCGAACGGAGACGTTCATTCTGCAAATATTTCTCCGGACAAAGCAACAGGAATCGGAAACTGGACAGCAGAGCAGTTTGTAACAAGATTTAAGGCTTACACTGATACCGCCAATATTGTCAAAATGGGTCCTAAAGATATCAATACCATAATGCCCTGGACTATGTTTGCTGGTATGGATACTTCCGATCTCAGGTCCATTTATGCTTATTTGCAAACAGTGAAGCCAATGAATAATAAAGTAGTTCATTTTGTGGAAAGGGACGCTAAATAAATTTACGAAAATACTTACCGTTGAAAAATGTATGGAGTTTTAAGTTACTAAAAGACTTTGTTTTTCTTGCTGTCTGTGGATTAATATTTTTTTCATGCACGCAAAAATCTTCCGATTATTCCGGATGGAAAGTTTATGGAGGAAATAAAGAAGCAAATCATTATTCTTCTTTAAATCAAATTGATACCAAAAATGTTTCACAACTTGAAGTTGCATGGACATATCATACCGGCGATGCTGATAGCATGACGCAAATCCAGGTAAATCCAATAATTATTGATTCCACTCTTTTTGCCGTATCGCCCAAACTGAAGCTTTTTGCCCTCAATGCTGCAACAGGAAAAGAAAAATGGATTTTCGATCCAATGAACGATTCAACGGTTAAAAAGAATGGAAACTTTGGAATGAATGTTTGTCGTGGCGTTACTTTTTATGAAGATAACAAAGACAGCCAGCGGATATTTTATTCTGCCAATTCACAATTGTATTGTATTAATGCAAAAACCGGAAATCCTATAGAATCATTCGGGCAAAGTGGTAAGATTGATCTGCATAACGATCTGGGAAGAGATGTTTCGAACCTTTACGTGGCGATGACTTCTCCTGGAATTATTTATAAAGACATGATCATTATTGGTTGCCGGGTTTCTGAAGAAGCTGCAGCAGCGCCCGGTTTTATCAGGGCTTACGATGTTCATTCCGGAAAGCTTCGATGGATATTTCATACGATTCCACAACCTGGGGAATTTGGTTATGATTCATGGGATGATAAAGATGCGTGGCAACATATTGGCGGCGTAAATGCCTGGTCAGGATTTAGTCTCGATGAAAAGAACGGAATTCTATTTGCTCCTCTCGGATCCGCTTCCTATGATTTTTATGGAGGAAGAAGAACGGGAAATGATCTTTTTGCCAATTGTGTTCTGGCACTAAATGCGGCAACCGGAAAAAGAATGTGGCATTTTCAAACGGTGCACCATGATGTGTGGGACAGGGATTTGCCCACAGCGCCTGTGTTGATTTCAATCAAAAAAGATGGGAAAGAAATTGATGCAATTGCACAAACTACGAAGTCTGGATTTATCTTTTTATTCAACAGGAAAACCGGAGAATCTGTTTATCCGGTTAATGAAACACCGGTTCCAACTCAGAGCGAATTGATTGGCGAGAAACTCTCTCCTACCCAACCAATTCCTTCTTTTCCAAAACCATTTGCGAGGCAATCATTAAGTGAAAGTGATTTGAACAACCTGGTTCCTGATTCTTCGTTTGCCGACATCAAAAAAAGACTTTCCAATTATCATTCGCGCAGGTTTGATCCTCCATCAAAGGAAGGAACGGTGATCTTTCCGGGCTTTGACGGCGGCGCTGAATGGGGTGGTCCGGCTTACGATCCTTCAACCGGAATTTTATATGTAAATGCGAGTGAAATGCCATGGATACTAACGATGGTGGATGTAAAAAATAAACCAAAAAAATCCGAAACGAACCTGCAGGCTGGAAGGCGTATCTACAACACCAATTGCATGAATTGTCATGGCCCGCAAAGAGAAGGAAGCCCGAATTATCCTGTGCTGATCGGCATAAATAAAAAATACAATCAACAACAATTTGAACAGGTCGTTTCATCCGGAAGAAGGATGATGCCCGCTTTCAAACAATTGGGCAAAGAAGAAATGAATGCACTTGCCTCATTTATTTTGGACGACAGGAAAGAACAGCAACAAAAGTTTATTGCATCACAAAAAGCGAATGACAGTTGGTATGATCTTCCCTATTCGTCTACCGGCTACAATAAATTTTTAACCAAAGAAGGTTATCCTGCAGTAAAGCCACCATGGGGAACTTTGAATGCCATTGATTTGAACACGGGCAACCTTATTTGGAAAGATACTTTGGGTGATTATCCCGAATTGAAAGCAAAAGGAATTCATAGCGGAACGGAAAACTATGGAGGCCCGGTAGTAACCGCAGGAGGACTATTATTTATTGCTGCGACCAGCGATGCAAAGATCCGTGCTTTTAATAAAAGAACCGGCAAACTGCTGTGGGAAGCGGATTTACCGGCCTCTGGTTTTGCAACACCATCGGTTTATCAAGTAAATGGAAAACAATTTGTGGTCATTGCCTGCGGTGGCGGAAAGCTGGGAAAAAAGACCGGAGATGCTTACGTCGCATTTGCGCTTGCGGGAAGTACGAAGTAATCAGAAATAAGCATCATACCCGTGCCACGGTCATCCACATCACAACAACCCGTTATGCTCCATCCAGATTTTTAAAAGATCCATCCAGTTATCTTTCCCTTCCGGTAATCGTGTTCCAAATCCATGTCCTCCATTTTGAAAAAGGTGCATTTCAGCAGGAACGTGATTTTTTATCAGGGCTTCATAATATTTGATACTATTTTCCGGGTTGACAACATCATCATCAGCCGCAAGAAATAAAAACGTACGCGGAGTATTTTTTGTAACCTGCAGTTCGTTGGAGAAATCTTTGATCAGGCGTTGTGGCGGATTTTTGCCGATCAGATTTTCGCGGCTTCCAATATGAGCGAGTGAATCTGTGAAACTAATAACCGGGTAGCCAAGAATTGAAAAATCAGGGCGCAATGAAATATTTTTGGGATTATCAATATATGATCTTTCGAAATGAGTAGATGCAGCGGATGCAAGATGGCCACCGGCTGAAAAGCCCATGATTCCTACTTTCTGCGGGTCTATTTTTAATTCAGCAGCATGTTCTCTTACATATTGAATGGCAGATTGGACATCCTGCAGCGGCCCGATCGATTTATCTTTCATAATGGCATCATCCGGTAAACGGTATTTCAAAACAACAGCCGTAACACCCCAGGAATTTAAAATTTTGGCTACATCTGTTCCTTCTAAATTATAAGCAAGAATACTATAGCCACCACCGGGACAAATAATTACCACGGTGTTTTTCCTGCCCCGATCGGGAGCCTTAAAAACAGTAATTTCAGGAACGGACACATGGCTGATCCTGATCACTCCATCTTTTCCGGTATCGGCTTTTTCTTTATAATTCAAATCAGGCTTACTGTTTGGCACTTCTTTGTATAAAGGGATGACCGTCTGAGCTGTTGAAATAGTAAAAGACATGATAGAAATGGTTACAAAGAGTAAAGGCCTGAATTTTTCGACAAACAAAATAGTTTTAAACTCTGATAAAATCTTTTTCTTTTTCATGAATTAATAATTAATAATCAAACTTTGAAGACCCATTTAATTTAAGGATTGCACAAGTTGCAATTAAGAAATCGCCTGCGTTATAAAATAAATGTTCAACAGAACATAAATCAGCAGAAAAGCCTGGGCAGCAATCATATCAAATTTCCCGGCCTTTATTTCTTTATCTTCTTTAACCAATTTTAATGAATATGCGTTAGCGGCAATGATAGCGAAAATAAAAAATAACGTGAGCGCGTGAAGCATATCTACTAAAGTAAAAGAAGTGGATTCGGGCAATGAAGAATCAATGATATATTTATTACCAATAACCGCAAAAAGCGCTCCCACACTCAATCCAAATCGCGAATCCATTCCATCGGAGTGGATATAAAAACAAATGTAAGCGATCAGAAAAGCAATGTACATTCCGAGAAACATTTTCCAGAATAAGCCACCTGCATCCCTGCTGATATTGATGAGGACTTTAAAAGAACTGTAATCGCTATACGGAACAGTAATAGTCGGATCTCCAAAATTAGTTTCATATCTTTTGACACCGACAGAAATGAGGCAATTATTAATGGTCCAGCCACTCAGCGTGAACCGCGGGTCATAATTTTTGCCTACAGTATCGGGTACAAATACCAAAGATTTGGAATCAAATTGCGAGTTCTCAATCGAAAGCCTGAGCTTTTGTTTGTCGAATGGAAAATTGCGGATACGCCACGAATCTTTCATCAGGCATTGCATTTTCATTAAAAGATAAACCTGGCTGTTACTTGTATCAATTGTAGCAAATGACCTGGTGACTGTTTTCGCCTGAGGCACTTCAAGATTTTGCATAAAATCAAAATCCTTGTTTTTATATTTCAGCCATAACCAGAATGTGATTGCATATTCTTTTTGCTTAAAATCAATGTCGTGGATGCTGGTAATATAAATTCCAACTTTTACAGTATCAGGAACTTCTTTGGCAGCGGCTTTCTTTGAAGTTAGCACCAGAGAGATCATGCTAATAACCACAACTCCGAAAATATGCTTCATCTTTTAAAATAAAACGGAAAGATAGAGAAAGGAAGTTGGAAAAGAAGGTGGCCGGGTAAAAATTTATGAAATTTTGAAACTGTCTTATTACATTAGGCATGATTCTGTTCAGTGACCTAAACGAACAAATGAATCGAATTTCTTTTAGAATTTAGATCCTGCACCGATCCTCATTGAAAGCATTTTTGCAAATTTTGAATAAGAATTTCTTGCAATAAGCCGAATTGCAAATCTTAGAAATATAAAAACAAAACTTAATTGTTTACTTTTTTATTCGATACTTTTACTACCGGCTTTGCTACTAATTGTTCTTTAACATGTCTTCAACTGATCTTATTTGGAAAGAAATGAAAGAAGGCAACAAAAACGCTTTTCTTATCATCTATAGGCAAAATTATAGGTATCTGTTCTCTTATGGCTTTAGTTTGTGCATAGATAAAGAACTTACTAAAGATTGTATTCACGAAATGTTTCTTGAATTATGGGATAAAAGAACTGCCGTCAATAGCGAGGTAGCAAACGTCCGCTCTTATCTTTTTACGTGGCTCCGCAGAAAAATCAGTCGTGCCCAATCACTTGCCAAAAAAGAAAAAGCTTTGGAAGGATATTCTGATACAACAGACAATTATCAAAACTCTTATGAACATTTATTGATCGAGTTTCAGGAAAGTGAAGAGAAAAAAGAAAAATTAAGACAGGCATTAGACAATCTTACAAAAAAACAGTTAGAAATTATTCGTTTGAAATTCTTTGAAAATTTAAGCTATGAGGTAATTTCAGAAAAGACCTCTCTTACAACCCGCACAGTTTATAATACCATTTACGAAGCTATTTCCCGGTTAAGGGAGTTCATGAATATTTTTTTTTAAGGACAATTCGTTTTTCAATTTTCATTTTACAGGCACCTAAATTTCTTTTTGAAAAAAGCCGGTAAAAAATGCAATCCTCTGACACTATATAAATAACACAGGAGACTGCTCAAGCTTGTGCCGCACTAAAATAGCTTCTAATCATTTTCAAAAAACAGGTTTGAGTATATGGATAAAAATTTATTAGTGAATTATCAGGTAGAGGATTTTGTAGCCGATGAAACTTTTTTAAATTATTGGTTTAATTCTGATGAGAATGACCGTTTATTTTGGGAAGACTGGCTTTTACAGCATCCTGAAAAAAAAGAAATAGCAAAAGAAGCGATTGAAATAATTGAAGCTTTGTCATTATCTATCCCGGAAGAAGAATACCATGAGGAATTTTTAAAACTTCAAAAATCTATTAATAAGCCTCATTTATTTTCAGATCGCACCAAATTAAGACGGTTTCCGCTGGCAAGATTTACAAAGAAAAGGAAAATGGAACTTGCAGTCGTCCTTTTAATGGTTATTCTTTCAGGCTGGTTTTGGTTTGTTAAAGTTTCCGAAAACCGGCCTGAAAAATTAACTGAGATCGGTAATAATACCGCTTTCCCTAAAGTAATTACCTTAAGTGACAGTTCTGTTGTAACGTTAGCGCCGCATAGCTATATTCAGTATCCATCCACTTTTAAAGAGAAGATTCGAAATGTTTATTTACATGGCAATGCAGGTTTTTCGGTTAAAAGAGATATAAAACATCCGTTTAAAGTACACGCAGAAAATATTGTTGCAACTGTTTTGGGAACGGTGTTTAATATCAAAAGATCGGGTGACTCAGCCATTGTAGTTGAATTATTAAAAGGAAAATTAAATGTTGAAATTGTAAATGGCCAAATGGGATCACAGCAGTCGGTTCTATTAAGTCCCAACGAAAGAGCAGTTTATGTAAGAAATGATAAACACCTTTATAAAAACCTTATTGTTCCGGATCATTATTTGAATTTTAAACAAAGCAATTTTCATGAAATAGCTGCAAAAATTAAAACAGTTTATGGGATTACCCTTATCAACAAAAGTTTAAAAACAGATTGGAGTTTTACAGGAGAATTTAAGAATAAGGATGTAAAAGAAATTATTGAAAACATGTGCCTCGTTAAGAATTTATCCTTTTCAGTTCAGGGAGATACGATTTTGATTAAATAATAAATTAAGCTTAAACATACAGTTATTAAACTTACAGTTATGAGTAATTTTTTCATAAAAATTTTGTGCACTTGTTTTATTGTTTTAATAAATACTTATCCTGCTAAAGCAAAAGATGTAAACATTGACTCCTTTGGCGATGTGTATGTAACGGTGAGAGTTGATAAGGCAAAACTTAGTCAGATTTTTGATCTTATTGAGAAACAAACAGCTTACTCATTCGCATATGATGAAAATGATATTAATCTTTCTAAGGAAATAAAACTTAGAAAAGGTCACCAGAATTTAAAGGATCTTCTTAATAATGTTTCAAAACAGGCAGGACTACGCTTTACCGAGAAGCAAAATATTATTCTTGTCATTGCAGAAATTGATGAGAGTAACAAAAAGATTAATAGTATTATTAAAGCTCAACCGGTAACAGGTTTGGTATCTGATATTTCTGGTAATCCTTTGCAAGGTGTTACTGTTACAGTGAAAGGGACTAAAACCGCTGTGCAAACGGATCCCCAGGGTAAATTTTCAATTGATGCCCCGGACGATGGTATTTTAATTTTTTCAGCGGTTGGATACAAAACACAGGAAGAACCGGTAAAGGCAAACCTTTCTTTGAATATAAGGATGATCACTTCCAATAAAGAATTAAATGAGGTGGTTGTAGTTGGTTATCAAACACAAAGACGAGGTGATCTTACCGGAGCAGTATCGGTAGTTAATGTTGCAGGAATTTCAAAATTACCTGACTTAAGTGTAGATCAGGCACTACAGGGAAAAGTACCAGGCGTGAGGATTACTCAAAATACAGGTCAACCAGGAGATGGGGTTATTGTAAGAATTAGAGGAGTAGGTACTATTAATGACAATAATCCGCTGTTTATCATAGATGGCGTTCCTACAAAAGACGGCATTAATTTTCTTTCGGTAAATGACATTGAGTCAATAGTTGTATTAAAAGATGCATCTTCAGCTGCTATTTACGGATCACGCGCTGCCAATGGCGTTGTGGTCGTGACAACAAAAAGTGGTAAAAGAGGTGAACCTCAGTTTAACTATTCAGGGTATGCAGGTTTTCAGACCCATGGCACTTTGCCAAAAATGTCAAATACCAACGAATATGTAGAGCTTTATAATGAAGCCGCCGATAATGACAATACTGGCGTTACAAATCCGGCATTGATTCGCCCAAAGATCCCATCTACATTAAATTTAGCTAATACAGATTGGCTTAAAGCAATTTTTCAAAACGGGCAAATTGAAAGTCACCAGATTTCTGTCAGAGGAGGAAGTGATAACACACTGTATTATATTTCTGCTAATTATTTTAAACAGGACGGTATCATTATTAATTCCTGGTATGAACGCTATTCTTTGTTGTCGAAATTAAAATTAAATCTCACAAAGAATCTGACTGTTGGCAACAATATTAATATCTCTTATTCAAATAAGAATATGGTCGGGAGTTCCGGAGATGGCTACGGCGGAAATGGCGGCAGTGTTGTCCGCTATGCTTTATTCCGCACTCCTCCAATCCCGGTTTTTGATAGTACCGGACTTTATTCAGACCTTCCATTGTATCCGGCTTTTTTTGGAGATGGATACAATCCTGTAGCCCTTGCGAATAAAACGGACAACAAAGAAACTGAGTATCGTGTGTTTGGGGATTTATATGCAGAATATAAAATCCTTAAAAATTTAAAATTCAAAACGGATTTTGGTCTTGATGCGATTGTTACAGACGGGAAGCGCTTCGATGAAAATTATGGTACCAATCTTAGAATTAATAACCCAAGCAGACTTAGTGTAACTACAACAAACAATATCAATATTGTTTGGAACAATACGGTTAACTATAATAAAATATTTAACGGAATTCATAACCTGAGTATTCTTGCCGGTACAGAAGCAATCAGTGATCAAATAAAGGGGCATACAGGAACAGATCACAATTTTCCAAATCAATCTGCAAATTTTAGATATCTGGGAAATGGAGATGGATTAACCGGCTCTACTACAGCTTCAGAAAACCAGGTGGAATCAGCGCTTTTTTCTCTTTTTGGAAACGTAAATTATTCTTATAAAAATCGCTATTTGGTTTCAGCAAATGTACGTCGTGATGGGTCTTCCCGTTTTGGTCCGGATAATCAGTATGGAACATTCTTTTCAGGATCGGCTGGCTGGAATATACAAAACACTAAATGGGTTCAGGATCATTTATCTGCTGTTTCAAAATTGAAAGTAAGAGCAAGCTATGGTCAGTTGGGTAATCAGGAAATACCTGATTATGGCTTTGTTTCAATTATTGGGAATAAATATAATTATCCCTTCGGTGCAACTCCTGCTAGTAATCCCGGTTCCACAATTGCTGCCCGTGGTAATCCAGGTGTAAGATGGGAATCTTCTACCCAATCAGATGCAGGAATTGATTTAGGCTTATGGGAAGACAGATTAAATCTCACCATTGATTATTTTAATAAAACAACTTCTGATATGCTGATCCCTGTTCCTCTTCCCGTAATCGGTGGAAGTGCAACTCCGCCATATTTAAATGCAGGCAAAGTACAAAACAAAGGGCTGGAGGCCCAACTCGATTATAAAAATGATGCTCATGGTCTTAAATATGATGTAGGAATTAATTTTTCAACGCTTAATAATAAAGTTTTGTCCTTAAGTAACGGGCAGCCGATTGCGAGTGGCAGAATTGATAACAATTACAATGCTACTTTAACTACAGTTGGACATCCAATTGGTTCATTTTATTTATACGAACAGGAAGGTATTTTTCAAACTGCGGCTGATGTGTTTGGCCATGCTTACCAGGGCAAAAATATTCAGCCTGGGGATGTTAAATTTAAAGATCAGAATGGGGATGGGGTTATTGATGAAAAAGACCGGGTTTTTCTTGGTAGTGCTATTCCCAAATATACTTTTGGTGCAACCGCTAATCTTGAGTACAAAAATTTCGATTTGTCAGTTTTCTTCCAGGGACAATATGGAAACAAAATTTATTCCCAGGTAAACATGGATATTGAAGGCTTCTACCGGCCGTTTAATGTCACTCAACGTGTCTACGATGAACGCTGGCATGGCGAAGGAACAAGTAATTCAATGCCTAAAGTTTCATTCAATGACGCATCTAACAATAAATTTCCATCCAGTCGTTTTCTCGAAGACGGTTCTTATATAAGGTTAAAAAATATTCAGTTAGGTTATACCATTCCTGAAAAAATAGTAAATCGTTTTCATATAAAAAACTTGCGCTTTTATGTAACCGGTCAAAATCTTTGGACATTGACAAAATTCACAGGGCTTGATCCGGAAATGAATATCAGTGATAACGTAAAAAGAGATACTTACGGGGGTGATGTAGCTGCGGGCATTGATTGGGGAACTTACCCAAGTGCCAAAAGTTATATCGTTGGATTGAACTTAAATTTTTAAAATGAAAAATGGTCCACGCTGTAAAAGAATGAATCAACAATTTCACAGAAATCGAATTTGCGTCATTACTTATAAAATGATTGTTATGAAAAAAATTAGAATTTACCGCATATTACTCCCCTTGCTGCTTTTATCTTTAGCAGCGTGTAAGAAATTCATCAGTAAAGATCTCGTGGGGCAATATTCTGAAACCAATTTTTATCAAACCCAGGCTCAGGCAATATTAGCAGTTAATGCAGCTTATCAGCCGCTCGCATTTACTACCGCTAATATCAACAGGATATGGGTTTTTGGAGATGTGGCCTCTGATGACGCAGTGAAAGGAGGAAATCCCGGTGATCAGGCCGATATTGATTTTATTGATCAGTTTAATATAAATCCTACCAATGGAAATCTGGCAAGTGAATGGGCACTTTTATATGATGGAATTACCCGTAGTAATCTGGTACTTGCTAAAGTGCCAGCAATACAAATGGATAAAAACATTCAAATGCGAATCCTTGGTGAAGCCAGGTTCTTAAGAGCTTACTATTACTTTCAGCTGGTAAATATTTTTGGTGATGTTCCCGTTGTCTTACAGCCTTTGGCTGCTGACCAATTGCAAATAGCTCAATCCGCTGAGCAACAGATTTTCGAGTCAGTTATTGAGCCTGATCT
>Ga0134128_10007334_pt1 | contig 13324 bp, 14 predicted proteins | sample KB31754_FD_96462 | JGI IMG/M metagenome (GOLD analysis project Ga0134128, IMG submission 96462) | Terrestrial soil microbial communities with excess Nitrogen fertilizer from Kellogg Biological Station, Michigan, USA - KB3-175-4 | ecosystem: Environmental > Terrestrial > Soil > Unclassified ... | reverse complement strand
TCGGCACGCCGCCGCCGTAATAGCCCGACGCCGCCGAGAGGCCGAGGCCGGCGCTGGCTGCGCGCCACGACCATGCGCCCCCAAAACAGTAGCCGGTGACGCCGACCTTGCCGCCCGCCGCGGCCGCCTTCGCCGCCGCCTCGATATCGAGGAAAGCCGTGGCCGGGGTGAAGGCCTTCATCAGCTCGCCGACCTTGGCAAAGTGATCGGTGCCATAGTTCTCGCTCTCAAAGCCGTATTCGACCCGGTCCATCATCGCCGGGGCGACGCAGACATAGCCGGCGGCGGCATAGCGGTCGACTTCGCTGCGGATCCAGCGGTTGAGCCCCCACACTTCCTGCAGCAGCACCACGCCGCCCTTGGGCTTGCCGGCCGGCATCGCCTTGTAGGCGTTGAGGTCGAAACCATCGCTTGTCTTGAGTTTTAGTCGCTCGCCCATCGCCAAATCCTTCGCGTGATGAAATGCCGGCGCCAGTTTCTATCCCGGAGCCGCAAAGGCGAGGGTATAACGTGGAGTTGATCGGAAGGACAAATGTAGGGCAGCGGCGCGCGCAATAAGCACCGGCCAAAACAAAAGGCGCCTCGTTGGGGCGCCTCCGTTCATCTCAGTCGTTTAGTTCGCGCGAGTCTTAGTTGACCTGGGCGCGAGCCAGCGCCGCGATGTCTTCGCGGACGATGCCGATGTCGGCGAGCTGGCGGTTGTCGAGTTTATTGAGCTCGCGCACCGTGCGCTGGGCCTTGGCAAACTGGGTAAGCTTCTGACGGATGTTCATTTCAAATCTCCCTTTCGTGGACAGCCTTGAAATGGGACCGATCGGCCGGAATGAGCAGAGGGCAGTTGGGAAGAGTAGCTATGCGTCTGGTGCGTAGCCAGTTAATGGCAGTTAGGTTAAGTTGATGAACGACGCGGATCGTGAATTCAGGCGGGAGCGGCACGATGGCTGAAAACAACGATGCGCTGATCGCACGTCTCGATGCGCTCGAAATCCGCATCGCCTATCAGGACCAGACCATCGAGGACTTGAATACCGCCCTCGCCGCGCAATGGCAGGAAGTGGAAAAACTCCGGCGCGAGATGGCCCTGCTCGAGGCGCAGTTGCGCGAAGCGGCCGAGAGCGCCCGCGACGCCGGCACCCCCGAACCGCCGCCACCACATTACTAGTGGTCAAATCCTGACGCTTGGTACCGGATTGGGCCGTTGAGGCGTCCGCGTCGACCGCGGACTGGCCGGTCGCGGCCGGTGTCTTTGAGTATCAAGTATCAGATTTCCACCGCTAGTAGTCTGCGCCTGACACAAGAGTCCCCATGGGGATTAGCGCGAGGTGACGAGCGTCGCCGCTTGCGGCATCGACTTGTCGACACGGCGCCAGATGTTGCTCAAACTCGCAAGCATGGATATCATTCGTCCTGCGAAACCGTTGATCTGGTGGATATTGGTCACACTCAAAGTCGATCGGAAGGCACAAATCGGCACCCGGTGCAAATATTACTGATCAGGAGTTGAAGCATGGCAGAAATCTATAAAACGTTCCGCGTATCCCTCAGAGAGGCGTGGTATCAACTGTCCAAAGATGAACAAAACAGCCTCTTTGCAAAGGTGAACGAAGCTTCGGCGAAGGTTGGCGGCAAAAACATTATCCTCTGTAATTCGAGTTGGTCATCTGAAGAGTGGGAATTCTTCGGAGTTGACGTATTCCCCAACATGGAGGCGGTTCAAAAGCATTCGGAGCTCCTAGTGGGGCTTGAGTGGTTCAGGTACGTCAAAAGCAGCACCCTGCTGGGGACGACAGCCACTGGCCCCCAGGTTTGAGGTCCCCAGTTATTGCCGTCTTTGATGATGGCTTAGAGCCGGCAGCGATCCGCCGGCGTGAGGCTGATGGAAACCCGGTGCGCATGCACGAGACTCGTATGAACGGCGATCAAAGCGAATCCCCAGTGGGACGCTTGTGTCAGGTGTAGGACCACTAGGCAGGGCCGACAGGTGGTCCGCTGCCAAAGCTCCAGGCCGAAGGCTACGCCTGCCTTCGGCCATAAGCGGCACCGTTGAGCGTCAGGCTCTCGGCGGCGGCTCGAGGTTGAGCACCGTCCACACATCGTCCTTGGGCACATGGCCGAGATAGCGCTCGGCGTCGCGCATATCCCAGAGCATGCCGCGATTGCCGGACATGGCGTTGACGACGATGCCGGGCTCCGGCCAGGTCGAGGCGTCGGCGGTCAGCGCTGCCTCGAACTCGGCTTTGAAGTCGGCGTTCGACAGCCACATGTTGCGGAACCAGATGACGTCGCGTGCCGCTTCGCCCTCCGGCTGCTGTGCCGCGCCTGCACCGCCGGAGCCGCCGCCCTTGGCGTTGATCCCGTGCGGATCGCCGTCCCCCCTCAGGCACCAGCCGATCCTCAGCGATACCGCCGTGAACCGCCCGCCCGAGGCAATCGCCCGGGCCCGCAGCAGCCGCTCACCGACCAGTTTCGTCGCGCCATACATATTGGGCTGGTGGTAGCCGCCGCCCGAGAAATAGCGAGTGCCCGGCCGCGGCGGGGTCGTCGCGGTCAGCGAACCGAGCTTGACCCAGTCGACATCTTTATATTGCCCCATCACGTGGTTGGAGGAGGCATAGAGAAACCGGCAGTTTTCCTTGCAATGGTCGAGCAGGTTCGCCGTCATGTCGACGGCGATCACCGCGTCGTCCCAATCGCCGCTCGGCGCGGGATTGCGGACCGCAAAATGCGCAATCGCATCGGCGGCTTTCACTGCATCGAGCCAGCGCGTGTCGTGCGCATCGCCAAGGTCGGAAACAACGGCGCGGACTTTCGGCGAGTCGAAGGGCCGGCCCTGCATCGGCTTGATGTCGAGGCAATAAATGGTCTTGCACCAGTCGAGCCCGGCGAGGTGTTCCACGAGTTTGCTGCCGAGATTGCCCCCCGCGCCGGTCACCAGCACGGATGCGGGATACTTTCGATCAACCACTTTTTTCCTCCGCTAATCGCTCGCGGAGTTCAATCAGCCGGGAGCCGCTTTGACAATGCTGTCGTTACGGCCGCGGGCGGCCTGCCGCAATTCAGCTCATTGGAGATTTGGATGACCCTCGGCCGGCGGCGCCCGGCATCGGCCGAGGGCCGGCTCAGTTCAGCAGCTTCGCAAGGGCGTCGATGTCGGCCTGTCTGAGTGTCGAACTGTCGGCGGCCTTGCCCGTTGCGGCCGTGGCGTCGCCGGCCGTATCGCTCATCGATTGCACGCCGAACCACAGCGCCATCATCAGCGCGACAATCATCGCGGCGCCGACCAATGTCCAGTTGCCGCCGCGTCCCATGGTCCGCGCCGGAAACAGCAGGATCTTGATGAGCGGCAGCCCGATGGTGAGCGCCAGCAGCAGAATTTCCATAGGCTTTCCCCTGCCGCCAATATCCTCCGCAATGTTTTCGCAACTCGCCGGAATTTACCGGCAATTTTAGCGGAGCCATAAACCCGGCATATAGATGCAGGCTCCGGCGCAACGCGGCCATGAAGAGTGAACGGGTAGCAAGAAAGCGCGAATAGACTTATGTAGCGGCTATGAAATCCCAACTTTTGCCTTTTGCCGCCGTCATTTTCGATATGGACGGCACGCTGCTTGATACCGAGCTTGTTTTCAAAACCATCGTCTTCGATGTCGCCGGAGAGCTCGGCTACGAGATGAGCGACGCGGTCCACCTCGCCATGGTCGGCTCCTCGCACGAAACCACCAACCGGCTGCTGGTCGAAGCCTATGGCGCGGCTTTCCCCTACGCGATGTTCGACGAAAAGTGCCGGGCCATCATGAAGGAGCGACTGGCCGTCGCCGTGCCGGTGAAAAAGGGCGCGCGCGAATTCCTGCTGGATTTGCGGGCGCGGGGCATTCCCCGGGCGGTCGCGACCTCGTCCCGCTCCCCGCATGCCTTGGGCCATCTCGGCCAGGCGGGGCTGCTGGACTTGTTCGACGCTATCGTCACCCGCGATGATGTCGTCAACCCAAAGCCGCATCCTGAGCCTTACCTGCTCGCGGCGAGCCGTCTGGGCGTTGCACCCGAGTTCTGCCTCGGCCTCGAGGACTCGCATTCGGGCGTCCGTGCCGCCCATGCCGCCGGGCTCCAGACCATCATGGTCCCCGATCTGGTATCACCGACAGCAGAAATCGCCGGCCTCTGCGCCGCGGTGATGGACAGCCTCGTCGAAGTACACCGCACGGCGCTGCCGCCGGTTGCCGCGCGCGCCTGAAGCCATCGGGCGAGATGTCCTGAAATGGCACGCCCGGGCCGTTGATTCCACCGGCGCCGGCCGATTTCAGCGGCCGGCCACGATTTCCACAGCATTTGAATCAAGCTGATTCGGTGTGCTTAGCCGGCGCTTAGCCACGCGTGCCGTTTACCCTGCAAATCCCCTAAATCGCGCTGGCCGCTTGGCTTTTCCCGCGTTAACTGTGCTTTAAGAGCTGCGCGATCATGGTTAAGCGATCGTAAAATTTTGGTTCCCATGGGCAAAAGCTTTGGCTAGTGTGCCGCGGGAACGGGCTTGGAAGTCTGGGGTCGCAGGGGCGGCGTCGGGGAAAGCAGAGGCAGGTTGGCGCGAAAGCGGGTCGGGTTTGCCCTACGTGCTGCTATTCAGTTCGCTGCCATTGGCGCAGCGGCGCTGGTGCTGTTCGTCACGCTGTCGCCGGGTTTTGCACAGGATGTGCAGCTCGCCGAGCTGCAGCCGCAGGCGCCAACCACGCTTATTGGTGCTGAGCCGCTCGATCCGAGCACCGACAAAGCTCAATCGACCACGCTGACGCCGGCCGTTCTGGCCGCCTATGTCGCTCGCCAGCAGGCGCAAAAGGGCTTCAACATCTTCGGTGATGCGCCGCACCCGCAACTGACCAGTGCGCTGGTCCTGGCCTACGCGGCCACCCACTATCGCACCAATGCCGCCCTCGATGCCATCGACGGCGCGGCCGCTTCCCCGGGGATGTCGTTTACGACGGCCACGGTCGATGTTGTCCCGACCGAGGACACGTCGTCCACCGTCACGGACGACATGCTCAGCAAATACGCGCATAACGGCTTCATTCCGACCGAGCGCCGTGTCGCCCATGCCAATGACGAGAAGCTCTGCCTCAGCCGGGCCATCTATCACGAAGCGCGCGGCGAAGTGGATTCGGGCCAGTGGGCCGTTGCCAATGTCATCATCAACCGGGCCTTGAGCAAGCGCTTCCCGACCAGCATGTGCGGCGTCGTTTACCAGAACGCCAACCAGGGCCGTTACCGCTGCCAGTTCACCTTCGCCTGCGACGGGCAGCAGGAAGTCATCCGCGAGCGGGGAGCCTGGGCCAAGGCCGGCAAGATTGCCGCCGCGGCGTATTCGGAGTTCCAGCACGGCAAGCGGCCGGGCGTGGTACCGGGCTCGGCCCTTTATTATCACACGACGGGCGTCACGACGAACTGGGGCTTTAAACAGGTGGCCCAGATCGGCTCGCACCTGTTCTATTCCCCCATGTAGCCAGCCCGCGCTATTCCGCGGCTGCGGCGAGCGGCATGCCGGCCCCGCCGATCGACCCCACGGCATCCCCGAACGTCCTGAAATTGGCGGCGAACAGGCCAAGCAGCTTTTCCGCCTGCCGGTCATAGGCCGCTGCGTCCGCCCAACTCTGCCGTGGATCGAGCAGTTTCGCATCGATGCCCTCGATGGCCTCCGGCACGGCGAGCCCGAAGATCGGATCGATCCGCATATTCGCCTCCTCCAGAATGCCGGAAAGTGCTGCATCAAGCAGCCGGCGCGTCGAGGCGATGTCGATGCGGCGGCCGGTGCCATAGGCCCCGCCGATCCAGCCGGTGTTGAGCAGATAGGCCCGGGCGCCCGTGGCGGCCAGCCGCTCAGCCAGCAGTCGTCCATAAACCGTGGGATGCAGCGGCATGAAGGGCGCCCCAAAGCAGGCCGAGAACGTCGCCTGCGGTTCGGTGACGCCCCGCTCGGTTCCCGCCACTTTGGCCGTATAACCGGAGAGAAAGTGATACGCCGCCTGTTCCGGCGTCAGTTGCGAGAGCGGTGGCAACACGCCGAAAGCATCGCAGGTGAGGAACACTACGGTTCTGGGCTGCCCGCCTGCGCCGCCTTTGGCCACCGCCGGCAGCATCTCGAGCGGATAGGCGGCGCGGGTGTTCTCGGTCAGCGCGGCATCATCGAAGTCCGGCACGCCGTCCGCGTCGAGCACGACGTTTTCGAGCACCGTGCCGAAGCGTCGCGCCGCCGCGTAAATTTCGGGCTCGGCGGTGGCGCTGAGCTTGATGGTCTTGGCGTAGCAACCGCCCTCGATATTGAAGACGCCGTCTGCAGTCCAGCCGTGTTCGTCATCGCCGATCAGCAGCCGGGCAGGGTCGTTGGAAAGCGTCGTCTTGCCGGTGCCGGAAAGCCCGAAGAACAGCGCGACATCGCCGTTCGCACCAACATTGGCCGAGCAATGCATGGGCAGCACATCGGCCAGCGGCGCATGGAAATTGAACAGCGAGAACACGCTCTTCTTGATTTCGCCGGCATAGGCCGTGCCGCCGATCAGCACCAGCTTGCGAGCCATATCGAGCGCGATCACTGTCTCGGAGCGCGCACCGTGCTGGGCGGGATCGGCCCTGAAACTGGGCAAGTGGAGGATCGTGACCTCATCCGTGGCTGTTATGCCGCCGTCGGGCCGGATCAAGAGGTTGCGGATGAAGAGGGCGTGCCAGGCCGTCTCGCCGATGATCGTCACGCCGAGCCGGTGGCGAGCGTCAGCACCCGCAAACAGGTCCTGCACCACCAGCGGCTTGCCTTCCATTGCGGCGCGAAAATCGGTCAGCAGGTTGTCGAAGTGCCGGGGAGTCATCGCTTGCGAATTATCCCACCAGACACGGTCCTCGGTCACCTCGTCGCGAACGATGAATTTGTCCCTGGCCGACCGACCGGTGAAGGCGCCGGTACGCGCTACAAGAGCGCCATCGGCGCTGAGCTCCGCCTCGCCAGCCCGCAGCGCCATGGTCACGAGCGCCCGGGGGCTGGCGTTGCGCGAAACATCCGCCGCCGCATCAAGTATTTCGGCACGCAGGACGTGGTGATCGAAGCCGGCCATTGCTGTCTCCCCGGGAGAAAAAGCTTGCGATTGTCCGCAAGCGTCCCCAAATCCTAGCCGTGGCGGCGCCCGGGAGGCGATCCCGCAATGCGTATTACGACCTAAGTTCAAGGCTGCCGCGTGCGGGGAAAGCCGCCCCGTGGCGCTTGTCAGGGTCATACTTTGCGCGCAATTGTGGCAGCCAAACTGGCCGCAACCCTATGCCGAGGCGGCTATTTTGGCGCCGGCGGCGTAATCTGGGAAAGGAAGCTTGATGCCCAAGATCGCCCTGGTGGACGATGATCGAAACATTCTGACCTCTGTCTCGCTGACGCTGGAAGCGGAGGGTTATACCGTCTCGACCTATACCGATGGCGCATCGGGGCTCGAAGGCCTGACCGCCGAGCGGCCGGACCTTGCCATCCTCGACATCAAGATGCCGCGCATGGACGGCATGGAACTACTGCGCCGGCTGCGGCAGAAATCCGATGTGCCGGTGATCTTCCTCACCTCCAAGGATGAGGAAATCGACGAACTGTTCGGTCTCAAGATGGGTGCCGACGATTTCATCACCAAGCCCTTCAGCCAGCGGCTGCTGGTCGAGCGGGTGAAGGCGATCCTCCGCCGTTCCGCGCCGCGCGATCCCTCGCAGATCACGGCCTCCGGCGAACCCACGCCCGGCAAGGCCTTGATCGAACGCGGCAATCTGGTGATGGATGAAGAGCGCCATACCTGCACCTGGAAGGGCCAGCGGGTCACCCTGACAGTTACCGAATTCCTCATCCTGCAGGCGCTGGCGCTGCGGCCCGGCGTGGTCAAGAGCCGCAACGCCTTGATGGATGCGGCCTATGACGATCAGGTTTATGTTGATGACCGCACCATCGACAGCCACATCAAGCGCCTGCGCAAGAAGTTCAAGGCTGTCGATGACGATTTCGAAATGATCGAGACGCTCTACGGGGTAGGCTACCGGTTCAAGGAGCAGTAAAGCGTAGTTCGCGGGAAGCGGCCTGCCGCTTTCGCTGAGCCAGGCAATGCAAGGACTTACAGCTGCCATGTCGAAACGATCGGACTGGACATCGCTCTAGTGGCCGTTACCGGACATGAACTTGAGGGGCTCGAAAAACCCGCCGACGCAACGGAAGCGGCCGCCCCGAATAAGCCCAGAACTGGTCCGCTGAGAGCGCTGGGCCGCTGGTTGCTGTGGCTGGTGGCCGCCATCAGGCAACTGCTGGCGCTGACGATTTTTGCGAGCCTCACCCGCCGCATCATCTTCCTCAATCTGCTGGCCCTGCTCGTCCTCGTCGTCGGCATCCTCTATCTCAACCAGTGGCGGGCCGGCCTGATCGATGCCCGCGTGCAATCGCTGCGCGTGCAGGGCGAAATCATCGCGGCGGCCATCGCCGCCTCGGCAACCGTCGACAGCGACGTCATCCAGATCAATCCGGATCGCCTGCTGCAACTGCAGCCGGGCGACAATGTTTCGCCGCTGAGCTTCTACGATCCGGCGCTCGAATTCCCGATCAATCCGGAACAGGCGGCGCCGCTGCTCCGTAACCTCGTTACGCCCACCGGCACGCGCGGCCGGATTTACGATCAGGATGGCCTGCTGATTCTCGACAGCGCCAACATATATGCGCGGGGCGACGTGCTGCGGCAACTCACGGCCCCGCCGGCTTCCGCGGATAATTCGAACATCCTGACCGAATGGTGGAACACCATCATGAGCTGGGTGCCGGGTGACGATTATCCGCTCTACAAGGAATATGCGGCGGACGAGGGCAAGCGTTATCCGGAGGTGGATTCGGCGCTGACCGGCGCGCCCGCCGACGTCGTCCGCGTCAACGACAAGGGCAAGCTGGTGATTTCGGTCGCGGTGCCGGTGCAGCGGCTGCGCGCCACGATCGGCGTGCTCTTGTTGTCCACCGCGCCGGGCGAGATCGATTCCATCATCCTCGCCGAGCGCTGGGGCATTATTCGCATCGGCCTCGTCGCTGCCGGCGTGACTATCCTGCTGTCGTTCCTGCTCGCCGGCACCATTGCCGGCCCGATGCGACGGCTCTCGGCCGCCGCGGAAAAGGTGCAGTCGTCGATGTCGACGCGTGCGGAAATTCCGGATTTCACCGCCCGCCGCGACGAGATCGGCCATCTCTCCCGCGCGCTGCGCTCCATGACCTCGGCGCTCTATAGCCGCATCGAGGGCATCGAACGCTTTGCCGCCGATGTGGCGCACGAACTCAAGAACCCGCTGACCTCGCTCAAGAGCGCCGTCGAAACCCTGCCGCTCGCCAAAAAGCCCGAGGATCGCGACCGGCTCAATGCCATCATCCAGCACGATATCCGCCGCCTCGACCGGCTGATTTCCGACATTTCCAATGCCAGCCGGCTCGACGCCGAACTGGCGCGGCAGACCTCAGCGCGCACCGATGTCGAAAAGCTGACCGACACGATGGCCTCGATCCAGAGTGATGTCGCGAGCCGGCGCGGTGTTTCCGTTATCCTCGAAAAGCACACCGGCCGCTTTGCCCCGGTGGTCAACGGTCACGATGGACGCCTCGCGCAGGTCGTCACCAACCTCATGGACAATGCGGTATCGTTCTCACCCGATGGCGGCACCGTGACGGCCGCGATCGCGACCAGCGCCGATACCGTGACAATCTCGATCATGGACGAAGGCACGGGCATTCGCGGCGACGCCAGCCGCATCTTCCAGCGCTTCTATACCGATCGGCCCGATGGCGAACATTTCGGTGACCACTCGGGGCTCGGCCTTGCAATCTCCAAGCAGATCGTCGAAGCGCATCACGGCACGATCACGGCGCAAAACCGCAGCGATAGGTCCGGTGCGGTCTTCACCGTGACCCTGCCGCGTGCCGCCAATGAGCGGCCGCAGCCCAAGGCCAGGAAGTGATAGCCAGCAAGGCTGTCGACAGCATCAATATCCATGCCACCGGCATCGTCCTTGACGGGGCAGGCATCCTGCTGCGGGGGCCGTCGGGAGCCGGCAAGTCACTGTTGGCGCTGGAACTGCTGGACCGGCAGGCCCTGCGCGGCGCTTCCGGCACGCTCGTTGCCGACGACCGCGTCGATCTCACGGTCGAAGGCGGCACGGTGGTCATGAGCACGCCAAAAGCCATTGCCGGCCTCGTCGAATTGCGCGGCCGCGGCATCATCCGGCGGCCGTTTATCGGCTCCGCGAGGCTTCACATCGTCGTTGATCTCGTCGACGAGTTGACCCGCATGCTTGAAGACGATGCGCTCGCCACCGATCTATTGGGGGTGACCCTGCCGCGCTGCCCGGTGCCGCGCCGTGGCGTCACGGATTCGGCGCACCAGATGCTGCTGGTGGGCGAAGCGCTTGATGCGCTGGGCTTGTGGCGATGATGCCACAGCCAAAAAATCACTTGAAAGCCACCGCGCCCAAGGCAAGACTTTGCGTCGGCTTGCCGGGACGGGCATGGCGGTTTGGGGATGCTTGATGATTGGTCTTGTTCTGGTGACGCACGGTGCGCTCGCCATTGAATTCAAATCTGCCCTCGAACACGTCGTCGGCCCGCAGGAAAGCTGCGAAACCGTCTCCATCGGCCCGGAGGACGATATGCAGCAGCGCCGCAACGATATCCTGGCGGCGGTCGACGCCGTCGATAGCGGCGACGGCGTCATCATCCTCACCGACATGTTCGGCGGCACGCCGTCGAATCTGGCGATTTCCGTGATGCAGAACCGCGAGGTGGAAGTTATCGCCGGCGTCAACCTGCCGATGCTGGTAAAGCTTGCCCGCGTGCGCGCCGACCAGCCGATCAAGGAAGCCGTGCGCATCGCCGCCGAGGCCGGCCGCAAGTACATCAATGTGGCGACCGACGTGCTGGACAGCCTCCCCGCCGCCGCGCGCGAGCACAAATGATCTTGGGGCATGCAATTTCCTTAGCCTCCGCGGCGTTATAGTGTTCTGAACCATGAGCACCACCGCCGCCAACGCCGGACGCGCCCTTGCCCAGCAGTTGACCATCATCAACCGCAAGGGGCTGCACGCGCGCGCTTCGGCGCGCTTCGTGCGCACCGCCGAGTGTTTTGACGCCGAGATCACGGTCGTCCGCGACGGCCAGAGCGTCAACGGCAACTCCATCATGGGCCTGATGATGCTGGGCGCCGGCCCGGGCTCCACCATCCTCGTCCAGGCCACCGGCAAGCAGGCGCGCGAAGCGCTCGATGCCATCACCGAGCTGGTCAACTCCGGCTTCGATGAGGACAGCGAAGGCGCCACGGCCTGATGGTCGAGGAAATTCACCTCGTTCCCTATGACCCAAGCTGGCCGGAGAAATATGCGGCCGAGCGCGACGTGGTTGTCTCGTGCCTCACCCAGCCGCCCTTGCTGATCGAGCACATGGGCTCGACCTCCATTCCCGGCATTGCGGCCAAACCCGTCATCGATATTATCGTCCTGCTGGCAGATCTTGCGGAAGGGCATGCGGCCGTGCCGGCGCTGGAAGCCAGCGGCTACAACTTCTGGCGTGACAACCCGGATAGGTCGAAGTTGTACCTGGTTCGCGGCCTACCCAACCGGACGCACAACCTCCACCTCCACGCCGACGCGGAGGAGGTGCGGCGCCACCTGTTGTTCCGCGATCATTTGCGCGCCGATCCTGCCGCGCACGATGCCTATCAGGCGCTCAAGCAGGAACTGGCCATCCGGTATCGGCACGATCGCGAGGCATATTCGAAAGCCAAGACCGCGTTTGTCGACGACATCGTAACCAAAGCGGGCGGGGCGCGCCGGCGGTTTGCGTGGTGATCGTCCGAGCCCTGACGAACCACGTCGTCGCCCTGCCATTAAATACCGCGAAACGTTTTGCCGGATAGCTCCGGCGCCGTCGCCAAAAGAAGGATATAAAGTTTTCTTTATATCCCGTTGCCCCCCGCATCTCCCTTGCGTATAACCCCGGCAACATCGACCATTCCCGGAGCGCGACACCCTATGCCCACCCCGAACGATTATGCCGTCAAGGACATCTCGCTGGCTGATTTCGGCCGCAAGGAAATGGGCATGGCCGAAATCGAAATGCCCGGCCTGATGGCGATCCGCGAGGAATATGCCAGCGCCCAGCCGCTCAGGGGCGCCCGCATCGCCGGCTCGCTGCATATGACCATCCAGACCGCCGTGCTGATCGAGACGCTCAAGGCGCTCGGCGCCGACGTCCGCTGGGTCTCATGCAACATCTTCTCGACCCAGGATCATGCCGCCGCCGCCATCGCCGCCGCCGGTATTCCGGTCTTCGCCCACAAGGGCGAGTCGCTCAAGGAATACTGGGCCTTCACCGACCGCATGATGGATTGGGGCAATGGCGAAACCCCGAACATGATCCTCGATGATGGTGGCGATGCCACCATGCTGATCCTGACCGGCGCCAAAGCCGAAACCGATCCTTCCGTGCTGGCCAAGCCCGGCAACGAAGAGGAAGAGATCTTCTTTGCCACCATCAAGGCGCGCCTCGCCAAAAATCCTGGGTTCTATTCGAAAATCCGCGCCAACATTCGCGGTGTGTCAGAGGAAACCACCACCGGCGTCATGCGGCTTTATCAACTCCAGGAGCGCGGCGAGTTGCCGTTCCCGGCGATCAACGTCAACGACAGCGTCACCAAGTCGAAGTTCGACAACAAATACGGCACCCGTGAATCGCTGGTCGACGCGATCCGCCGCGGCACCGACGTGATGATGGCCGGCAAGGTCGCGATCGTCTGCGGCTATGGCGATGTCGGCAAAGGCTCGGCGGCCTCGCTGAAGGGCGCCGGCGCCCGCGTGCTGGTCACCGAGGTCGACCCGATCTGCGCCCTGCAGGCGGCGATGGACGGCTTTGAGGTGGTGACGCTCGAAGATGCGGCGCACCGCGCCGACATCGTGGTCAGCGCCACGGGCAACAAGGACATCATCACCATCGATGCGATGCGCGCCATGAAGGACATGGCCATCGTCTGCAATATCGGCCACTTCGATAACGAGATCGACGTTGCGGGCCTGCGCAATTTCAAGTGGACCAACGTCAAGCCGCAGGTCGACCTCGTCGAACTCGCCTCCGGCAAGCGCATCGTGCTGCTGAGCGAAGGCCGGCTGGTCAATCTCGGCAACGCCACCGGCCATCCGAGCTTTGTGATGAGCGCTTCGTTCTCCAACCAGACGCTGGCCCAGATCGAGCTCTTCACCAACGGCAAAAACCTCGAGCACAAGGTGCATGTGCTGCCAAAGCACCTCGATGAGAAGG
>Ga0134128_10007333_pt1 | contig 13325 bp, 12 predicted proteins | sample KB31754_FD_96462 | JGI IMG/M metagenome (GOLD analysis project Ga0134128, IMG submission 96462) | Terrestrial soil microbial communities with excess Nitrogen fertilizer from Kellogg Biological Station, Michigan, USA - KB3-175-4 | ecosystem: Environmental > Terrestrial > Soil > Unclassified ... | reverse complement strand
TCGCCTTCGAGGGCGGCGAGGGCGCGGGCAAGACCGCCCAGGCCCGGCTGATCGGGATCTGGCTGCGCGAGCAGGGCTACGACGTGGTGACCACGCAGGAGCCAGGCGCGACCAGGATCGGGATGCGGCTGCGCGCGCTGCTGCTCGACACCGCGCACTCCGGCATGTCCGCGCACTGCGAGGCGCTGCTCTACGCGGCGGACCGGGCCGAGCACGTGGCGAAGATCATCGACCCGGCGCTGGCGCGCGGTGCCGTGGTCATCACCGACCGGTTCACCGACTCGTCGCTTGCCTACCAGGGCGCCGGGCGCGGCCTGCCCGCCGCGAACGTCGCATGGCTCAGCAGCTGGGCGACCGAAGGCAGGCAGCCCGACCTGACCATCCTGCTCGACCTCGCGCCCGAGACAGGACTCAACCGCCGCGCCAGGTCCGCCGACCGGCTGGAGGCGGAGCCGCTCGACTTCCACCGGCGAGTGCGTGCCGGGTTCCTCGGGCTCGCCCGCACCGAGCCCGAGCGCTACCTGGTGCTCGACGCGACCGCTCCGTTCGAGGAGATCAGCCAGCAGATCAAGGACCGGATCCGGGAGATACTGCCCGACCCGGTGCCGCGCGTCGCCGAGGCCGCGACCGGCTCCTTCCCCGCGATCCTCGATCCGTTCCCCGACGAGGTCACGGACTTCCGATGAGTCCGGAGGACTCGCGCGCCCGATACGACGGCGGTTCTTTGCCATCGGGCGCGCACCGGGGGGTCGTTTCCCCGGAAGATCACAGCGTCTGGGACGAGCTGGCCGGGCAGGAGGCGGTCGTCGCCCAGCTGCGCAATGCCGTCGCGGGCGCGATGACGCACGCCTGGCTGTTCACCGGGCCGCCCGGCTCAGGCAGGTCGGTGGCCGCCCGTGCCTTCGCGGCGGCGCTGCTCTGCCCCTACGGCGGCTGCGGTGAGTGCGCCTCGTGCCACCAGGTGCGCGCGGGCACGCATGCCGACCTGCTGCTTGTCCGTCCCGACGGGCTTTCCTACGGCGTGAGGCAGACCCGCGACCTGGTGCTGCGCGCCGCGGGCGCGCCGTCGGGCGGTCGCTGGCACGTCGTGCTCTTCGAGGACGCCGACCGGTGCACGGAAGCCGCCGCGAACGCGCTGCTCAAGGCGATCGAGGAGCCTGCGCCGCGTACCGTGTGGCTGCTGTGCGCGCCCTCGGCGGAGGACCTGGTGACCACGATCAGGTCGCGCTGCCGGGTGATGACGCTGCGGGTGCCGCCGTCGGCGGCTGTCGCGTCCGTGCTCGCCTCGCGGTACGGCATCGACTACGAGCGGGCGCTCGCCGCCGCGCGCGCCGCGCAGGGGCACATCGGCCGCGCCAGGCGGCTCGCCCTCGACCCGGCCGCCGCCGCGCGCCGCGAGACGGTGCTCAAGGTGCCGGTGCAGTCGGTGTCGCTCGGTCCGGCGCTTGCCGCGGCCGCTGCCCTGGTGAAGACCGCCGAGGACGAGGCCAAGGCGGTCACCGGGCAGCTCGACGAGCCCGAGCGGGAGGCGCTGCGCCAGGCGTTCGGCGAGGGCTCGACGGGCAAGGGCGTGGCCAAGGCGATGCGCGGCATGGCAGGCGCCATGAAAGACCTGGAGGACCGGCAGAAGTCCCGGGCGACCCGGGTCAAGCGGGACACGCTGGACAGCGCCCTGCTCGAGCTCGCGGCCTTCTACCGCGACGTGCTCATGCTCCAGGTCGGCGCGGAGGTCGAGCTCGCCAACGCGGACCGGCTCGACGACCTGCGGCGGATCGCCGGCGGGTCGACGCCGGAGGCGACACTGCATCGCATCGAGGCGGTCATGCGGTGCAGGGAACGGGTGACGCTGAGCGTCGCGCCGCTGCTCGCCGTCGAGGAGCTGACGATCTCGCTGCTGCGCGGCTGAGCCGTTACCGCCCTGTTGCATTATGGGCCGCGCGGCTTAGGCTAGCGCGATGGGCATGATGATGGCAGTGAGCTTCGAGCGCTACGGGCGGCTCTACTATCTCGACCCAGGCGGCCACGAGCCGAAGATCGGCGACAAGGTGCTCGTCCCCACCGACAGCGGCCCGGAGGTCGCGGAATGCGTGTGGGCGCCGCAGTGGATGACGGAAGACGTCGGCGGCCTGCCGGTGTGCGCCGGCCTGGCCGGCCCGGACGACCTGATCCGCGACGAGCAGAACCGGCGCAGGCGGGCAGAGGGCAAGCTCGTCGCCCGCCGGCTGATCCGCGAGCACGGCCTGCCGATGAAGCTGATCGCGGTGGACTACGTGTCGGCGACCAACGTGTTCGTCGTGTACTTCAGCGCGCCGCACCGGGTGGACTTCCGCGCGCTCGTCCGCGACCTCGCGAGCCGGCTCAGGTCCCGCGTTGAGCTGCAGCAGATCGGCCCGCGCGACGAGGCGCGGCTGCAGGGCGGCATCGGGCCGTGCGGCAGGGACCTGTGCTGCGCGACCTTCCTGAAGGACTTCGAGCCGGTCTCTGTGCGGATGGCCAAGGACCAGGACCTCCCCGTCAACCCGATGCGGATCGCCGGGGCGTGCGGGCGGCTGATGTGCTGCCTGAAGTACGAGCACCCGCTGTACCAGGAATTCAAGAAGTCGGCGCCGCGCGCGGGCTCGCGCGTCGACACGCCGGAGGGCCCGGGCACCGTCGTCGGGCACAGCGTCCCCGCGGACAGCGTCGTGGTCAAGCTGACCGCCGACGGCCGCACCTGCGCCTGCTCGGTGGCGAGCGTGTGCGGCTCGCGCAAGGCCTACGAGTCCGCCCACGGTAGCGGAGCGTAACGCTTCGCCCTCCCCTGGGACTGAATGGTCGCGGCCGCGTTCCAGTCAGGTCCGATCCCCAGGGAGGGGAAACCTCGTGAAGGCACTCAACCGTTTCGTGCCCGCCGTGCCTGGCGCTTTCCACACTTCCCGCCTCGCCCGGCGGTACGCTGCCAGCGATGGATGCGGACGCGTCGTTGCTGCGGCGCTTGCGGGACGGCGACGAGCGTGCCTTCGTCGCGCTCGTTGAGCGCTACCACCCGGTCATGCTCAGGGTCGCCCTGGCCTACGTGCCGAGCCCGGCGGTCGCCGAAGAGGTCGTGCAGGACACCTGGCTGGCGGTGCTGCGCGGGCTGGCCAGGTTCGAGGAACGGTCGTCGCTGCGCACCTGGCTGTTCAGCATCCTGGTGAACAGGGCGCGCACCACGGGTGAGCGGGAGACCCGTTCGGTGCCTGTCGCGGACGCCGGGCCCGTCGTCGACGCCGCCAGGTTCGGCCCGTCCGGCGGCTGGGCGGCGCCGCCCGAGCACTGGGTCGAACAAGCGGAGAACCGGATCGACGCCGCAAAGCTTGCCGAACTGCTGCGGGCCGGCCTCGACGTGCTGCCAGCGCGGCAGCGCGAGGTGGTGCTGCTGCGGGACGTGGAGGGGCTGAGCGGCGCGGAAGTGTGCGAGGTGCTGGCGATCAGCGAGGCCAACCAGCGGGTGCTGCTGCATCGCGGTCGCAGCAAGCTCAGGCAGCTGCTCGAGTCGGAGCTGGGAGGTGCGGCGCGATGAGCTTCCTCTCCGGCATGCTGCGCCGTCGCCACGGCGACCTGGCCTGCCAGCAGATGGTCGAGCTGGTGACCGACTACCTGGAGGGCGCGCTGCCCGCCGCGGGCCGCCGTAGGTTCGAGCACCACCTGGCAGGCTGCGGGCACTGCACCGAGTACCTGGCGCAGATGCGCGAGACGATCCGGCTGACGGGACGGCTCACCCCGGAAGACCTCACCCCGGAGATGCGGTCGGACTTTACTGACCTCTACCGCCGCTGGCGCGCCGAACAGTAAAGAAGCTGGCCGCGGCGTCAGGTGCTTGACCAGGCCTTCCAGCGGTCGACCTGAATGACGATCACCGGCCCTGGCGGCCGGTGCTCGCGGTACTGCTGGTACCGCTCGGCAAGCACGTCGAGCGGGTCTTGGAGCGCCTCCTCGTCGTCGACCACGCTCGCCCAGCCGTCGATGCGGACCCACCAGAGCAGGTCCCAGTCTTCGTCGTAGTGGTCGGCGAGCAGCGCCACCCTGGGGTTCTCCCTGATGTTGCGCAGCCGGCGCAGGCTGGCCGACTTCTTCGGCTTGTAGTCCACCGCCGTGTAGATCAGGTCCCCGTCCATCGCGAAGGTCACGGGAACCAGGTGCGGCTGCCCGTCATCCCCCACAGTGGCGAGCCGGGCTACCCGTGCTCCGGCGAGTCGCGTACGTGCCTCTTCCTCGGTCAACCTCACCTGTCCAATTGTCCACGGTGTTGCTTGGTTCCGTGATCCAAGCCACCCCAAAGAACCTGTAGACTAGCGAGGCGCGGTCCGCGAGGACAGCCCGCCGCCTTAGCTCAGTCGGCCAGAGCAACGCACTCGTAATGCGTAGGTCTGGGGTTCGATTCCCCAAGGCGGCTCAAGTTCTCCCTGTTCGATGGTTTCCGCCATCTTCCCTGATCTAGCGTCCCCCGCGGGGCCGACCTCCCGTACCCCCCGTTGTCGGCTTCGCCGACAGGGCGTTCCGCCTGTCATGCTTGCGTAATGCTCGGACGACTGCATCACGTGGTGATCGACTGCCCCGACCCGGCCGCCCTCGCGGCGTTCTACTCCGAACTGCTCGGGCTGCCTGTCACCTACCGGAGCGAGGATTTCGCCGTCGTCGCCGCCAGCGATGAGTCATCAGGCCTCGGCTTCCAGCTCGCCCTGGACTACCGGCCGCCGACCTGGCCAGATCCCGCCGTCCCGCAGCAGATTCACCTGGACGTGATGGTCGACGACGTGACCGCCGCCGCCCCGCGCGCGCTGGCTCTCGGCGCCCGCAAGATCGACGGCGAGAACGTCTATGCCGACCCGGCAGGCCACCCCTTCTGCCTCATCCCCCGCCCGCACTGGGCCCCGCCCATCTCCGCTGACGCATGATCGCCTGCGCCGCGCCCACGGCGACGGGTAGACCGAATCGCCGCAGTAATACCTGAGGAATCCGAGACTAGAGCGGCAAAGCGATCGTAATGTGGCGATTCAACCGAACATGATCACGGAAACTTTTATCCTAGCGGAACTTTTTACCCCCAAATCGGGTAGCAAGTTTCCGTTGAAATAAAAGTTTCCACGATCATTGGCGGTCGACGGCGGCGGAGTGCGGCCTGCGCGACGTGTGTGACCGATGAGGACCGCTGGACGCCCGCTACGCCCCACGGTCGGCTCCGCCCGTCCGTGGGCCGGCCCTGACCGGACCAACGGTACTCACACGGCCGCCTGGCGGCCTTGGCGCGGTCAGCGCTAGCTGCCGAGGGCAGAATCGGTGGATCCAGACGCGGGAGCGAACATACGGTCGGGCAGGTGACGGAGACGGAGCCGGGCAGTGCGCGGCGGGTGCGGGCCGGACCTGGGGACCCGCGCAGGCCCCGCCGCTGGTGCTGCTGCTCTCTCTCGCTTGCCCAGGCGCAGCACGCCGAGGAGGTCGACTGGTACGCCGCATGGCTCCGTTACGTGGTGGCGACGGGTTCCGCCTGAGCGGACAGGGTTACCGCCGCGGAAAGCGGCGGACCCGTCGGCTACTTGACGACGACGAAGTACACCCAGGGACCCACCGCGCTGAGGTTCACCGTGTCGGTTTTGCTGCGGAGATAGCTGCCGCGGATCCGGTACTTGTCGCCGGCCGCGCTGCTCAGGTCGAACGCGGAACTGTCATGGCTCTGGCTGTCCAGGGTGTCGCAGCCGTACTTGGTGTCGGCGTCCCAGACGGGCCCCTTGGGCCCCTTGTCCCACTGCTGCGTCTCGGGCTGCAGGCACTCGCCGTGCTTGTTCGGCGTCACCGTCGAGTGCAGGGTGAGCGGCTTGCTTGTGTGGAAGTAGTAGTAGGCGTTGCCGTTGAACTTGACCACCTTGAAGTAGTTGGTCACCAGGGACGCGACCCTGGCCCGCGTGCCGACGGTCTTGGAAGCCTTAGCCGCGGCGTGGCCCTTGCTGCCGGCGAACACGGCGGTGAACTTGGTGGTCCTGGTGACGTTGTAGGCGACGATCAGCTTGTGCTTCGCGTTGACCTTGCCGGCCGCGATGCGCCTGGTCCCCTGCCCGGCCGGCTGGGCGTAGAGCGAGACGCTGCCGCCGGGGATGGTCTTGTCGAGGGTGACGGCGACGATGACCTTGTCGCCGTAGTGGTAAGTGCCGTGGGCTGTCGAGACGCTCAGCTGCGTCCTGGCCGCGGCCGGTACCGTGGCCGCGCTCGCCGCCCGCGCGATGCCCTGGGGAATTCCCAGCAGCCCGGCCGTCCCGATCAGCGCGCAGCCAACGGCGATAATCCGTGATCGCACGGCGCCTCCCCGATGAGATTCCTTTCGGAATAGATCAAAATCAATTATTCCGAACGGTAGCAGCCGGCTCTGGTAGCCACGCCGTAACAGAATGAAGCGTTTCCCGTGCCGTAGGTGATTACTTCTCGACGATGAAGTGCTGCCGGCCGCCGCCGGCGCCGGGGGTCGCTCGGCAATGGAGTTGGAATGGTGCGGAACGGAGTCAGCCGAACCCGTTCTGGATCATCCTTGTTTTGATCTTGGGGGTATTACGCGAAGGCGGTGCGCGGGTCGGCGCCTGACTGCGCGGCGCGGAGCAGCGTCTCCAGGTCGCCGGCGGTCACCGGGCGCGGGTTGGACGGGGGGACGGACGGGAGGATCGCCGCGGCGGCCTCGGCTACCGAGTCCGCGGCGAAGCCGTAGTCGCCTAGCGCGTGCGGTGCGTTCAGCTCCTGCTTGAGCGCGACCAGGCCGTCGATGGCGCTCGCCGAGCCGAACGCGGCGGCGATCCTGCGCTCGGCACCGGGCGCGGCGGGGGCGTTGAATGCCAGCACGTAGGGCAGCACGGTGGCGTGGGTCTGCGCGTGCGGCAGGTTGTACTTGCCGCCGAGCACGTGGCAGATCTTGTGGTGCAGGCCGGAACCCGCCGAGGCGAACGCGGCCGCCGACAGGTACGCCGCGTAGAGCGCGTGCTCGCGGCCGCCGAGGTCCATCGGGTCGGCGACGACCCGGGGCAGCCCCTCGGTCAGCGACCGGATGCCCTCGGCGGCGAACGCCGCGTTAATCGGGTCGGCGTTCGGCCCCCAGAGCGAGTCGACGCAGTGCGCGAGCGCGTTCAGGCCGGAGGCGACGGACATGTCGACGGGCAGCGACATGGTCAGCGCGGCGTCGTAGACGACGACCCTGGGCAGCACCCTCGCGTCGGTGCCCGTGGTCTTTTTCGCGCCCTCGGTGAGCCCCCAGACCGGGGTAGCCTCCGAGCCCGCGTACGTGGTCGGCACGGCGATGATCGGCAGGCCGGCGGTCATCGCGACCGCCTTGGCCAGGCCGGTGGTCGAGCCGCCGCCGACGCTGACCAGGGCGTCGGCGCCGTTGGCCGCCGCGGCCTCGCGGGCGCGCCCTGCCACATCGACGGGGACGTGCATCACCACGTCGTCGTGGCGCAGCACCACCGGGAGGCCCGCGGTGACCGTGTCGGCGAGATCCCGCTCCGGCTTGGCCGCGATGACCATGATCCTGGTGACGCCGAGTTCGGCGGCCTGGGCGGCCAGGTGCGCCGCCGCTTCGCCTGAGCCGAAGCAGACGCGCTGTGGCAGGGTGTCGTGGACGAAGCGCATGCTCTCTATCTTGCCCCCTGTCGCTATCGGCCGACCGCAGGCGGCCTGCTGAGCAGGTGCTGCAGGGCGGAGCGCAGTGCCTCCTCCGGGTCCGCGGGCAGCGTCATGGCGCGCCAGCCGATGAACTTGTCCGGGCGGACAAGCAGCACGCCGTCCTCGTCGATCTCCCGCAGCCTCGCCCAGTCGTAGTAGATGTCGGTCACCGCACGGCCGGGGCCGATGATGACCGTGTTGAGCGGGACGCCGAGATCCGCGCTTACCTTCGCGGCCGCGGCCTGCCATGCCTCGCCCGCGATGCCGGTGATCAGGGTGAACGTGTCGTACGGCGCCAGGTCGAGCGTGGATGCCTTGTGCGTCGCGTCACCGACCCAGGCGTGCGGCAGGTGCGAGCCGGGGACGGTGGAGACCTGGTAGTACAGCTCAGGGTCCCTGGCCGGCGCCGGACGCGTGCCGCCGTCGGTGTTCCGTATCGCGCTGGACTCGTAGAACTGGCCCAGGTCGACGCCGTGCGCGTTGAACTCGTAGTCCTTCAGCTCCATCGCCTCGACCAGGGCGTGCCGCTTCTCCTTGCCGCGCGGCGTGTTGGCCTTGCGCTCCTCGATCTGCGCCCGCATATCCTCTTCCGTCTCCGCGTCCATCAGGCCGAGCACCTCGAAGAACTGGACGAACTCGCGGCTCGACTTGTTGGCCCTGGTGACGATCTGCTTCGCGACAGGGGCGCGCTCCGTGGAGTAGGTCTCGAGCAGGTCCTGGCCCGCTTGTTGTTTCAGGACTGCCGCTAGCTTCCACGCGAGGTTGTAGGAGTCCGCGATGCTGGTGTTGGAGCCGAGGCCGTTCGACGGCGGGTGCCGGTGCACGGCGTCGCCCGCCGCGAACACCCGCTGCTTCTGCAGGTGGGTGGCGTACATCTCGTTGTTGCCCCACAGGCTGGTGCCGGTGATCTCCACGTCGAGATCCGGCATGCCGAGCAGGTTCCGCACGATCTGCGTCGCCTTTTCCTCATCGACGACAGGCGCGGGCTGGCTGATGTCGTAGCCCCAGACGATCAGCCACTCGTTCCACGGGCGGACCATCCGCACCAGGCCGGCGCCGATGCCGCCGACATTCGAGCCGGGCTGGATGACCCAGTACAGCACGCTCGGCCGGGGCGCGACATACGCGGAGATGTCCGCCTTGAAGGTGATGTTCATCGACCCGGCGATGTCCATCTTCCCCTCGTAGGGCAGGCCGATGTGCTCGGCGACCAGGGACCTGGCACCGTCCGCGCCGATCAGGTACTGCGACCTGATGGTGTAAGTGGTGCCGGTGAGCCGGTCAAGGACGGTCGTGGTGACGCCTTCCTCGTCCTGGGTGTGGCTCAGGTACTCGGTGGAGAACCGCGACTGCGTGCCGCGTGCCGTGGCGTTCCTCACCAGGATGGGCTCCAGGTAGGTCTGCGGTATGTCGCAGATCAGGCACGGCGAGGCGAGCTGGTAGTCGGCTTCGCGGGCCGGGTGCGTGCCCCAGGTGCGGATGCGGCCGATCTCCTCGCCCGCGATGCTGGTGCAGAAGACCGTGTCGCCGACTAGCGCGTGCGGGGTGGCTTCGGCGAGGACCTGGTCCTCGATGCCGAGATCGCGGAAGATCTCCATCGCCCGCTGGTTGGTGATGTGCGCCCGTGGCGTGTTGGCCGTCCACCGGTACTTGGTGATCATGATGTTGCGGACACCGAGCGTGGCCAGGGACAGCGCGGCGGCGCCGCCGGCGGGACCCGAGCCGACGATGAGCACGTCGGTCTGCACGGTCGCCGTCGTCGGGAGCTCGGTCTCGGCGCGTCCGTCGTCGAAGGCAGGCATGTGCGCGATTGTCGTTGCCGGCGGTTGCGCCTGCCAAGGCCGGCGGTCCTGGATGGCGGAAATCAGAAGCTGCCGGCCGCCGCGGAGCGGCGGATGTCGCTCGCGTTGCTGCCGAAGTGCCTGCGGAACGCGTGGGAGAAATAGGCGGCCGAGGTGAAGCCGCAGCGGGCGGCGGTCTCCGCCACGGTCATGGCTTGCCCGGTGGCGGTGGCGGTGGCGGTCGCGGTCGCGGTAGTGGCGGTCGCGGTAGTGGCGGTTGCGGAAAGCACGGCGCGGGCAAGCAGCAGCCGGCGCTCCAGGATGTGCCTTGGCACCGACGTGCCGTCGGCGGCGAAGACGCGGGACAGCTGGCGCTCGCTGATCCCGATCGCCGCCGCGATCCGGTCCGCGCTGAGACCGGGATCTGTCAGGTGCTCCTCGATATAGGAGTGCGCGGCGGCGCGGTGGGCGGTCGCGCGCGCCGCGTCCCGGCCCGCCGCGAGGACGGCCACCAGGTCGAGCACCGTCCGGTCCTCGGGCGGCACCCGGTGGTCCGGCCGGGTCGCGCGCCCGGTCAGCCGCGCCAGTGCGCGCGCGAAGTGGCCGGCTTCCGTCGCGGGATTCGCGAAGGTGGCGACCACCGGGCTCTCGGGAAACGGTACGTCCGCTCGTGCGCGAACGGCATCCCAGGGCACCGTCACGACCAGTTCGTCGAGACCGTGGGCGAACCCGCGGGCGAATGGCCGGTCGGTCGCGCAGACGAGGGCGTCGCCCGGGTGCAGCTGCCGGGTCCCGCTCGCGCTGGTGAACCAGGCGTCGCCGCGCAGGGTCAGGTACACCGCGATCGAGCCAGCCGGGGAGCGGCCGATCACCGCGGGAGTCCGCTCCACTTCGTGAGCCGAGCCGCGCACCCGCGCCAGCCTGGCATGCGGCAGCCGCACGTTGACTTCGGCCGCCTCAAGCGGGCTCGCCGCGCGCACGTCGAGGCCGATCAGGGCGCTCGCGTTGTGTGATTCCCACAGCTCGACGCGGCGCGCGGCGGGAAGGCCCGCGGTCGAGAAGACCCGGGGCCCCGTATCGGCTTGCGCCGTATCGGCTTGCGCCGTATCGGCTTGCGCCGTATCGGCTTGCGCCGCCGCCGCGGCGGCAGAGACCGGCATGTGTCCGATACTGTGGCCGGCCCGCACGGCACGTCAACGGGGCCGGCGCGCCGGTGGCTCGCAGCGTCCCGGCCGGCTCGCCATGCCCCGGCCGGGCTGCCGCTAACGCCGGATCGATGGCGGGGTCCTCGCCTGGCGGCAATAATGGCGCCTGGTACCAGATTGGGAGGAGGAAGCATGGCCGCCGGGTCCGCAATACCCCCGGGCGGGACCGGTGGGCAGGCCGGCCGGCGCGGCGGTGATTTCCCTGGGGCGGAGCTGAACGCCTGGCTTTACGAGGTCATGCCGGACGGGACCAGCCATCCGCTGTGGCCGACCGCCGGGCGGCCGCTGGCGACCGTCGACGCCGCGGGGGCTGTCTACGTCTCCGTCGAGGGCGGGCAGAGCACCACGACGAGGAAGTATCTCAGGGTGCCGCGTGCCGAGGGAATGTCCGCCGACCCGGTGACGGTCTACATGGACAGGGCCACCGGCTTCTGGATGATCCAGAACAGCGGGCGCACGAACACGCTGCGCGTTCAGCAGTACGGCCTGTCCGCCGTGCCGCTCCGCCCGCAGGCCGTGATGCCGATGGCGGGCCGGGACGTGGCCGTGTGGATCCCGGTGGTGCCGCACGCGGCGCGGCAGGCCAACAGCGAGAGCTTCCGGCTGCTCATACTCTCCGGCACGGAACGGCCGGAGGCACCAGGACAGACCAGGCTGATCACCGCGCCGCGCCGGTACCTGTCGGACGCCAAGCAGGAGGCGCTGATCGCGTACTTCGGCGATCACCTGTCCTGGCCGCCGCTGCCCGCGCCGCACGTCCGTCAGCAGGCGGAGGTCGAGCAGATCGCCAACCAGGCGCGGCTGCTGAAGGAGCCAACACCGGAACGCTGGGCGCGCAACCGGTTCGACGTCCTCGCGGGGCGGGACGGCCTGTTCCAGGACGCGGACTGGTACCCGAGGCTCGGCGGTCCCGGCCGGACCCTGGCCAACCACCTGGCCGCCTTTCACCGGCTGGTGGAACTGCGCACCATCACGCTGCGGCGAGTCTGCGAATGGGCGAGGAAGCACGACGTGGCGCCGTACCTCATCATCGACAGGCAGCTGATGCCCCCCAGCTGAGGTTCGGGTCGGGACCTTCGCGGGAGTCGCGGTACCCGCGGTACCCGCGGGCGTCGCGGGCGTCGCGGGGGGCACGCCGGCGCCGCGGGGCGGAAGCGGCGACGCGGCGGCACCGAAGAAGTCAAAGAGAAATATCGCGGAAGCGAGGCGCGATGCTGGCAGAAAGCACGTGCGTGAAGTAAATGCGTGCGGCTTTCCGGCAATGGCGTTTCTCACGTTAATGAATGTTGCGTGAAATGTCGCGCGGCGTTACGCGGTGGCCGGTTAATTGAGTAATTCCGTGCTGACGCGGCGTGACCTGGTCTGATGCACCTAGCCGGGTGGTCGTGCATGCCCGTGATCCGCGATTATTACGTTAAGTAGTCGAATCGACACTAAGGGTGATTGCATGCCTTCTGAAAAGCCCCTCTCGGGATGACAGTGACTGCTAGACTCTCATGTGCGTTGTCCGTTCAGTGATGAACATGCTCAATGATGAGCGTGATGGTGCAGTTGATCTTGTTGGGTAACGTTTGGAGACGTGTTGCGGAAGTGGCTGCACGTCTGGCTTGTTGTTTCTTGGATGGCTAACTGGATGTGCGCATGCCGCAGGCCGGCTCCAGCGCTGTCGGACAGTCACGAGCCAACAGGGGAATTTGATCGCGTGGCTTGTGCTTACGTGACTGGTTTGAATCTGGAGGGGGGCAGATGGCAGAAGTTCCTAGCAACAATGGGTTCGCTGCTTACCGTGCCATTGTCGGAGACGCGGCAATCTTGCCGACCATCAGCGTCGTCGTGCCGGCTAAGAACGAAGCCCGCAACCTTGAGCACGTCTTCGGCACGATCCCTGACTGGATCGACGAAGTGGTGCTCGTGGACGGTCACTCGACGGACGACACGGTGGCGGAGGCCCAGCGCCTGCTTCCCACGGTGAAGATCGTCCACCAGCAGGGCAAGGGCAAGGGCGACGCCCTGATGGCCGGCTTCGAGGCCGCCAAGGGCGACATCATCGTGATGATGGACGCCGACGGCTCGACCGACGGCGCGGAGATCCCGCGGTTCGTCGCCGCGCTCACCACGGGCGCCGACTTCGCCAAGGGGTCGAGGTTCGCCAGTGGCGGCGGCAGCGACGACATCACGCTCTCCAGGCACCTGGGTAACCGGGTCCTCAGCGCCCTGGTCAACATCGCGTTCAAGACCCGTTACACCGACCTGTGCTATGGCTACAACGCCTTCTGGGCGAAGCACCTGTCCAAGCTGGACCTGGACTGCGCCGGCTTCGAGATCGAGACCGTGATGAACGTCCGGGCCGCCAAGGCGGGTCTCGCCATCCAGGAAGTTCCCAGCTACGAGCACCTGAGGCTGCACGGAATGAGCAACCTGAAGGTGGTGCGGGACGGGTTCCGCATCGGGAAGTTCATCGTCAGGGAGTGGCTGAGCGGCCGTGGCGGTGCGCAGCAGGCACTTAAGACCAAGACCGTGACAGGCGCGGCGCGGGAGGCGGTGCTGCAGGAGCGATCGCTGGTGGGTGCCCCCGCGGTTGAGGCGGCCAGCGAGGTCTCCTGACCATCAGTGTGAACAGACGCTAAGGGCGGCCGGGGGAGCACTTCCCCGGCCGCCCTTAGCGCTTGTCCGTCTTGCG
>Ga0134128_10007332_pt1 | contig 13326 bp, 19 predicted proteins | sample KB31754_FD_96462 | JGI IMG/M metagenome (GOLD analysis project Ga0134128, IMG submission 96462) | Terrestrial soil microbial communities with excess Nitrogen fertilizer from Kellogg Biological Station, Michigan, USA - KB3-175-4 | ecosystem: Environmental > Terrestrial > Soil > Unclassified ... | reverse complement strand
TGCTTTATCAAGAACACAATATTTCTCAACGATTTGTGCAGCCCCGACTGTTATCACTACTTCTTTATTATTTTTATTGATGATAATCGTACTTCTTTTCCTTTGGGAATCTGCGGGAATAAAATCTACTTTAACAAATTTCTCGGGAACGAGATGCAATGTTGCAACTTTTTCAGCAATTGCCTCATCAATTGGATTATCGCTTTCAAACGATGCCGGAATTGCTGCATATGACAGTACATCATTATGAGTAAACCCGTCATATGCATATACGTCCTGTACGGTGATTTTATTTTGTGTCAGCGTTCCTGTTTTATCTGTTAGAAGAAAATTAACATTTGCCAAATCTTCCAAAGCAGAAAGTCTCCTGACAATAACTTTTTTCTTCGCTAATGCAAGCACACCAAATTCAATAATAAGCGTCATAACAGTAGGCAAACTAATCGGAATACCAGCAATAATCAAGCTTAAATCAAGGGTAAGAAGTTCCAAAAATGACTCTTTCTCCAGAAGCAAAACAACGGTTAAAATGGCGACTGCAATAAGACTAAGTATGGTGAGGAATTTTGAAATGCTTATGATATCTTTCTCAAGTAAGCTCTTTTTCATAACCCGTTCTACTGAAAAGAGTGTCTTACCAAAACTTGTGTTTGCTCCAGTCGCAGTAATTTCAATTGTTGTAATCCCTGTCGCAATAAAGGAACCGGAAAACACTGTATCGTTTGTATTTTTCTCCTTTGGAAGAGATTCACCGGTGAGAGCAGATTCATTAACTTGTAGATGGCTCGCTTCGATAATTTTTCCATCTGCAGGGACCACTTCTCCTGATGCAAGTTGTACGATGTCTCCTGGTACAAGAAGCCGAGAAGCAATATATTGCCACTTATTATTTCTATATACTTTAATTTTTTGCTCTAAATTAGCATTCAATTTTTTAATTGCATTATCTGCTTTATTCTCTTGCCAGAGGGTTATGATAATATTGATGATTAAAAGAATAAGAATAAAATATCCATCAAAGGTTTTTCCCAAAACAAATGAAAATAAAGAGGCGAGAGCAAGCATAAGGGCAATAGGAGAAATAAGATTCTTAAAGATTTTTTGAAGAAGACTAACCTTCTTCTCGGGTATTTCATTGTACCCGTTTTGGTCTAATAGTTTTGTTACTTCTTCAGAATCTAAGCCTTGAAGCGTGTTTTCCGTATGTACTGAACTCATATGTTTTATAGAAAAAGGCGGCATTCGTCGTCATGGCAGTCAATATGTGTCTGCCTATTCTTCTCAAGTTGGATATCATAGGCGTTAATTGCATCAATAACGTCCTTTGGCTTTGATGCAATGGTAAAAACCTGTAAATCTTCAGGCCTCATTCGCATTCTTCGCCTAAACTCTTCGATAATATAATGCCAAAAATAGCCAAAAAGAATAAGCGGTTTGTGGTGGCCGAAATAAAGCCGAGCAAGTCCCCACGCCATACCGAATTCAGAAATTGTTCCTGTTCCTCCGTTGAAGATAAGATAGGCATCACCAAGTTCGAGAAGTTTGCGTGTTCGTTCAATATAATTACTCTCTTTATAAACCTTATCAGCGATAGTAACTTTCGATGCTCCTTCAAAAGTTGTGGCAAACTTGGGGTCATAATCAACTGCTACTGTTTTCCCACCGACATCTTTCGCTCCAAGCGTTGCTGCGCTCATAACTCCCGGTCCGCCGCCGTCAATAATTTCAATACCCATCCTCGCGATTTCTCGAGCTGTAATTTGTGCCTCATCAAAATTAGGGTCTCCTGGATCCCCAATGCTGCTACCTAGAAATGTTATGGCTTTAATTGATCTCATACAGTTGTCTTCTCAACCTCCTCGAACCTATAAGCAAAATTATCATATCTCCACTGAGTGACCTTCTCGTAACTGAGTAACACTTCTGTAATTTTATTTGTTGATTCTGTGAAATAAGGCAATCTTGTTAATAAAGCGAGGTGTGTATATGTCAAGAATACTGCTTGAAGTTTCTTCATGGTCAATTAGTATTGTAAACCGTAATGAAAAAAATTTCAGGTAGTAAAATTAAAAGGTGCAAAATGTCCAAAATTATACTAAGGAAAATTAAAAAATATAGCATTAATAATTGTACCTCTTAAATTTGCTTTTAATTTTCCTTCTGTTAATGCTTTTGCCACTCAGCGATAAAATTAACCAGGAGTCTTCCTGGTGTATGTCCAGACTTCGATAGCAATCTAATACCTTTGAACTCATTATATGATTTGACTAAAGAGAAGGTTTTACCAACAGCAATTTTCGCAATGAAACAAAAATAGAACTTAGTAGAAGAGATAATTGTAATAGAAAACTCAGTATGCAAAATCTCCAAGCATGAATGATTTCATGTATACCGCGAATAACTTCCCGAACATCTTCAGATATGAATTCTTTTATTCTTTCCGTAATAACAATAGCATATCTACAAATAGGATGTTTTACAGTGACATCTGTCACGAGGAGTTAAGGAGTTCTTGGTTGAGAAGACATGTTCCAGATTTGAATAGTTGTCATATCAGTTGGTGACATACATGTTTGTACTACTTGGGGTATGTTCTGAGAACCGCTGGAAAAAGTGACAATGCTTGTTGGTGATATTTTATAGGTAAATGTTACTGGGGTAGCATGTAGCCCGACACTTTGGCATTGTGGTCCATTTGGATAATGAACTTGCGAATAGAGTGTCCGTCCTGGAGAGAAAGTAAATGGTTGTTGTTGGACGTTTCCCACATGAGTAATAGTAATATTTTTTACCACACTGGTATCGTACGTTGCTAGTATAAATTCATTCCCTAATATTTGACACGTATGGTGAGAGATATTTTTTAATGTAAAAGTACCATAGACATTTCCTGCACCTGGACTAAGATTTACTATTGCCTGTAAATCTTGAGAAGTACAATATGTCTGCATACTCTTTGGTGATGGAAAGATTTTGCTCGTTGTTGGAGAAATTTTATTTTGTAAAATTTGAGTCGTTGAGTTGTGTCTAGAAAAATAGAAAGATCCTCCTATTAATAAAATAATAACACCAAATAATAAAACCTTTAACTTTCTCATAGTATTTATATACTAACTCACCAAGTAAGTACGTTATAGAAATAGGAATCGCGCTTTACTGGCGAGTATTTTTATGCGATAACCCAGCATAATATCCTGCAAAAAAGAGAAAGATACCCATCAATACCAGGGGAAGTACGATAAAAACATGTGTTACTGTTGGAAGAGCAGCAATCGGTGCTGAAGATGCTGCAAATACTCCAGCAAGAGCTGCAAAAATAGTAGCTTTACGTTTAGTACCCATGTTTTTATTCTAACAAAACAAATTATTTATTTCTATAAACAAGTATGTAATATAAAACTGCACCAAAGACATTCAGAAAAATGAATGCCAGAAGCCATTGTATTTTTAGATTATTTGGGATAGCTTCATCGTTTACCATATCTACGAACATCCATGCCCAGAAAATGAGTAATACTACTGGCAAGAGGATTAAAAGAAGGTGTATTAAAGCCATATGTCTCCATCTATCCTAGCACGAATTTGCAAACATCATAAGTGGTACGTGAGCTAGCTGAGGTTAGGATAGTCTCTAATCGTTACTCAAAACAGATTTTGTTCCCGCCTCATATTGTTTACTCAAAACACTTTATCTACAAGACTATTTTTTATGCCTTGCCATCACCATTATTTTGTTTTAAAATAATTTCATGGATTCGACAGGCGTATTAGTTGTTATCAGCACTATCGGAGGAGCACTTGTTCTGTGCGGTATCATTGTTTGGATTATTTTTGCAAACTTAAAGAAGCAGGCTTATTCAGGAGTTGTCTTGAGCAAAACTTCAGAAGAGCATGAAAGTGCGGATGATAGCACCTATTGGTCTTATCACTTAACAATTAAGACAGACGATGGGCAACAAAAAAGAGTATCCGTAGGAGAAAAAATTTGGCGCAGTTTCCAAGAGGGAGACAAAATTGTAAAAGAAGCTGGCAAACTTAACCCCACTAAAGGATAAATTATATCAATTTATCCTGCTAATGATCCGAAAGCAACGACGAGAACGACAAACACAATTATTCGAATAATCCACCCATTTTTTATTTTTGTTTTTTCCTCAATAAATCTCCACGACTTTGGCACTATCACAAGACCGATAAGAGTAAACAAGAAACCTTGAAGGAAGTTTGCAGCCATGTCCACAACACCACAAAAGATAAAAAGGACACCAAATACCCATGCTACCATGTTGAGCATTTTTATTCCTTGTTGTCCATCTTGTTGGGAAGTAATCATAGTACTATTTTAAAATATAGTGTACCAATTAGCAATATTTGAAAAGAAGGTCGAGGAATAGTGGCGGACATAGACAAAGTACAAACTTTTTGGGTAAGAGAGGTCTTATTTCTTATGTTTCTTTACACTACGCTGCTTCATTTTCTTAAGCGTAATCTCTAAATACTTCTTGTATCCTTCAGGACTCATCCAACCTGTTGGACAAGAGACAACTCTTAAGTCTAACTTTGCATACCAAACAAACTGGTGAGTATGGCTGGTTGTACGCATAAGTCTAACTTTGACTTTCTCATTTTCAACAACACGTACTCTGCCAATTTGACCATCTGGAACTGTGACACAATCTCCAAGTTGCATAGCTCTATTCTTCACCTAACTCCTTTTTTAGGAGCTTTAAAGTTTCCCTTTTTGCTTTTTCTATACTAACTCCTGCTCCTTTTGCAGCCTTTCTAAATGTTTCCTCAGTGATACTGTCATCACTCATCACCGTATTGCTGTGCCCACATCCACATTCATAACACATAATTATCGCCTCCTTTCATAATAAATTTTTCTTCTGTAATTTATCAAGCAACAAATGGAAATATACTAACCCGGCAAACGGCTTCCACTGTTTTGTTACTTGTTGTATTTCATCGTAATTAGGTCTTTTAGATGCATTTATAAGCTGCATAAGATTTTTCTGTGCTCCCACATCATCTCCGGGAAACGTATCTATTCTTCCAAGTCCTCTTAAAAGTACGTATTCAGCACTCCAGCGGCCTATTCCTTTAATTTTCATGAGACGAGTAACAACTGTTTCATTTGGTAAATTTTCAAAGTTATTAAAACTATCCTCTTTACTAACTATTGTATTTGCAAGAGAAATAATTGCCCGTGACTTTTGATAACTGAAGCCTAAGCTTTTTATATCTCCTTCGCTTACATCTGCTAAATCTTCTGGTCGTGGAAACGCGTACTGGTCGGCGAATTGCTTTCCATGGCTTTCGGACAATCTGTTTAAGAGGAGAATACCTACGTCAAGCGTTACCTGCTGACAAGCAATTGCATTAACAAGCGCTTCAAAAATTGTCGGAAATCGAGGTGGTTTTACCCCTTTAAAGGATGCTGCTAGTGATTTGAGATGTTTATCCCTTTCTGCAAGTCTGTAAAACTTCTCTAAGTTTTTATCTGTCCCTAACATTGTTGTTAGCATACCCATTATTATTTCTTGCAACTTCGGCACCTTACTTTCGCATCTTACAGTTATCAAAAGGTTAGTTTCATGTTGTTGTTCAACAACAACATGCACTGCATTTCCATCTAAAACAAAGACCCTTGTATATTCTTTTCCGTTCCACCTATCTATGTGGTTTCTCTGTCTTCTTCGAAGCGTCCAGACAGTCAAATCTAAACGGAAGGGAGGAACAACCGGAAGAGTAAACTTTTTTTCACATAGCATATATTATTTCTCTTCAAAGTATTCTTTCAATACAACAGCAACATTTTAATAGCCGGAGAATTCTTCTGTTCTGATATTGTCTTCATTGACCTCTGCCTCTGTTAGTATCTGTCTCATCGTTGCAACCATACTCGCCGGCCCTGAAAGATAATAGATTGGAGTTGTAATGTCTGGAACATACTTTGTCAGCATCTCCTTTGTAATATGTCCTTTTTCTCCTTGCCAAGTTTCATCTCTTGTCATAACAGGAACAAAAGTAAAGTTGGGATTTTCTTTTGCGAAAGACTCTAAATCCTGCAAGAAAGCAGTGTCCTGGGGAGTTTTATTGGAATAGAAAAGTGTTATCTTGTGCGGCAACATATCATGCGAAGCCTGAGCAATAATACTTCTGACAGGCGTAATACCAATCCCTCCTGTGAGAAATACTGCTGGCGTTGTTTCGGTTTTATGCAAAACAAAATTACCGTACGGAGCATCCAACTTTAATTCTGTTCCAAGGGGAAGATCCCTTAAGACTCTCTTGAAAGCGGTATCACGCATACGCGTTGCTATCATTAAATCTTCTTCATGGGGAGCATGAGCAAGTGAAAACCCCCGAACATTACCTTCTTCATCAGTTTCTGAAGGGCTTAAGAGTGTAAAATCTCCAAATTGTCCTGCTTTAAAAGTAAATTCTTCCGGCTTTTCAAAATGAAATGCCATCGTTTCATTAGCAACTGCTTCTTTTTTAATAAGTTTTATATTGATCATCATAGTTACTCCCAATGGACACAGCCTTTCACACAATACGCCTCTACATGTTTTTGAATTAAGTTAAATAACGGTTGAATTGTTTCATTGTTGATTGCATAAATCCGCTCTTTACCCTGTTGCTCTACTTCCACAAAGTGACACTTAAGGAGCCTTATCACATTGTGGGAAACTGCAGACTGTTCGATTTTTAACTTATTACTAATATCAGAAACACTTTTTGGGCCTTCGCTGCTCAGAAATTGGAGAATTTTAACACGCTGTTTATTACTCAGAACAAGAAAAAAATCATCGAATGAAGGATAGGTCATATGACGAATATATCATATGAATATCCCCTTGTCAAGTCCTACAGGGATTAGAGAAATTATAAATTAAGAGGAATAGCGATTTACTATTAATATCGCTATGAGTTATTCGATACAAATGTTACGGGGGTTTATCTATAAACTAAGTCTTGCTATGGATATCTGTAGAAACCTCTTTCGTCATTATAGCTAATCAGACGCCGGTCTCGGACCACATTATCACTATACTGAGGCCGTTTGGAAATGATTATCCCTATAGGAATTGGTATTTGTAGAGTTTTAAGGGAGTTGCTGTGGATACAGGTCCAGACCCATTCTATCGTTATAGCAACTGATGTTTATAAGATTCAGAGGGTTAATTTAACGAGCTATGTATTTACAGTAAGTTCATTACTGTTTCTTCTAGCATAGAATGGAAATCCGAAAATTGCTGGTCTGACGTAAACCTTTCTTTAATTGTCTTTTTACCCGCTCTAATAAAGTTTTCTCTTGTAGGTGAATCATTCATAAGTTTTTCTATCTTTTGGGCAAGAATACTCGAGTCATCAGGTGGAACTAGATAACCATTATATGAATCACTAATAATTTCAGGAATCCCCCCCACTTTTGTTCCAATGACAGGCAATCCGCAACTCATTGCTTCGATAAATACTTGACCAAATGTTTCATTTTCAGACGGCAGGACAAAGATATCAGAGGCTCTATAAGCATTCGACATTTCATGTAATTTAAAAGTTTGTAAGAGTGTATTTTCTTCCACATTGTGAAGCTTAATGTAGCCTTGAAGCATTTCATATGCAATATGAAACTCATTTTTTAGATTCTCTGGGGGTTTTCCAATAGCAATAAGTAGTTTTATATTTGGATAGCGCGGAGAAAGCTTTGAAAATGCCTGAATTAAATTGATTAATCCTTTTTCTCGAAGAATATTTTTTTTGCCACGGATAATTCTTGTGGCAGTTAAAATCATTTTATTTTTCTCAGTTAAGCCTAATTCTTCTTTTAGCCTATGATGCGTTTTAACATCTGAATTAAATTCCTGCGTATCTACTCCTAAATAATGTGTTGCTATAGAATTGATATCAGCACCTTTTTGAAAACAATCTCCAGCAACACTTGTACTAACACAACTAATTCGGTCCCTCTTTAGTTGATTAATAAGCTCTGTTTGAAGTTCGGTGGTAGCAAATGAATGGAGTTGTAAGATTAAAGGGATTTTATGAAACATGGCTACCATATTCAACAATAAACTGTATGCTGGAGGAAGGTCTGTATGAAAATTTTCAGCACAAATAATATCAATACTATCAATATTGATAAGTTCCGTCACAACATCTGAAAAAGCTTCAGCCTTTTTTGAAATTTCTTTATTTGATACAGCACTACTTCTTGATAAGAATAAGCTATTACTATAATGAATAGTGACACTTCCATTTTGCTCAGTGTAGTCTTCTCTTTCAGTAGGCAATAATAGATAAAGTTGTGATTTATTTTGCTTTTTATAATAGGCAATAAGGTTTGTAATATAGCGTTCTATACCACCAATACTTTCAAAGGGAGAGTTCCGGCTAATAAATAATATGTTCATGGTCTTGAAGAATTGCCATTGGTAAAATGAAGTGCGGATTTACTATATCAGGACGACAAATTATTGGTTTCTGACATTCATTATACATCTTTTGAGATAGATTAGATACTAGAGGATAAAATAAGTATTTTTCTCGGTTCTTGGGGCAATACCGACAGATACCCATTCTGTCGTTATAGCTAATCAAGCTCTGGACTAGAATCACATTATCACTATACTGAGGATTATCCCTATAGGAAGTGGTATTTGTAGAGTATTAAGGGAGTTGCTGGGGATACAGGTCAAGAACCCTTTAGTCATTATAGCACCTGTCTCACCTCGAGGCTAAATAAGACAAATGAGACAGTATAAAGGCATGTTTTACAGGATAAATATAGCCTTATAGTTTAGGTTTGGCTTTTCTCGAGATTTTAGGAGAAAGTCCAGCAAATGTAGTGTACGAATAGATAAGAAAAGCACTGATAAATCCAAGCGCCATAATAAGAGAATATACATCATTCTCTCCACCAGAATTAACAAAACTCAATCCACCAATTGTTGCAACAACAATACTGAATATACCGATGTCACCTAATCGTTGATTGATTTTTACTTTATGAGCGTTAATAACATAGAAGATAGAAAAGATTAGTAAAAAGAGTGCATTTGCTGTATGGATAGATACAGGACCTAGGTAATGATATACATCATATGATTTAGTTTTAGGAATAGTTACATAGAGATTATTGAGCATTCCGAGAATAAACTGGAGAATCAATAGAACAAGTATCGTAATTGATATGTTATGGTTATTATTCTTTAAAACTTTTTTTGTAAAAAGATACAAAAGAGCAGTGACAATCGCCAGAGCAACAAGAATAGAGGAGATGATAATTAAAGCAAGCGTCATGTGACTCATTATAACACTTGCTTTACCACTGAGTAATACTGGCTAAACTAATTTGTTACAATAGAGCTGTATGAAAATCCGACATGTAGACCATATAGGTATTAATGTTGAAGATCTTGAATCAGCTAAGGCGTTTTTCGTTGATTTAGGATTTAAAGTAATGGGAGAAGCTGTAATGCAGGGTGAGTTAGTAGATAGGGTTACGGGACTCGCGGACGTTAAAGATGATTTGGTCATGCTTCAAGCTCCAGATGGGCAATTGAATTTAGAGCTTGTGAAATTCCATCATCCTGTCGATAAAATGGGTATTCAGCAATCTTCGGCAAATACACTCGGTCTACGTCATCTCTGTCTCCAAGTAGAAGACCTTGATGGCATCGTGAGTATCTTGAAACAAAAAGAACATACGCTTGTTGGCGAAATCCAAACTTATGAAAATTCATACAAGTTGTGCTATGTCTACGGACCAGAAGGGATTATTTTAGAATTAGCTGAACAACTCAGATAAAAGTTCTAATCACTGCTACTTATTCGTAAGAATCTATGTAAAGCATTTTTTACTAAGCTATATCAGAAGTTTTGACTTCACCATCACGTTTGTAGTAAAGAAAAACAATACCATTTGGGGTAACTTTAGATTCAAAGAGTTTGAAGGAAGCAGGTATTGTTCCTTTTTCAAATAACCGTTTTCCCTGGCCTAAAGTAATTGGAAATATTTTAAGCCAATACTCATCTACTAAATCATGTTCCATTAATGTCTGAAGAAGATTACTGCTTCCATATACTTGTAGGTCTGGTCCGTCTGAATTCTTTATTTTTTGTAATTCATTAACATCTCTAAGAATAACAGTATTTTCCCATTTTGTTTCTTTTAATGTTTTTGAAACAACATATTTTAGGATTTTGTTTACCTGAGGCCAACCTTCAGCTTCTGTTGCATGTTGTGGCCAAAATCCGGCAAAAATGTCATATGTTTTGCGGCCAAGAAGAAGAGCATCGGTCTTTTTCATTTGTGTTTGCATCTCTTGACCTGCAATCTCATCTTTTCCAAAATATGGTCCCATCCACCCGCCATATTTAAAGCCTTCATCTGCATCTTCTTTGGAACCACCTGGTGCCTGCATGACACCGTCAATGGTAATAAATTCGACAACGATGATTTTTCTCATTTTGCTGCATCCTCCAAATCTCTTATGCTAATCTTCTTCATAGATAGCATTGCTTTCATTCCTCTTTCACCTTTAACTAAGTCTCCTATATTCTCTGGAACAATTTGCCAGGAGACTCCAAATTTATCCTTGCACCAGCCACATTGTTCTGACCCTGGGATAGCTGACAAGCTTTCCCAATATGAGTCGATCTCTGCCTGATCCTTGCAAAATATTTGAAAAGAGACTGCTTCACTTAGCTTAAAGAATGGTCCGCCATTAAGTGCGGTGAATGGTTGACCACTGATCTCAAAATTAACCAGAAGAGTTGATCCAATCGGCTTGTTTGATGGGGTTTCAGCGTTGTATGGCACAACTTCTACAATCCTGGAATTGGGAAAAACCGAAATATAATAGTTTGCTGCTTTTTCAGCTTCATTATCAAACCAGAGACATGGAGTTATTGGTTGCATAGATTAATTTCTCTCAGTGTATTTCTTGAAATTATTCAATATAGCTTGCCAACCGCTTCTTTGCATCTCTTCTGAGTTTTCACTTTCAGGATCGAAAGATTCTGTTATTTTGGTTTGACCATCATCTGCTGTATCAAAATGGATAGAAACTTTTCTCCCATCATCCATGGTATATTCAATTACTTTTCTTTCTTCAACATTTGTGTATGTACCGCCAAAATCAAATCCTTGAGTTTTGTCAGTCTTAGATTGCATTCTTGTTTTAAACTTTCCACCTGTTTTCAAATCATTCTCTGCGCTTGGTGCTTCCCAATCATCTGAAGCAAATGCCCAATACTTGATATGTTCAGGATTATTCCAATATTCCCAAACTTTTTCAATCGGAGCATTAACAGTAGTTTCTACGGTAATCATATTACTCATTATCCTTTCTATTATATCAAAATATTTAAAGGATGTACTTATTTCCTCAAGTGTGCGTCAGCATAAAAAGTCATTGCATCCCGCATAAAGACGGCAAAGCCTTTTGCCCGTTTCTCATACACTTCAGTAAATCGTGAATCATCAACATACATTTGCCCTAACCCCTTAAACAATTCATAACTTGGTTCATAGAAATGATGCAAATGCTGGTAGAAACGATCTACTTGCTTTTGAACCTCTGCACTATCAAAGGAAAATTCTTTTTTCATTAGTTCTGCTGTTGTTTGTGTAATATCTTCAGCCTCTGACTTTACTCTCTCAAGATCATCTTTTGACATTTTGCCAACTCTCTCCATAGATTGTTTGTATGCATCGGTATGTCCCCATTTCTTTTGTACCTCGTCTTTGTGTTTTTGATACGTTGGGTCATTAAATGCTGAAAATGTATCATCATTTGTCATACTTCCACCTCCTTCCAATGCATTAATTGTTTTATGGATTGTTATAAGCATACGTTCAACCCTTTGTTGTTTTAGTTCTAGCAGCTTTTGCTGATCAATAAGCGCATGTAAAGAATTAAATTGAGGTGATTTCATAATATTCTTGACTTTCTCAAGAGGAAACTCAAGCTCACGAAAGAAAAGGATTTGTTGTAACTGCAAAAGCTCCTTTTCCCCATAATGCCTATATCCATTTTCTTTAATAAAAGAAGGCTTAAGCAGTCCAATTTCATCGTAATAATGAAGCGTTCTGACGCTTACTCCTGCAATTTTTGCTAATTGTTTTACCGTGTATTGCATAATAAGTAGAGTATAAACCATTACGTAACGGGAGAGTCAAGAGGTGATATGTGCTTACTTCTTTGGAGTTTTTATTTCTTGATTGTATTCAACTCTCCAGATTACCTTTGATTTTATTCCAGACAGAGCAGGCAATAAATGAAAATTGGCTGAACGTATCGGTCAAGACCCATTCTATCATTATAGTACTAACTTGGGAAACGTCGGTCTCGAACCAATATACCCTTATAACATTATCTTTGTTCCAAAAAACTTTCTATATATCTTATCCAATATTTGTTGTGTACAAGCTTGAGAATCCCAACAAAAATCGGCAACTTCCTTATTATTATCAACCAATCTGTATGATTTAACTGTTTTTATTGTTTTTTCTTGATTAGGAAATAATTCTACCCTCATTCCATTTTGAACAAGATTATCTTGCTTAATTGTAATGTTACCTATTTCACTTTGTGCTATAACCTCTGATGGCCCTTCAAAATCAACCTCGATAATTTTATTATGTTTGTCCTCGTTTACTAAACGCCGAATCTCTCTGGCAAGAGAGTAAGCAATATTTGTATCTTCAATAAGTTCATTGTTGTCTGCTTTCTCAGTAATTGCTAATAAGTAATCGTAAATTACCTTCTTATACCTAAGCAGTAGGCTAATCGGATTCCCTTTATTAAGAAGCTGATTTTTATAAAATGGAAAATAGATATCTTTATGTTTTGGCTCTATATGATGGGGAATATACTTCTCATAAATATCATTAGCACAATAGTCGAAGCATTTTGTTAAATTATTAAGTATATCAGCAACTAAATTGGAAACATTCTCTACAGAAGTGTTTTGTATTTTTGCTGTAAACATTAAACTAGATAACTCCTGTTTTTTACCTTCACTATGTTTCAGGATACTAATAATGTCTTTATCTCTCATAAAATGCCTTTTTGAATCATGAGGGTATGGTTGCGAAGCTGCACGTGCTTGCTGCCGGACATGGATTCGAACCATGATGAACGGATTCAGAGTCCGCTATCCTACCATTAGATGATCCGGCAAAGTAATCCTATTTTACTAAAACTGACCGTAAATTGCTAGGAAGGAGGTTGGAGCTGCTTTTTTTGCAATAAGAGGTATTTATTTGAAGAGGAATTTGTAGATGTGGGGACCAAATACAAGAATACCCAC
>Ga0134128_10007330_pt1 | contig 13327 bp, 12 predicted proteins | sample KB31754_FD_96462 | JGI IMG/M metagenome (GOLD analysis project Ga0134128, IMG submission 96462) | Terrestrial soil microbial communities with excess Nitrogen fertilizer from Kellogg Biological Station, Michigan, USA - KB3-175-4 | ecosystem: Environmental > Terrestrial > Soil > Unclassified ... | reverse complement strand
CGATCGCGACGCCGATCGCGAGCGCGATGATCGGCGGGTCGACGAAACGCGCGAGCAGGATCGCCGCGCCGATGATCGACACGTTGAGCAATACCGGCGTGAACGCGGGAATCGCGAAGCGGCGAAAGACGTTCAGCACACCGCCGGCGAGCGAGACCAGCGAGACGAACAGGATGTACGGGAAGCAGATCCTGATCATCTCGGCCGTCAGCTCGACCTTCCCCGGCGTGCGCGAAAAGCCGCCTGCAAGCAGGTATACGAGCCAGGGCGCGGCCAGCGATCCGACGATCGACAATCCGATCAGGATGACGGCGAGCAGCGTGCCGACATTGCCGACGAGCGCGCGTGTCGCGTCGATGCCGCGCTGGCGCCGGTATTCGGCAAGGATCGGAACGAACGCCTGCGAGAATGCGCCTTCCGCGAAGAGGCGCCGCAACAGGTTCGGAAGCCGGAATGCGGCCTCGAACGCGTCCATCTGCAGGCCGGCGCCGAAGATGGTCGCCTTGAGCGTTTCGCGCAGAAGCCCCGTGATGCGCGACAGGAGCGTCATGCCGCTCACCGTCGTGAGGGTGCGAAGGAGATTCAATTCGGAAGCTTGCGGGACGAGCCTTGTTCGCGACGCGAAACTCGCGTATTATGCTCCGTTTCCCTGAATCAGGAATCGAAGCAAGATGGCGAACACGGCACAGGCGCGCAAGCGCGCGCGGCAGGCGGAGACGACCCGCCAGCGCAACGCCAGCCAGAAATCGGCGCTTCGCACCGCGGTCAAGAAGGTCAAGAAGGCGATTGCGGCCGGCGACAAGGCCGCTGCCGCGGCAACGTTGCGCGAATCGCAGGCGGTGATCGATCGCATCGCCGACAAGCGGATCGTGCACAAGAATCTCGCCTCGCGCACGAAGTCGCGGCTTGCGCAGGCGATCAAGGCGCTCGCGTAGCGCATTGTCGATGCATTGGCGAACAGGGCGTCCCGCGGGGCGCCCTTGTCGTTTCGGGGAATAGGAATTGTGGAGTGCAAAGCGCGCAGCCTGATCCCGCCGGGCGACCATCCACCGCTCATACAGGCTCCTTCGGCTCGTCCCGCCTCGCCGCGTGCGGCTCGACGAGCGCCTCGGGCATCGCGAGCGCGTTCTCCACGCGGTCGACGTGAAGCGCGTTGTCGCGCGCGAAATTCTGGAAGAACTGGAAGAGCCGCGGCTCGAGCGTTGCAAGCTCGTGGCCCACGACGAGCGCCTTGATGCCATGCACGCTGACAGGCTCGACGAGCGGCGAGTAGACGAGCTTCTGGTCGTAGCCGAATGCCGACGTGCACCCGGCGAGCCGTTCGGCCCAGTCGCTCGGGCGAAACGTCCGCCCGGCATCGGTGATACCCCAGATCACGAGATCGGCAACCGGCGCGTCCATGGCGTGTCTCAGCGGACGATAGCATCGTGACACAACCGCCAGCGCGCGATGCCGTCGATCTCTGGGAGCGCCATTTCCGCGACCCGGCAGCAACCGCCGCCCAGGCGCAGGCACTGCTCGCCCAGGACGCGAGCCAATCGGCAGTCGTGCGCGGATGGTGGGCGCTGACGGTTGCATTCCATCACCTCTTCTTCACCGGAACGCCGGCCCACGCGCGCTCCTTCCTGAGCGATGCGCAGCGTGCCTTCGCCGAAGCCGGCGATCGCCGCGGCGAACTGCTCGCGGGCATCGGCAATGCCCGGCTCGCAATCGTCGAGCGGGCGGCGGCGAGCGCGCGCGAGCAGTTGCTCGCGCTGTATCCGGAAGCGCGGCAGGCGCTGCCGCCACAGGATCGCTTCTGGCTGCTGAACGCCCTCGGCGCCGCCTACTACTTCACCGATCGCCTGGACGAGGCGATCCGCTATCTGTACGAAGCGCTCGAAAGCCTGCGCAGCGTCGAGCGCTCGCCGCAGCATCCCGCGGTGATGTCCAACCTCGCCGCCGCGCTCGTCACCGTCGGCGACTACGCGCCCGCCCGCGAAGTCGCGGAAGGTGCCCTCGCCGAGCTCGAGCATTTCGACAATCCGCAGCTCGTGCTCTTCGCGCGCTCGAACCTCGCCGAAGCGCTGACCGGGCTCGACGACCATCGGCGCGCGCTCGATCTCGTCGACGCAATGCTGGACGACGCGGCAGCGAAAAACCTGCGCACGTCGCAGAACCATTACCTGTCGATCGCCGCCGAGCTCTACGCGCGCCATGGCCGCATCGACGACGCGGTCCGCTGCGCCGATCTTGCCCGCGCGATCCTCGCCGACTTTCCGGTCGGCTTCAACGAGGCACACGCCCGCTGGGCGGACGCGGTGGTCGCCGACGCGCGTCGCGACGACGACGCGGTCTCGCGACTGTCGATTGCCGCGGAAGTTGCGGCTGCGCGCGGTTATCTGCCCGGCGAATGCAAGGCGTGGGCACGGCTTGCCGAACGCCACGCCGAGGCGCGCGATTTCGAGGCGGCCTACACGTCCGCGCGGAAGCTCCTCGCCGCGGAAACACAGCGCCTTTCGCATCGCGCGAGCGCGAAGTACTACCTGCTGCGGGTCGAGCACGCGCTCGCGCACGCACGCGACGAGCGCGACCGCGCGCTCGCGCAGCAGCGCGAAATGCAGCGGCTGAACGAGGAGCTTGCGCGAGTCAACGCTGATCTGTCGCACAAGATGATCCAGGTCGAGGCGCTGCAGGCGCAACTCGCCGTCGAGGCGGTCCGCGATCCGCTGACCCAGCTTTTCAACCGCCGCTACCTCGATTCGGTGACACCGGGTCTGATCACCTCGGCCGAGCGTCGCAACGCGCGGCTTTCGCTCGCATTGCTGGACCTCGACCATTTCAAGCTCGTCAACGACCGGCACGGACACCCGGCCGGCGACGTCGTGCTGCGCGAGATCGGCCGCGTGCTGCCAATGTCGCTGCGTCCGGCGGACATCGTCTGCCGCTATGGTGGCGAGGAGTTCTGCGTCGTCCTGCCGGATGCCGACAGCGACGGTGCGGAGCGCGCGCTCGCGAGCCTCGCGGCACGGCTTTCGGATCTGCGCGTGTCGTGGAACGGCTCGACACTCGGCGGCTTCACGTTCTCGGCCGGCATCGCGGCGCTCGGCCACAAAGGAACGACGCTCGGCGATCTGCTCGCGGCGGCCGATCGCGCGTTGTACGAGGCGAAGGATGCCGGCCGCAATCGCATCCACGTCGCGGCGCGCTGAACCGGCGCGGAAGGTGCCGCGTGTTACCATTTTCGATTTGCTGAAGGTCGGCGGCCACCGAGGCTCGCCGGCGTGGCGATGGCCGATTCCGAGCCCCGGCACTTCCTGCAGTTTCGCGACTTCTCGCACGCCGAGTTCGATTACCTGTTCGAGCGCACGCGCTGGATCAAGGAGCGCTTCAAGCGCTACGAGATCTACCAGCCGCTCAAGGACCGCACGCTCGCAATGGTGTTCGAGAAGGCGTCGACGCGCACGCGCGTGTCGTTCGAGGCCGGCATGAACCAGCTGGGCGGCATTGCGATCAACCTGACGCGCGGCGACACGCAGCTGTCCCGCGGCGAGCCGATCGAGGACGTGGCGCGCGTCGTTTCGCGGATGGTCGACGTCGTGATGATCCGCACATTCGAGCAGGCGCTGATCGAGCGCTTCGCCGCGTATTCGCACGTGCCGGTCATCAACGGCCTCACCAACGAGTATCACCCGTGCCAGATCCTCGCCGACGTCTACACGTACGTCGAGCATCGCGGCTCGATCGAGGGACGAACCGTCGCGTGGATCGGCGATGCGAACAACATGTGCGCGACGTGGCTGCAGGCCGCGGCGATCTTCGGCTTCAACGTGCACGTATCGACACCGCCCGGCTACGAGCTGCCGACGGACGCGTACGATCCGCGCCATTGCGTCGCATTCGAGGATCCCGAGGCCGCCTGCGAAGGGGCCGACGTCGTGACGACCGACGTCTGGACGAGCATGGGCTTCGAGGCCGAGAACGAGACGCGCAAGGAAGCCTTCGCGATGTGGCAGGTCGACGCGACGATGATGCAGCGGGCGCGCCCCGATGCGCTTTTCATGCACTGCCTCCCCGCTCACCGCGGCGAGGAGGTGTCGGCCGACGTGCTCGAAGGTCCGCAGAGCGTCGTGTGGGACGAGGCGGAGAACCGCCTGCATACGCAAAAGGCGCTGCTCGAGTACCTCGTCTGTGGCAAGGTCGATAAATAGGGTCAGACTTTTCGAAGATAAGCAGGGTCGGAGACGGCTTTCCTGATCGATCGGGGCGCGCGCCGCGCTGCTGGCGAAAGTCGTCTCCGACCCTGCTTATGGTTCAACGGTAACGGAGCAAACGATGTTCAGCAGATTGGCAGCCGCACTTCTCGCGTTGACGATCACGCCGCTCGCAACGGCGCAGACCTGGCCCGAGCGTCCGATCAAGTTCGTCATGTCGGCGCCTGCCGGCAGTTCGATCGACGTGCTTGGCCGAGCAATCGCCGACAAGCTGAAAGATCGACTGGGCCAGCCGGTCGTCGTCGAGAACAAGCCGGCCGCCGGCGGCACACTCGCGACGGCCGAGGTCGCCCATGCGGCGCCGGACGGCTACACGATGGTGCTCGCGTTCAACGGGCCGCTGGCGTTCGCGCCGCTGATGCAGAAGCTTCCGTACAACGTCGAGAAGGATCTGGCGCCCGTCATCATCACGTCGAGCCAGCCGAATGTGCTCGCCGTCAACGCGTCGCTGCCCGTGCATTCGGTGCAGGAACTGGTCGCATACGCGAAGGCCAACCCCGGCAGGCTCAATTACGCGTCGGTCGGCAACGGCAGCTCGTCGCACCTCAACATGGAGCTCTTCAAGAGCGTCGCCGGATTCGACGCCGTGCACGTGCCGTTCAACGGCTCGCCGCCTGCCGTCACCGCGACGATCCAGAACGAGACGCAGATGCTGTTCGCCGTCATGCAACCGCTGCAGGCGATGATCAACGCCGGCAAACTGCGCGCGCTCGCGGTCACCACGGCCAAGCGCTTCCCGCTTCTGCCCGATCTGCCGACGATCGCCGAATCGGGCTATCCGGGCTTCGAAGCGCTCGCCTGGAACGGCGTGCTGGTGCCGGCGCAAACGCCGAAGCCGATCATTGCGCGACTCAACACCGAAATCAACGCGATCCTGAAGGAGCCCGACGTCGTGCAGAAGATGCACGGCTTCGGCTTCGACCTGATCGGCGGCACGCCCGAGGCGTTCGGTGCGCTGATTCACGGCGAGGCGGTGAAGTGGGCACCCGTCATCAAGAAGGTCGGACTGAAGGTCGACTGAACATGGACACGTCGATGCACGACGCAAGGCCGGCACACGAAGGCGCCGCTTCCTCACCCTCGCCATCGGCCGCGGCCGCGCCGCGCAAGGTCGTGCTCGCCTATTCCGGCGGGCTCGACACGTCGGTGATCCTCAAGTGGCTGCAGGACACGTACGGCTGCGAAGTCGTGACGTTCACGGCCGACATCGGGCAGGGGGAGGAGGTCGAGCCCGCACGGCAGAAGGCGCGCAAGCTCGGCATCGCCGAGCGGAACATCCACATCGAGGATCTGCGCGAGGAATTCGTCCGCGACTTCGTGTTCCCGATGTTCCGCGCCAACGCGGTCTACGAGGGCGAATACCTGCTCGGCACGTCGATCGCGCGACCGCTGATCGCGAAACGCCTGGTCGAAATCGCGAAGGCGTCGGGCGCCGACGCGGTCGCACACGGCGCAACCGGCAAGGGCAACGACCAGGTGCGCTTCGAACTCGGCGCGTACGCGCTCGCGCCGAACATCCGCATCATCGCGCCGTGGCGCGAATGGGACCTGCTGTCGCGCGAAAAGCTGCTCGCCTATGCCGACCGGCACGCGATTCCCGTGGATTTCCAAAAGCGGGCGGGCGCGGCGCCCTATTCGATGGACGCGAACCTGCTGCACATCAGCTACGAGGGCGGCGTGCTCGAGGATCCGGAGACGGTGCCCGAGGAGTCGATGTGGCGGATGACCGTGTCACCCGAGAAGGCGCCCGATACGCCGCAAGTGGTCGACCTCGCGTATCGTCACGGCGACATCGTCGCGATCGACGACGTGGAGATGACGCCGGCGCGCGTGCTCGCTGCATTGAACGAGATCGGCGGGCGCCATGGCGTCGGCCGTCTCGACATCGTCGAGAACCGCTACGTCGGCATGAAGTCGCGCGGCTGTTATGAAACGCCGGGCGGCACCATCATGCTGAAGGCGCACCGCGCGATGGAGTCGATCACGCTCGACCGCGAAGTCGTCGCGCTGAAGGACGACCTCGCGCCGCGTTACGCGCGCCTCATCTACAACGGCTACTGGTTCAGCCCCGAGCGCAGGCTGCTGCAGGGATTGATCGACGCGTCGCAGGCGCCGGTCAATGGAAACGTCCGCATCAAGCTCTACAAGGGAACCGTGATGTGCGTCGGACGCTCGTCGCCGCACGATTCGCTGTTCGACGCGAAGATCTCCACGTTCGACGACGACGCTGGCGCTTACGACCAGAAGGACGCCGCCGGTTTCATCAAGCTCAACGCGCTGCGGCTGCGGATCGCGGCCAATCGCGGCCGCAGTTGAGCGGCTGAATCACCACTCGAAGCCGAGGCGGTCGTGGCGGCCCGGCGCGACGTCGAAACGTTGCGCCTTCACGTCGCCCTGATGCGCCGCTTCCACCGTATAGGCGCCGGGCGGCACCTGCAGCAGGAAGATCGGCCCCTGGTCGGGCAGGTCGACGACGACGTTTCCGCGCTCGTTCGTGACGCGCAGATGCACGTCGGCGACGAACTCGTTCATGTCCTGGTTGCGCTCGGCGAACGTCATCTGCACCGGGTAATCGCTGCTCATCGCGCGCATCCGGTCGGCCTGCTCGGAACCGATGCCGCCGTTCAGGTAGTCGACGCCCCCGTAACCTGGCGCTGCACGAACCGGTTGCGCGAGCACGGCCGTGGTACCCAAAAGGAAGATCCCGAGCGCCAGCGGCGCTGACCACTTCGTAGGCATGGCACTGCCTCCATCGTTCAAAGTGCCATGATGTCGCACGGCATCGGATTCGGCAGTCGGTGATCGCCGTAACATCCTGTCGGTAGACGACCGACACCTGTACGTCCGATGCCCGAGCTTCCTGACCTCGAGATCTACGTCGAAGCGCTCGCTGCGCGCATGCGTGGGCAGGTGCTGCGCAAGGCGAGCGTTCGCAATCCGTTCGTGTTGCGCACCGTCGATCCGCCGCTTGCGGCGATCGAAGGCCGGACCGTCGTCGGCGTGCGACGGCAGGCGAAGCGCATCGCGATCGACTTTCCCGATTCGCTGCATCTCGTGATGCACCTGATGATCGCCGGCCGGTTGCGCTGGCTCGAGAACGGCCGAGCGCCGCCTGCACGCATCACGCTCGCGACACTCGCGTTCGACAACGGGACGCTCGCCATGACCGAAGCGGGGACCAGGCGCCGCGCATCGCTGCACGTCGTGCAAGGCGACGAGGCGCTCGCCGCGCTCGGTGCCGGCGGCGTCGAAATCGACGCGCTCGATGCGCGATCGTTCGCGGTACGCATTCGCGCGGAGAACCACACGCTGAAGCGCGCACTGACCGATCCGCGAATACTGAGCGGGATCGGCAACGCCTATTCGGACGAGATCCTGCATCGCGCGAAGCTTTCGCCGCTCGCGCAAACCGCGAAGCTCGACGACGACGCGATCGCGCGCCTCTACGCGGCGACTCGCGACGTGCTGCGCGAATGGACGCAGCGGCTGCGGGCGCAAACGGGCATCGCGTTCCCGGAGAAGGTCACCGCCTTTCGCCCGGAAATGGCGGTGCACGGCAAATTCCGACAGGCGTGCCCCGTCTGCGGCACGCCCGTCCAGCGAATCGTCTACGCCGAGAACGAATGCAACTACTGTCCGCGCTGCCAGACGAACGGCGTCGTGCTCGCGGACCGCGCGCTCTCGCGCCTTCTGCACAAGAGCTTTCCCCGCGAAATCTGAACGATCGCGCGCGTTTCCAGCTGCACAGGCGGCCGCGCAACCTGTCGACGACAAGATGTCGCCGGCCGACGGAGACACGAAATCGACCGTTCGTGTTTCCGCACGTCGGGCGCCTTCGCCTGTCGCCGCGCCATGGTGCGCCTCTTGCTTAGTCGGCGCTTAACCGCCTTGCTGCTCTTTCGTCGCATGTGCCTCGTCCATCGTGCTTCATCGCGCCCGCCCGATTGCGACGGGCATCGCATCGCGCCATGGTGACGAGCGAGGGACCCCGCATGCGACGCCTTCGCACCCGCATCATCATCTTCTTCGTCGTGCTGCTGACGATCGTGCAGGGCGCGGCGTTCCTGCTCGTCAACGCGGCGAATTCGCGCAATGCGCAGGGCATCATCAAGGAGGAACTCGCAACCGGCGAGCGGATCTTCCAGCGCTCGCTCGAGCACAATCGGGCGCGACTCACGCAAAGCGCAATGGTGCTCGCATCCGACTTCGCGTTCCGCCAGGCGATCGCGACGAGCGACGAGCGCACGATCGAGTCGGCGCTTCGCAATCACGGCGCGCGCATCCACGCGGACGTCATGCAGCTGATTGCCCCGGACGGCCGCGTCGTCGCTGATACGCTCGCGCCGCCCGACGCGTCGGCGCGCTTCGCCTATCCCGATCTCGTCGCGCGGGCGCAGGACAGCGGCGAGGCTTCATCGATCGTCATCATCAACGGGCGCCCGCAGCAACTGGTCGTCGTGCCGGTGAAGGCGCCGCTGCCGATCGCGTGGGTCGCGATCGGCTTCGTCATCGACGATTCGCTCGCACGCGATCTCGAGAACCTGACCACGCTCGACGTTTCCTTCGCCGCACAGGATCAGAACGGCCGCTGGCGCGTGCTTGCGTCGACGCTGCCGACGGGCAGCCGTCAAACGCTCGTCGCGCGGCTTCGCGATCCGCCGCCGCGCTCGTCATCGCGCGACGACGCGATTGCCGACGACGGCGAATTCCAGAGCCGCGTCATCACGCTCGCGTCCGATGGCGGCGCGCGCATCGTCGCGGTGCTGCAGCGATCGGTCCGCGACGCGCTCCTGCGCTTCGATCACCTGCGCGTGCTGCTGATCGGCCTCGCCGCGCTGTCGCTCGCCGCGTCGATGATCGGCAGCTACTTCATCGCGCGCAGCATCACGCGGCCGCTCAATCGCCTGACCGAAAGCGCTGCGCGCATTCGCAACGGCGACTACTCGGACAAGCTCGACCTCGAGGGCACCGACGAAATCCGCGCCCTCGCCGACAGCTTCAACCACATGCGCGAGGGCATCGCCGCGCACGAGCGGGAAATCCTGCGCCTCGCGTACGAGGATCGGCTGACGGGACTGCCGAACCGCGCGCTCTTCAACGATCGCCTGCAGCAGGCAGTCCATGCCGCGCGGCGCAACGGCGCGCCGCTCACCGTGATGATGATGGACCTCGACCGCTTCAAGCACATCAACGACACGCTCGGCCACGCGATCGGCGACGACGTGCTGCGCGAAGTCGGCACGCGGCTTCGCGCCGCGCTGCGCGAATCGGATACGGTCGCACGCCTCGGCGGCGATGAATTCGCGGCGCTGCTCCCGACCGGCAACGAGGAACGCATCGTCGAGGTCGTGCGCAAGGTGCTGCGCTGCATGGAGCAGCCGATCGATTGCAACGGGCAATCGCTCGACGTCGGCGCGAGCATCGGGATCGCCTGCTTCCCGGACCACGGCGACACGCCCGGGACGCTCATTCGCCACGCGGACATCGCGATGTACCTGGCGAAGGCCGCCAATTCCGAGTACGCGTTCTACGATCCCGACCACGACGGAAGCCGGCAGGAACAACTGTCGCTGCTCGGCGAACTGCGGCGCGCGCTCGAGCGCGACGAGCTCGTCGTGTTCTTCCAGCCGAAGATCGATCTCGCGACCGGCCGCACGAAGGGCGTCGAAGCGCTCGTGCGGTGGATGCATCCGGCACGCGGCATGGTTCCGCCGATCGAGTTCATGCCGTTCGCCGAGCGAACCGGATTCGTGCGCACGGTCACGCGCTGGGTGCTCGAGACGGCGTTTCGCCGCTGCGGACAATGGCTCGCCGACGGCATTCGATTGCAGATATCGGTCAACATCTCGGTGCGCGACCTGCAGAACCCCGATCTGCCGAACATCGTCGCGAAGCTTCTCGAAAGCTCGAAAGTGCCGGCGGAGCTCGTCTGCCTCGAGATCACCGAGAGCAGCTTCATGGAGAACCCGCAGCGCGCCGTGCAGACGCTCGCGCAATTGCATGCGCTCGGCGTGCGGCTGTCGATCGACGACTTCGGCACCGGCTTTTCGTCGCTCGCGTACTTGCGCAAGCTGCGCGTCCACGAGATGAAGATCGACCGTACGTTCATCGCCGCGATGGAAGACGCGAACGACATGGTGATCGTGCGCTCGACGATCGACCTCGCGCACAACCTCGGACTGCGCGTCGTCGCGGAAGGCATCGAGGACGAGCGCAGCCTCGCGCGCCTGCGCGCGATGGGGTGCGACGAGGCGCAGGGCTATTTCATGAGCCGGCCGCTGCCCGAGGAAAAACTGCGCGAATGGCTGCGCGAGTCGCCGTACGGACTGGGACGCGGGCCGGTCGCGTTGCTGAAGTACGCGTAGAAACCGAATCCTCGCGCGTCACCCGAACGCGCACCCTCCACTGAAGCCTGGGCCACGCGCCGATCGCGGCCGCCCGAGCGGCACGCTATGCTAGCGGCTTTCGCCAAAAGCGGAGCCCGCCATGCCGTCGTTCGACATCGTCTCGGAAGTCAACCAGGTGGAAGTCCGCAACGCCGTCGACCAGGCGAACAAGGAGATCTCGACGCGTTTCGACTTCAAGGGCTCCGACGCCCGCGTCGATTACGACGGCAAGGCAATGACGCTCTTCGCCGACGACGACTTCAAGCTGAAGCAGGTGACCGACATCGTCATCGCGAAGCTGTCGAAGCGGCAGGTGGACATCCGCTCGCTCGAGTACAAGGATACGGAGAAGATCGCCGGCAACAAGGTGAAGCAGGCGGTGAGCGTGCGCACCGGCGTCGAGCAGGAGCGCGCGAAGAAGATCGTCAAGCTTTTGAAGGAGAGCAAGCTCAAGGTGCAGGCGTCGATCCAGGGCGACGCGGTACGCGTGTCGGGGGCGAAGAAGGACAGCCTGCAGGAGGCGATCGCGCTCGTGCGGAAGTCGGTCACCGACTATCCGCTGCAATATCAGAATTTCCGCGACTAGCTGAAGTCGGCGGCGAGCGCCGCCTTCACCGGTGCCGCGAGGGTCTCGCGCACGCGATATTCGGGATGGTCGACGCCGACGACGACGTCCTCGTCCTTGAAGGACGCGACCATCGGCGGCGTCAGCTCGAAGCGCAGGAAGTGCACCGACGACGTCTTCTGTGCATTCTCGCGCTCGAGATCCTCGTCGGCGATCGCGAAGACCGGCTCGAAGCCAGCGACGCTTACGAAGACACGGTCCTCGATGCCCCGCAGGCGCGCCAGCGCTTCGCGTCGCGCGTTCTCGTCCTCGTACTCGATCAGCATCGTCGCCTTCAGGTTGCGGCCGTCGGGAACGAGCGGGTTGTACGCATCGAGCTCGTCCTGGATGCCTTCCTCGTCGAACGTCTTCTCGATGCGCAGCATCTCCTGAACCTGATAGCGGATCGTGAGCTCGTCCTCGAAGAGCAGCGTCACGTGCTCGCCGAGACGCACGGTGCGCGCGCGCTTGTGCGCGACGGCGCGCGCACGAAACGCCGGCCGCTCCTTCGCATAGGCTTCGAGCGTGAGCAGGCTGTCGCGTGCGATCCTGGGCATGACGTGTCGGAGAGTATCAATCGATGCCGTACGCGATCCGCAGAAGCGTCAGCGGATGCGCCTTCCGCGGCCGCCGCCCGCTGCCGCCCTGAACGATCCCTTCCTCGATGCGCCGGCCGGCAATCGGGCAGTCGGAGCTCACGAAGTCGGGCTCGAATTCCTCCATGCGTCGAAACACCGGACGTCCGATCTTCATCGCATCGTCGAAGAACTCGCGCTTGACGCCCCACGTGCCGTCGTGCCCCGAGCAGCGCTCGACGACGTTGACCGACGTGTCGGGAATCCATTCGAGCGCCTCGCGCGTCTTCTGGCCGACGTTCTGCACGCGCGAGTGGCAGGGAATGTGGTAGCTGACCTTCCCGAGTCCGCGCTTGAAGTCGCGGTCGAGCAGGCCGTCGCGCTCGCGCGCGACGAAGTATTCGAACGGGTCGAACATCGCGTCGGAAACGGCCTTCACGTCCTCGTCGTCGGGAAACAGAAGCGGCAATTCCTGCTTGAACATCAGCGTGCACGACGGCACCGCCGTCAATATCGCGTAGCCCGCGCGCGCGAGCGGCGCGAGCACCGGGATGTTGACGTTCTTCAGTGATTCGACGGTTTCGAGATCGCCGAGTTCGAGCTTCGGCATCCCGCAGCACACCTCGCTCGCCGCGAGCCGGTACGGCACCTTCGCGTGATGCAGCAGCTTCAGGAGGTCGTGGCCGATGCCCGGCTCGTTGTAGTTGATGAAGCAGGTGACAAAGATCGCGACCTTTCCGGGTGCGCGCTGCCCGTCGCGCACCGGCCATTCGAGCGATGGCGGCGCCGAGTCGCGAAAGCGCGTCGCCGCGTACGGCGGCAGCCACGCTTCGGCGGCAACGCCCAGCACCTTCTCCATCACCTTGCGAACGGGCGGAGAATTGTTGGCCGCGTTGACCGCCTGCACGACGACGCGAATCGTCGCGAGCTTGCCGACCGCGTCGGTGCCCGTCAGGACGCGATCACGCAGCGTGAAGTCACCCTTCCTGAACTTGACCGCCTTCGCCCGCAGCATCACGTGCGGAAAGTCGACGTTCCACGGATGCGGCGGAACGTACGGGCATTTCGTCATGTAGCAGAGGTCGCAGAGGTAGCACTGGTCGACGACCTTCCGGTAATCCTCCTTCGCGACGCCGTCGATCTCCATCGTCGCGCTGTTGTCGATGAGGTCGAACAGCGTCGGAAACGCGCCGCACAGCGACACGCAGCGACGGCAGCCGTGGCAGATCTCGAAGATGCGCTCCTGCTCCTTCTGGAGCGCCTCCTCGTCGTAGAACGCCGCGTCGCGCCACTCGAGCGGGTGACGCGTCGGCGCGAGCAGGTTACCTTCCCGGTTCATCGATCGCGCCGGGCCGGCGCAGGACGTACTCGCGAGCGCGGCAAAAGTCGGCGCATCACATCAGTCGCGCCGGGCCGCCCCAAGCGACTGGTCCGCCCCCTGGGGGGCAGCGAGCGGAGCGAGCGTGGGGGGATCACATCAGTCGCGCCGGGCCGCCCCAAGCGACTGGT
>Ga0134128_10007321_pt1 | contig 13330 bp, 11 predicted proteins | sample KB31754_FD_96462 | JGI IMG/M metagenome (GOLD analysis project Ga0134128, IMG submission 96462) | Terrestrial soil microbial communities with excess Nitrogen fertilizer from Kellogg Biological Station, Michigan, USA - KB3-175-4 | ecosystem: Environmental > Terrestrial > Soil > Unclassified ... | reverse complement strand
CGCGTCCCCCACTGCCGCGCCGGCCCAAACGAACAGCCCCACGGTTCCGAAGGCCGACACGGCTGCGGGCAAGGTCTTCACGGGAACGCTGACGCTCAACGGCCAGCCCCTGGGAGTGGAGTTTGACGGCACGAAGGCGCCCCAGGCGGCTGCCGTGTTCAAGTCCCTGGCGGACAGCAAGTTCATGAACGGCAAGGTCTGCCACCGGCTCGCCGATGCAGCCAACTTTGGCGTGCTCCAGTGCGGCTCCCTCAAGGGCGACGGCAACGGGGACCCCAACTACCAGTGGGGGCCGGTGGAGAACTCGCCGGCCGACGGGAAGTACCCTGCCGGGACCATTGCCGTGGCACGGGGCTCCAGCACCTATTCCAACGGCACCCAGTTCTTCATCACGTTCAAGGACACCGTCCTCCCCCAGGACACCGGCGGATACACGATTGTCGGCAAGGTGACCAGCGGCCTGGACGTGGTGACGAAAATCGCCGCCGGCGGCATCATCCCGGGCGCGGGCGGGGCCACTGACGGTGCACCCAAGACAAAGGTCACGATAGACTCGCTTACGCTGAAGTAATCACAATGGCCCCACCACCCGGGCGGCGCATGCGAAGCACCGGTTGGCAGCACCCTCGATGCCGGCCACATCGAACTGCACCACAGACCTGCCAGATTTCCCTCGACGCGAAAGACTTTTAGCGGTGACACACAGTCAAGAATCCGACGAAACAACGGCCACACTCACTGAACAGGGCATTGACGATTCCACCGTCACGGCTCCTGTGGCCGACGCCCCCGACGCCCCCGAGGCCCCTGTGGCCGAGGCCCCTGTGGCCGAGGCTCCTGTGGCCGAGGCCCCCGCCGGACAGCCGGCGCCCGAAGCTGCTCCAGCGGCCGAAGCCCCCGCAGCTCCAGCGGCCCCGTTGCCATCAGCTCCCGCGCCCTCTCCGGCGGCCTTCGCGGCGCGTCCCAAGGCCCCGGCCTCTGCTCCCCTTGCCACACCGGCACCCGCTCCTGCCGCACTGCCGGCCGTGGACCTGGAGGAAGCTGCCAAGTTTGGCCGTGCCGAAGATGACGGCACAGTCTTCCTGCTCCTGAACGGCGAAGAGTTCCCGGTGGGCCAGTACCCCGGCGCCAGCAAGGATGAGGCCCTGGCCTACTTTGCCCGCAAGTTCGAGGACATCACCGCCCAGCTGACCCTGCTGGAACAGCGTGTCGAAGCCAAGGCACCCACTGCGGACATGAACAAGACACTCAATCACCTGCGCGACCAGCTCGGTGAGCGGACCTCGGTGGGCGACGTTGCGGCCGCGCTGGCCCGGCTGGACGCCCTGTCGGAAAGCATCAAGGCTCTCCAAGTCGCCGAGCGCGCCTCCCATGAAGCCGCGCGCAGCGTGGAGCTGGCAGCCCGTGAGGCCATCGTGGCCGAGGCTGAAACGATTGCCGGTGAAGACCCTTCCGCAATCCTGTGGAAGGTCAGCAGTGCCCGCATGAATGAACTCTTTGAGTCGTGGAAGCAGGCGCAGAAGACGGGCATCCGCTTGGGCCGCGCCACTGAGGAGGGGCTGTGGAAGCGCTTCCGGGCAGCCCGGACGGTCTTCGACCGCCACCGCCGCGCCTACTTCTCCCAGCTGGACAATAACAACGCCTCCGCGAAGACCGCCAAGGAAGCCTTGATCAAGGCGGCCGAGGACCTCTCCACCTCCACCGACTGGGGCCATGCCGCCGGCGAATACCGCCAGCTCATGGACCAGTGGAAGGCGTCCCCGCGGGCCAGCCGCAAGGACGACGACGCCCTGTGGAACCGCTTCCGCGCGGCCCAGGACAAGTTCTTCACGGCACGCCAGGATGCCAATGCGGCCCTGGATGAAGAGTTTGGTGCCAACCTGGTGGTCAAGGAGGCACTTGTCACCGAGGCCCAGGCCCTGCTCCCCGTCAAGGACCTCACCGCCACCAAGAAGGCGCTGCAGTCCATCCGTGACCGCTGGGAAGAGGCCGGCAAGGTTCCCCGTGCCGACATGCAGCGCATCGAGGCAGGGCTGCGCAAGGTGGAGGACGCCGTCCGCGCCGCCGACGAGGACAACTGGCGCCGCAGCGACCCGGAAGCCAAGGCCCGCACCAGCAGCGCACTGAGCCAGCTCGAGGCGACCATCGCGGGGCTGCGGGACGAGTTGTCAGCCGCCGAACTGGCCGGAGACGCCCGCAAGGTCGCCAGGGCCCAGGAGGCCCTGGCTGCACGCGAACTGTGGCTGGAGCAGATCCGCAAGGCAGCCGAAGACTTCTCCTAGCAAACAATGGGCCCCCGGGCCGGGTTGTCCACAATCCGCCCCGGGGGCCTTTTATGTGCCCGCATGGGCGTGCAAGCTGTAGGCATGAGTGATCCCCAGAAAGCATTCGGCATCCTCTCCCCCGGCGGCGCATTCGAGGTGCCGGAGCTGTGCGCCATGGTGCTGGACCATGTGGTGGTGCCGGTGTACGGCCAAGCCTTCCGTTCGGTCGCCGAGCCGGAGACCCCGGCGCTGAGGGCCGCCGCCATGGCCAGCCTGGTGCCGGACAACCTGGCGGGGCGGGCGGCCCTGGGCCGGATGTCGGCTGCCTGGGTCTACGGCTGCGCCCCGCGGCCGGCCATTGTGTGCCTGCTGATCAGCAGCGGGCACCGCAGCAGTGCCCTGCCGGCCCGAAGCGGCTGCAGCCTGCACGAAGTCCGGCTGGATCCGCTCGACGTCGAACGCCTGGGCGGCGCGCCGGTCACCTGCGCGCTGCGCACGGCAGTTGATGTGGCCATCACTGAATCGGCCGAATCGGCCACGGCCACGCTATGGTCCCTGGCGTCCAGTAGATCCCTGAACTGCCCGCTGGGGCGAATCAGGGCGGCCGTGGCGGCAACCTCCCACATTCCCGGAAAGCGCCGAGCGCTGGAGCTCATAGACGACATGCTCGCTGGCGGGCGTGCATGGGGGCAGGCTGCCACGGAAGGCGGCGCCCTTGCCTAGTTCCTGCGTTGCGAACCGGACGTCCGGTAGACGTCATAGACCCCGTCAATGCGGCGCACGGCATTCAGTACGTGGTGCAGGTACTTCGGGTCCCCCGTTTCGAAGGCGAAGCGGGAGAGCGCCACCCGGTCGCGCGAGGTGTTCACGCTGGCTGCCAGGATGTTGACGTGGCTTTCGGACAGCACCCGGGTGACGTCGGACAAAAGGCTCTTGCGGTCAAGCGCCTCGACCTGGATCTCCACCAGGAACACGCCGGACTGCGTGGGCGCCCATTCCACCTCCACCAGCTTGTCGGGCTCGTTCTTCAGGTGGATCAGGTTGGGGCAGTCCTCCCGGTGCACCGAGACACCCGAACCCTTGGTGACGTAACCGGCAATGGGGTCCGGCGGCACGGGGGTGCAGCAGCGTGCCAGCTTCACCAGCACCTCGCCCACGCCGTGCACAATGACCCCTGAATCGGAAACCCTGGAGCGGGCATTGGAGACGTGCGTGTCCAGCGGGGGCGCCGCGTCCTCGATGTCGTCATTGACCCCCAGGACGTCTACGAGGCGTTCGACGACGGACTGCGCCGAGGTGTGGCCGTCGCCCACGGCCGCGTACAGCCCGGCAATGTCCACATAGCGAAAGTGTTGGGTGACGGCCATGAGGACGTCGTGGGTCATCATTTTCTGCAGGGGAAGGTTCTGCTTGCGCATTGCCTTGGTCAGCAGTTCCTTGCCCTTTTCAATGGACTCTTCGCGGCGTTCCTTGCTGAACCATTGCCGGATCTTGTTCCGCGCCCGTGCACTCTTGACAAAATTTTGCCAGTCCTGGCTGGGCCCGGCACCTTCAGCCTTTGACGTGAAGATCTCCACCGTGTCGCCATGTTCGAGCTCGCTGTTCAGCGGCACCAGCTTGCCGTTGACGCGGGCCCCCACGGTGCGGTGGCCCACCTCTGTGTGCACGGCGTAGGCGAAGTCCACCGGCGTGGACCCGGCGGGCAGGGCAATGACCTGCCCCCTGGGCGTGTAGACAAACACTTCGCGGGCGTTCATCTCGTACCGCAGCGAGTCGAGGAACTCGTTGGGGTCTGACGTCTCCTGCTGCCAGTCCACCAGCGTGCGCAGCCAGTTCATGTCCTCCTGGCCGGACACCGGGTTCTTGCTGCCGGTCTTGTACTTCCAGTGGGCGGCAACCCCGTATTCGGCCCGCTGGTGCATTTCATGCGTGCGGATTTGAATCTCCACCGATTTGCCGTCCGGGCCGATCACCGTGGTGTGCAGCGACTGGTACATGTTGAACTTCGGCATGGCGATGTAGTCCTTGAACCGGCCGGGCAGCGGGTTCCAGCGGGCATGGACGGTGCCCAGGGCGGCATAACAGTCCCGCACCGTGTCCACCAGCACGCGCACGCCCATCAAGTCATTGATGTCGTCAAAGTCCTTGGCCCGCTGCACCATTTTTTGGTACACGGAATAGTAATGCTTGGGCCGGCCGGTGATTTCAGCCTTGATCTTCGCGACCCTGAGGTCATCGGCAATTTGCCGGCGGATGGCCCCGAGCTGCTTCTCCCGCTCGGGGGAACGGTCCTGGACCATGCGGACCAGTTCCTCATACACCTTCGGGTACAGCGCGGCGAAGGAAAGGTCCTCCAGCTCCCACTTGATGGTGTTCATGCCCAGGCGGTGGGCCAGCGGGGCAAAAATGTCAAGGGTCTCGCGCGCCTTGCGGCCGGAGGATTCCGCGGAGACAAACCGCCAGGTGCGTGCATTGTGCAGCCTGTCGGCCAGCTTGATAACCAGCACGCGGATGTCCTTGGCCATGGCAATGACCATTTTGCGGACAGTCTCCGCCTGGGCCGTGTCGCCAAACTCCACCTTGTCCAGCTTGGTGACCCCGTCAACCAGCATGGCAATTTCATCGCTGAAGTCCCGGCGCAGTTCATCCAGGGTGTACGGGGTGTCTTCGACGGTGTCGTGGAGCAGGGCCGCCGCCAAGGTGGGCCCGCTCATGCCCAGTTCGGCCAGGATGGTGGCCACGGCCACCGGATGGGTGATGTAGGGGTCTCCGCTTTTGCGTTTTTGGCCTTCGTGGTACTTCTCGGCCACGGCAAAGGCCCGCTGGATGAGGTCGAAGTCTTCCTTGGGGTTGTTGGCCCGCACAATCCGCAACAACGGTTCAAGTATGGGTGAATGCGTTTCAGTGTTCCAGCCCGTCAGCCGCGCCAGGCGCGAGCGGGTGCGCTCACGGCGGCCGGGAAATGTGGGCCGCACCTCCACGGGGCGCCTGGCCGGCTGGGCGCCGCCGTCGTCCTTGCCGTCCCCGGGAACTCCGGCCAAAAGCTCATGAGGGGGTGATTGGTCACTCACAGCGCATTGCCTCCCTCGAATCCCTTGCCCGACACCGCCACACCGGGCATTTACCTAGTGTAATCCCGGCGTGCCGGCACCCATGACCAAAAACCAAAGGGCCGCGGGGCGGATGCATGCATCCCCCACGGCCCCTCCGAGGGCCCTTGGAACGGGGACTGCAGCTGACTAGGCGTTCACGGCCTCAGCCGAACGGCGGCTGGCCACCTTCTTGGCCTGCTTGACCAGCTCCGGCTCCTTCTCGCGCAGCCATGAATACACAGGGGCGGCAACGAAAACAGTGGAGAAGGTACTGACAATAATGCCGATGAACAAGGCCAGTGACAGGTCGCGCAGCGTGCCCGCGCCCAGCAGCAAGGCACCAATGAACAGAATCGAGCCCACGGGGAGCACGGCCACCATCATGGTGTTGATGGAACGGACCAGCGTCTGGTTCACGGCCAGGTTCACTTCCTCCCCAAAGGTTCTTCGCGTGGAGGAGGATATGTCCGCGGTGTTTTCCCGGATCTTGTCGAACACCACCACTGTGTCGTACAGCGAGTAGCTGAGGATGGTCAGGAAGCCAATGATGGCCGACGGCGTCACCTCAAACCGGGAGGCGCCGTAGAAGCCCGCCGTGACCACCATGACCACCAGCAGGCCTATCGTGGCGGCAATCGACATGCGCCACGTGCGGAAATACAGGGCCATCAATACGGTGGCCAGCAGCACAAACACCACGAAGCCGATGATGGCCTGCCTGGACACGTCCTGGCCCCAGGTTGGCCCGACAAACGTGGACGTGATCTGGTTTTCGGTGACCCCATAGGCCGTCTTGAGTGCGTCCTTGACCTTGATGGTCTGGTCATCGGAAAGCTGGTCGGTCTGGACCTGCATCGTGTTTCCGGCCACGTTGGTCACCACGGCAACCTGCCCCGGTATGGCGGCCGAGACTGCCCTCTCACCGATCGAAACGTCGGTGTGGGCAACGTCGGAGACGGTGAACTGCGAGCCGCCGCGGAACTCAATGCCGAAGTTGAAGCCGCCCACCAGGATGGGAACCAGGATCGAGAGCAGCACGGCCACGCCGGTGATGGCGAACCAGATGTTGCGCTTTCCCACAAACTCGTAGGATCGCTCGCCCGTGTAAAGCTCATTGCCAAAGGTAGCGAAACTCTTCATTAGTTGTTCTCCTTGGAGTCGTCGGAGGACTCGGACTTGGCGGCTCCCGCTCCGCGGCTGCCCACCATTTCAGCTTCCTTGGCCGCAAGCCGCCGTTCGGCAATCGTCTGGCGGCGTTCGGCCTCGCCGGCAGCCTTGGCGTTCTTGCCCTTGGCCACGGCCAGCGACTCTTCCGGCGTGCGGATGCGTCCCGCGCCACGGTACAGCGGCACCGCGCCGAGCTGCTTCGGGTCCAGGCCCGAGAAGTGGTGGCCTTCGCCGAAGAACTTGGTGCGCGCAAGCAGCAGCAGGGTGGGGTGCGTGAACATGAAGACCACGATGAGGTCGGCCACGGCGGTCAGGCCCAGGGTGAACGCGAAGCCCTTCACGTTGCCCACGGACACAAAGTACAGGACCAGGGACGCCAGGATGTTCACGGCCTTGGAGGCCAGGATGGTGCGCTTGGCACGCAACCAGCCATTGTCGACGGCAGCCACCAGGCCGCGACCGTCGCGCAACTCATCCCTGACACGTTCAAAGTAGACGATAAAGGAGTCCGCGGTCTGCCCGATGGAGACGATGATGCCGGCGACGCCGGCGAGGGACAGGCGGTAGTTTTCGCCCCAGCCGAGCAGGATGATGGCCAGGTACGTCAGGCCGCCTGCAATCACCAGGGAGAGGATCGTGACAAAACCGAGTGCCCGGTATTGGAACAGGGAGTAGATGACTACCAGGCCCAGGCCGATGAGACCGGCCAGGAGGCCCATTTCCAGCTGCTGGAGACCCAGCGTGGCCGAGATCTGCTGTTCGGACTGAATGTTGAAGCTGATGGGAAGGGCACCGAACTTCAATTGGTCGGCCAGGGCCTTGGCGCTGGCTTCCGTGAAGTTGCCCGTAATGGAGGACTGCCCGTCCGTGATGACGGCCATGGAGGCCGGGGCGGAAATGACGTTGCCGTCGAGCACGATGGCGAAGCGGGCCTGGGGATCATTGGGATTGACCAGGTACTTCGAGTTGAGGCGCTGCGTGACGGTCTTGAACGCCGTGGAGCCTTCCGGCTTGTTCAGTGTCAGCTGGACGGCCCAGGTGTTCGTGGTGACGCCCTGCGCGCCGGACTGCAGTCCATAGGAGGCAGTGTTGATCCACTTTCCGGGGATTTCAACGGGGCCCAGGATGTACTTGACACCCGAATCCGGCTCACACGCCACGGCCGGCTTGGCGGGGTCGGTATTGGCAGGCAGTTCGGTGATGGGGGCCACACAGCTGGTGCTCTCATATTGTTTCATGAGCGCCGCGGTGATCCAGTTGGAATCGCTGTCGTTGGCGGGAGCCGCCTTCGGGTCCGGGTTCGGCGTGAGGACGTTGGCGGCCACAAACGTGCTCAGCTTGTCCGCCGGCGTCTGCTGGGCAAGCGGCACCGCCGGTGAGGGGGCGTTGCTGGAGACAATGACGGCACGGAAGTTCATGTTGGCGGAGGCCTTGATGAGGTTGCGCTGTTCATCCGTGGGCTTGCCCGGCATCTGCACCACCACGTTGCGCCCGCCCTCGGTGGCGATCTGTGCTTCGGAAACACCTGACCCGTCCACGCGCTGGCGGATGATGGAGACGGCCTGGTTCAGCTGGTCCGCCGAGATGGCGGCATTCCCCTCCACCTTCGGGGAGAGGATCATTTCGGTGCCGCCCTCAAGGTCCAGTCCGAGCTTCGGCATCCACGAAGCGGCCCGGTTGAGCACACCGCCGCTCACTGCCAAAATGCAAACAATTATGAGTGCCGCAAGCCAGAGCAGGGTTCTGCGGGCCTTGGACGTCGGGCCGGTTCGTGCCATCAAGGGATCCTTCTATTGGGTCACGGGAGTAATGAACATGGCAATGCTGCCGCAGCAAATCGCTTTGCTGCAGCAGCGCCAAACTCGAGTAAGCCTAGTTGTCTTTATTGTTTTCTTTGTTCAAGCGCGCCACGGTCTCCTCGACGGTTTCCTGGCTGGCGTCCCGGTTTCCCAGTCCCCCGGTCAGGGAGGAGACGTCGTCGGGAATGGATTCCTCGGACAGGGCGGTGTCCTCGGGCTCGACAATCTTGGCGACAGTCTGGCTGTGCACTTCAACAATGACGCCGGGGCTGATTTCCAGCTTGATCTTGTTGTTCGCCTGGTCGACATCCTTCACGTGCCCGAAGAGGCCAAAGTTCGTCATGATGTCCACGCCGGGGGCCAGCTTGGACTGCTTTTCCTGCGCAGCAGCCTTGGTCTTGCGCGACTTGCGGATCATCATGAGGATGAGCACACCAAACAGGGCGAACAAGATGTAATTCATGAAGCCGCCACCTGGCGCGGCGGCGGCCTGGTCGGCGGCGAGAATGCTACTCACAGTCACAGCGAAGGTTCCATTTCAGATAAGTCAACAGTTGGTGCCGGGCCGTGAAGAACGTGCCGGGCGTCATACCAGTCTAGGGGGTAAAGCTGGGCGTGCGGTCAAAAATCCGCCCAAGGGGTCCGATCCGCGGCCCCGGAACGGTAAATCCCCGTCTGGGGGCGCCCGCGGACGTGGCTGATCGCCCACAGCTTAGTCGTCGATGTCATCCTCGTCGAAGGGCAGCATGGCCGCAGCCACGGCATTGCCCGGCATCCGCAGTCCCAGGTGGTCCCAGGCGGCCGGCATGGCGATCCGCCCGCGGGGGGTGCGCCCCAGGAGCCCTTCGCGGACCAGGAAAGGCTCGGCCACGGTTTCCACGGTTTCCGGTTCCTCGCCCACGGCGATGGCGAGGGTGGACAATCCCACCGGCCCGCCGTTGAACTTGTTGACCAGGGCCTCCAGCACGGAACGGTCAAGCCGGTCCAGCCCGCGCGCATCCACCTCGTACATGTCCAGTGCAGCCGAGGCCGTGCTGGTGTCGATGGTTTCAATCCCGTGCACCAGGGCCCAGTCGCGCACGCGCCGCAGCAGCCGGTTGGCGATGCGGGGCGTGCCGCGGGAGCGCCCGGCAATTTCGGCGAATCCGGCGCTGGTCAGCTTGAGGTCAAGCATGCCGGCCGACCGCCGGAGGACCAGTTCCAGCTCGGCCACAGAGTAGAACTCCAGGTGCCCGGTGAAGCCGAAGCGGTCCCGCAGCGGACCCGGAAGCAGGCCGGCGCGGGTGGTGGCGCCCACCAGGGTGAAGGGCGGCAGCTCCAGCGGAATGGCGGTGGCTCCGGCACCCTTGCCGACAATGATGTCCACACGGAAGTCCTCCATGGCCATGTACAGCATTTCCTCTGCCGGCCGTGACATGCGGTGGATTTCATCCAGGAACAACACTTCCCCCTCGGTCAGGGAGGAGAGGATGGCGGCAAGGTCGCCGGCATGCTGGATGGCAGGGCCTGAGCTGATGCGCAGGGGCGCATTCATCTCCGAGGCAATGATCATGGCGAGGGTGGTCTTGCCCAAGCCGGGGGGTCCGGACATGAGCACGTGGTCCGCGCTGCGGCCACGGATCCTGGAAGCGGCCAGGACCAGGGCCAACTGTTTGCGCACCCGTTCCTGGCCCACAAAATCGTCAAGGGTTTTGGGCCGCAGTGCCGCCTCGAGCTCCCGTTCCTCGGGTTCGGCCGTGGCCGCCAGCCCCGACGGGGGCGCGGGGGTGCGCGCGGCGGCCCCCAGGCTGATCTGGCCGGGCAGGCCGGCGCCGTGCGCTTGTTCCATGGCCTAACGCACCCGGCTTGCGGTGCGGGAATTGTCCTGGCCCAGCCAGCGGAGGGTGGCGCGGAGAATGGCCGGCACCTGCGGGCTTTCCGCCAGTTCCGGCTCTGCGGCCAAGGCCGCGTCAATGCTCTTGAGCGCCTCGCGTTCATTCCACCCCAGGCTTGTCATTGCGGCCACGACTTGGTCCTTCCATTCCATGGGCGCGTTCGACGCCGGTGCGGCGGCACCGGTGGAACCCGTCGGCTTGAGCTTGCCCTTGAGTTCCAAAACGATGCGCCCGGCCACCTTTGGCCCGACGCCCGGAACCTTCGTGAAGGCCTTGCCGTCGCCGCCGGAGACGCCCAGCCTGATGGCCTCCGGTTCCAACACGGCAAGGATGGCCAGGGCCAGGCGGGGACCGATGCCGCTGACGGTCAGCAGGGTGTCGAAGACTTCCCGCTCCCCCGCATCGGCAAAGCCGTAGAGCGTCATGGAGTCCTCACGCACGATCATGGCAGTGGTGAGCGTGGCCTCTTCCCCCACCGCGAGACTGCCGAGCGTCTTGGGCGTGGCATGCACCAGCATGCCCACGCCGTTGACGTCAATCACGGCCTGGGCCAGGGTGAGGTGGGCCACCGGACCGCGGACAAAACTAATCATGGGACTGCTCCTGGGGTGCGCCTGGCTGGTTACAGACAAAGCTACACCATATTTATCGAACATACTTCCGAACAATTACCGCCAGGTGTGGCCCGGCTTCTCCTTGTTCTTCTTCGTTTTCGCCCGGGTCTCGGCGTCGCGCCAGAGCTGTTGCGCCGCCGTCGTGCCTTCAGGGCCGGAGGCCAGGGAGTTGCCGCTGCGCCAGGCGTGGGCAATGGCCAGGGCCAGCGCGTCCGCGGCATCAGCCGGGCGCGGGGGCTCTGTGAGCCGGAGGATCCGCACCACCATGGCCGTCACCGATGCCTTGTCCGCGCGGCCGCTGCCGGTCACGGCGGCCTTGACTTCCGACGGGGTGTGCATGGCGACGGGAATGCGGCGCCGGGCCGCTGCCACCATGACCACACCGGACACCTGGGCCACGCCCATGACGGTGCTGAGGTTGGTCTGGGCAAAGACGCGTTCAATCGCTAGGACGTCGGGCTTAAACGCGTCCAGCCACTGGTCGATCGCTTCCGCGATGACCAGCAGCCGGCCGTCCAGGGATTGTTCGTGGGAGCTGCCCACCACGCCCACGGCCACCATGGTGGCCGTGCGGTTTGCGGCGACGTCCACCACGCCCAGCCCGCAGCGGGTCAGGCCGGGGTCGACACCAAGGACGCGCAGTTCCTAGTCCTCGTCAAGCTGGGCGAGGACCTCTGCGCTGATGTCTGCGTTGGAGTAGATGTTCTGGACGTCGTCCAGGTCCTCCAGCGCGTCATAGAGCCGCATGAACTTGCGGGCGTGCTCGACATCGAGTTCCACCTGCATGGAGGGGACAAAGCCGGCCTCGTCGGAGTCGTACTCGATGCCTGCTTCGGCCAACGCCGTGCGGATGGCGGGGAGGTCCGCGGGGTCGGAAATGATCTCGAACGTTTCGCCCTCGTCCTTGACCTCCTCGGCCCCGGCTTCCAGCACGGCCATGAGCAGGTCATCCTCGGTGAGGCCGTTCTTGGGGAGGTCCACGATGCCCTTGCGGGTGAACATGTAGGCCACCGACCCGGGATCGCCCATGTTGCCGCCGTTGCGGCCCACGGCAAGGCGGACCTCGGAGGCGGCACGGTTCTTGTTGTCCGTGAGGCACTCGATCAGGATGGCCGTGCCCTGGGGGCCGTAGCCTTCGTACATGATGGTCTGGTAGTCGACGGCGTCGCCCAGCAGGCCCGCGCCGCGCTTGATGGCCCGTTCGATGTTGTCCGCAGGCACCGAGGTCTTCTTGGCCTTCGTGACGGCAAGTTCAAGGGACGGGTTGCCGACAATGTCGGCACCGCCGATGCGGGCGGCAACTTCAATGTTCTTGATGAGTTTGGCGAACGACTTGGCACGGCGGCTGTCAATGATGGCTTTTTTGTGTTTCGTGGTCGCCCATTTGGAGTGGCCTGACATGGTTACGCTTCTCCTCTAATCATTCGAATAAAAAGTTCGTGGATGCGGCGCTCACCCGTCACTTCCGGATGGAAGGAGGTGGCCAGCAAGTGCTGCGAACGAACGGCTACCGCACGGACTTCTGGTTCAATCCTAGCGTTTTGTCCATCCGGGGGCAGTTCCACGCTGGCCAGCACTTCCACGGCGTCCCCCACCCGTTCCACCCAGGGTGCCCGTATGAAGACGGCGTGGACTGGTTCGTCCGGTTCGCCGGCGCGTGCCAGGGCGCTGAATTGCAGCTCCGTTTCAAAGGAGTCCACCTGCCGGCCAAAGGCGTTGCGCCGCACCGTGATGTCCAGGCCGCCCAGTGTCTGCTGCGGATTCCCGTCCATGTCGCGCGCCGGGTCTGCAATGTCGTTGGCCAGCAGGATCATGCCGGCGCAGCTGCCATACACCGGCAGCCCTCCGTGGATGCGCTCCACCAGCGGCTCGCGCAGGCCAAAAATCCGGGTGAGCTTGTCAATGGTGGTGGACTCACCTCCGGGAAGCACCAGCCCGTCCAGGCCCGCCAGCTCGCCGGGGCGCCGGACCCCCACCACCCTGGCCCCGCAGGCCTCAATGGCGCGGGCGTGCTCGCGCACATCGCCCTGGAGGGCCAAAATGCCGATCAGGGGCTGGGCGCGGGTGGTGGAAATTGCCTGGGTTAAGTCGGTGAGAGTCACTTTTCCATCATAGTTCGGCCCCAGGTCACCAACATCACATGCACTGCCGGCGGGGCCGCCTGGCCGGTTGGCAGGCCGTGAGCAAGTAGCATTGTGCGTGGACTGACGTACTAAAGATGAGGTAAACCAAGTATGTGCGGAATCGCCGGTTACTACGGTTATGGGGAAGACGAAACCCTCCTGCATGCCATGAATGCGTGCATTGAGCACCGCGGCCCCGATGGCGAGGGCATCTACGCCAACGGCAACGTGGGACTGGCCCACCGCCGGCTTTCCATCATTGACGTGGCCCACGGCCAGGAGCCCATGTTCAGCGCCGAGGGTGAAACCGTGCTGGTCTACAATGGTGAGGTGTACAACAACCTTGACCTGCGGGCCGGGCTCGAGGCCCTGGGACGTTCCTTCTCCACCAAGTCGG
>Ga0134128_10007320_pt1 | contig 13330 bp, 11 predicted proteins | sample KB31754_FD_96462 | JGI IMG/M metagenome (GOLD analysis project Ga0134128, IMG submission 96462) | Terrestrial soil microbial communities with excess Nitrogen fertilizer from Kellogg Biological Station, Michigan, USA - KB3-175-4 | ecosystem: Environmental > Terrestrial > Soil > Unclassified ... | reverse complement strand
GTCCGCTGAGCCAAAGAACGATGTGGCTAAGGGGAATCCCCTCCGAGTCCGTGTGAGGACGGGGCTCCGCCCCATACAGGGCGAACGCAGTTCGCAATAAAAAAGCGGGCCTCTGGGGGCCCGCTTGTAACGAAGTGGCCCGCAACTACGAGCCACTCTTGCTGTGATGCGCGGCCTGCCCAAACATCAGGGCTTCTCGCTGGTTATTCCACTCGATTTCGCTGATCGTCTTTTTGCCGTTGTTCTTTGTCTTCTCCACCACCGCATCATAGGGCGCCTTTGCCTGCAGTTGCGCCACTTTGGCCGGAGCGGTCAGCAAGGTTTTCCCATGTTGCAGGAATTTCACTCTCACTGCCGGACCGTTGCCCTGCCATTCCACGTTGTACTGCCCCGGAGGAAGTGTCTTGCCTGCCAGTTCCACCTGGTCAACCACTGCGACATTTTTCTTTTGGAGTTTGCTGCCATTCTCGCTGGCCAGCGACGCCAGCGGAAACACCATGCTAATCATTCCCGCGAATGCTAAGACTCTCAGTATCTTCATCCATGTTCCTCCCCTGAAACGGGCGGGTACGCAGGCGACGGCCTTCCCCGCTCGCCGGGATCCCTGTCCCGCTCAGCTCAATATGTATTTGTTCGACATTGGCAATGATGCGGAGCCCAGCTACGCAGGTTGCCCAGTTGTTTCAGCACAGGAACAAAACACATGGCAAGATTTCAAATGTCAAGAGTTTACACGTCTTAAAGGAGGGAGAGTTGGACGGTACGGCCAGGATTGCGCCGGCTGTGAAACTTTGAAAGCTGCGAAACCTTGAAACTTCCTCTTGCGCTATCCTGAGTTCGACATGGCTGCGCCCTCTCCCATCCGTCGTGGCTTTGAGGCTATTGCCCGCGAGCCCGCTCTTCTTATGGCGGAAATCACCTGGCGCTGGTGTTTCGCCGCCGCCGCCGGCTTTGTGGGCATAGTCGCCTTACTGGAGTATCTGAATTCCATTCCCGTTTCCTGGCGCGAGCGGTTGATGGTTGAAAGCAGTGATCCGCTGCTGGCCTTGGCGGCCGTGGCGCATGCCTTGCGCGGTAGCGCCCTTCGTTTCGATTTGGGTGTGATCCTGGCCGCGACCGCCATCGCCGTTCTATGGATGCTGGGCTCCGCTCTCGGCCGCCTTGTGACTCTCAAGGTTTTGCTGCCGGCGACGAACAGCGCAGCCTATGGCTCGCTTTTGGGCTTGAGCTTTCTCCGCGCCGCGCTGTTCTGGGCTGCGCTGCTGGCTGCCGCTGCCGCGCTCATCTTGGCCGGCTTCGCCAATCCTGGCGCTGCCAGCCTGGTTGTGGCCGCCGTCTTAACCGGCTGCGTGTGGCTGGTGTGGACCCTGCTGAATTGGCTGCTCTCACTGGCTGCCATTTTTGTTGTGCGCGATGGAGAAGATACGTTCGGGTCCATCACTGCAGCGGTGAATTTGGTCCGCAGCGCAGTCGGGGAAATGGTGCTCACCAGCCTGCCCTTTGTGCTGTTGCACTATGTCGCTATGGCGGCCGCTGTGGCTGCGGGGATCCTGATTGTGGATCTGATGGCGCGGGTCTCTCCCGAGGGCGCGTGGGCTCTCCTGGCCATCGCCGCGGGATACTTTGCCTACGCCGACCTGCTTTACATTACCCGGCTGGCGGCCTATGTCTCTCTGGCCGGTGGAGAGATGGCCGTGCCCGCAACAGAATCGCTTGCCTCTCCGGAACCCCCGAGCGGCGCCAACGTCCAGCTTCCAATTGCCAGCAGCCCATTACCGATTGCTGACTCGTGAACGCTGACGCCTCAGTTTTCCTTTACACTACTACCATCCCTCTGGCACATTAGACCGTGGAAGCCCAATCAATCGTCGTCCTCGACTTCGGCGCCCAGTACTCACAGCTGATCGCGCGCCGCATCCGCGAACAGAACGTCTTCTCCGTCGTCCCGCCCTGCACCGCGGCCCTGGATGAAATCAAAAGCTACGCTCCCGCGGGCATCATCCTTTCCGGCGGCCCCAGTTCGGTGTACGACCAGGACGCTCCCGCGGCTGACCCCCGGGTCTTCAGCCTGGGTCTGCCCGTGCTCGGCATCTGCTATGGGCTCCAGCTCATGACGCACGTTCTGGGCGGCAAAGTGCGTCCCGCCGATAAGCGCGAGTATGGACACGCCACAGTGGAGATTCTGGATGGCTCCCGCCTCTTCACGGGTTTGCCCAAGGTGCTTTCGGTCTGGATGTCGCATGGCGACACGGCCATGGAGCTGCCCCAGGGCTTCCGCCTGATCGGCAAAACCCCCAACGCGGTTGCCGCCATCGAGAACCCGGAAAGGAAGATGTTCGCGGTCCAGTTCCATCCTGAAGTTCATCACACCACGCTGGGCACGGAAATCCTGAAGAACTTCGCCCTCGAAATCTGCGGCGTTACTCCCAATTGGACCCCGCAGCACTTTGTGGACGCCACCGTGGCCCAGGTGCGAGAAACCGTCGGCACCGAAGGGCGCGCCATCTGTGGCCTCTCCGGCGGCGTGGACTCCTCGGTGGCCGCCGTGCTGGTGCATCGCGCCATTGGCGACCGCCTCACCTGCGTTTTCGTTAATAATGGCGTGCTGCGCAAAAACGAATTTGAGAAGGTTCAGCAGAACCTGCGCGACAAGCTCGGCCTCCACCTGGTGGCGGTGGACGCCTCCGAACGCTTCCTCTCGCGTCTGGCCGGCGTCACCGACCCTGAAAAGAAGCGCCACATCATCGGTAACGAATTCATCGCTATCTTTGAAGAAGAAGCGGAACGCATCAAGCGCGCCCAGAGCCACGTGGAGTTCCTGGTGCAGGGCACGCTTTACCCTGATGTCATTGAATCGCGCTCCGTGCGCGGCCCTTCCCAAACCATCAAGACCCACCACAACGTCGGCGGGCTGCCGGAAAAAATGAAGCTACGCCTGATCGAACCGTTGAAGGATTTGTTTAAGGATGAGGTGCGCAAGATCGGTCGGGACCTGGGCATGCCCGAGGACATTCTGCAGCGCCAGCCTTTTCCCGGGCCGGGCCTGGCAGTGCGTATTCTAGGGGAGGTAACGGCGGAGCGCCTGGCGCTGTTGCGCGAGGCTGATGACATCGTGGTCAGCGAAATCAAGCGTGCCGGACTCTACAACCGCATCTGGCAATCCTTCGCCGTGCTTCTGCCGGTAATGTCGGTGGGCGTCATGGGCGACCAGCGCACCTACGCGTACACGTGTGCCGTCCGTGCCGTCCACTCGGAGGATGGCATGACCGCAGACTGGGTGCCCCTGCCTACCGAAGTACTCAAAACGATTTCCAGCCGCATCGTGAACGAGATCAAGGGCATCAACCGCGTGGTTTACGACATCACCTCCAAGCCGCCCGGCACCATCGAATGGGAGTAACCGGGATTCGGCCCGAGCCGACAAAAGCTGTCAAGAGGAGAAAAGGCGAGAAGGCGGCGCAAGTTGTTCGCCCGGCAGGACAAACATGGTGGAGGCGGAAGTCACGGAATAGTTGGTGAATTTGCTATCCTAAAAACATAGAGCAGATACAAGGGGATGCGCTGAGAAGGCGTGTCCCTTTTGATTTTGGCCGGCAAGTCACAAGTGTCCGGCAGGCGCCAAGAGGTTGCACGCGCAGGAACTGCAGGAGTGAGAAGAGTATGGCGAAGATATGCCGCCGGACAGGGCGGCTTTTTTGTTGGCTGCTGGTGATAGCGGCCGCGGGCGCGCAGGGCAGCACGCCAACCATGATCACGATCAATGACGTGCTGTACCGGGCGGATGGCACGCGAGCACGAGGCACGCTGCTGATTTCGTGGCCGGCATTCACCACGGCGAACAGCGCGCCGGTGGCAGCGGGGACGATGGACGTGGCCCTGGGCCCGAACGGAGAAGTGCAGATCGAACTGGCGCCGAACGCGGGAGCAAATCCGGCGGGCACTTACTACAAAGTGGTGCTCAAGCTGGAGGATGGCACCACGAATACGGAGTACTGGGTGGTGCCGGCGACTTCTCCGGCGACGATTAAGGGGATTCGCAGCCGGATGGTGCCGAGTTCGATGGCGGTGCAGATGGTGACGCGCGAGTACGTGGACAGCGCAGTGGCGGGAAAGGCTAACGACGCGGCAGTGGTGCACCGGGAAGGGACGGAGGTGGTCAGCGGGAGCAAGCAATTCACCGCCGCACCGACGGTGCCCGCGCCAACGGGCGATACAGAGGCTGCGAACAAGGGCTACGTGGATGCGGCGCTAGCAGGGGTGGGCGCAGGCAACTACGTGAGCAAGGGCGGGGACACGATGACGGGGCCGCTGACCCTGGCCGGGGATCCGACGGGGAGCATGCAGGCAAGTACCCGGCATTACGTGGATGCAACCACGGCGAACCTGGTGGCGAGCACGGCCCTGAGCACATCGCCTTCGGCGGGCAAGACGCCGCAGGCCGGGAGCGGCAGCGCGGTGCTGGATCTGGGCTGGTTGGGCAGTTCGGCGGGAGGGGGCGATCAACTGCTCGGCAAGAGCGCGGGCACAAGCGGCGGCGCCTGGTGGTGGATGCTGCCCATCACAGGGACGAGTGGATGCTCGGGGAGCGGAGATAAACTTCTCTACAACGCGAGCACGCACACGCTGACCTGCGGCACGGACCAGACGGGAGGAGGGGGTATCAGCTGGCCGCTGCTGCCACCGAATGACAACCTTTCCGACGTTGGCGACGGCACGCACCGGTTGCGCACCGTGTATGCGGGAACCTCGATCAACACACCGAAGATCGCCGGCATCAGCGACAGCACGGTGGTAAGCAACCTGAATTCCGATCTGCTGGACGGGAAACACGGCAATGAGTTCCTGTTGGCGGTCCCGGCACTGAGCTCGAGCGTGCTGGGCGGGGTGAAAGGCACGGGGAGCTCCCTGCTGTGCAGCGGCAGCGAGAAGATGACGGGGTTCGCCTCCGATGGAACCATGCAATGCGCCATGGACCAGACCGGCGGAGGAGGCGTCAGCTGGCCGCTGCTGCCGCCGAATGACAACCTTTCAGACATTGGCGACGGCACGCACGAGCTCCGCAATGTATATGTGGGCACGTCGGTGGTGGTGGCCGGGGGCACGGCGGGCACGCTCACGATCAAGGGGAGCCCGAGCACGCTGGATATCGGAGTGCCGGGGAAGGCTTTGCGGCTGGGCACGTTTGCGGCGGGAACGAGCGGGGCGCCGGCGGATGCGAATTTCCAGATTTTCAGCAACTCGGCGTCGTCATTTAAAGGCAGCGTGTATTTCGACGCCGGGAACGATGGCACATCAGCGCTGAACTTCCGCATCGGCCAAGGCGGGACCGTGGTCAGCCGGCTGGCCATCGTGAATAACGGAGCAGCCACGTTCTCCAATGGCGATGTGACTATTTCCGGGGCATACAGACTAAACACGCCGAAGATAGCCGGCGTGACGGATACGGGAGTGGTAACAAACCTGAACAGCGACATGGTGGACGGGAAGCATGCCAGCGCGTTTGCGCAGGGCGGGTTCAGCAGCGTGGCGTATTCGGCGACGCCCAGCTTCGATGCGGGAGCGGTGAGCACGTTCAAGATGACGCTGACGGGGGATGTGAGCAGTTCGACGCTGGCGAACGCGGCAGCCGGGCAGATGCTGAGCTTTGTGGTGTGCCAGGATGCGACCGGGAATCATAATTTCGTATGGCCAAGCAATATTAAAGGCGGGATGACGGTGGGGCTGCAACCGAGCAAGTGCTCGGCGCAAGCATTTGTGTATGACGGGACGCAGGGGTGGGCGTTGGGGATGGTGAATCAGTAGGCGAGCTGCGCTCGCCGTGGACGGGGCGGAGCCCCGTCCCCACACGTTTCCCTGCACAGGCGCGGGCGCCTGTGGCCACGCAGGTATTTTCGGAGAGCTGTATCGAGGAGCTGAATCGGAGAGCTGGGAACGTTTTTGTTCTAAGCGGGCTGGGCACTTGGGTTGGCGCCGCCCTTTTCCGCTACGCCGGCATTCTCCTGGTTCAGTTCCCGCGCCGCCTTGCGTCCCAAAGCGGTGACGAAGGAGCGCGTGACCCGCGTCTCGCTTTCGCGTCCCAGGTGCCGGTCCCGGCCCTGCCCTTCCGCTTGCGGCAACAGCCGGTTCACCACTCCCAGCAGGTCAGCCGTCATGCCCGGCGCCACGCCATGCAGCAGGGCCAGGGCTTTGGCTTGGGGCGAAAGGATGATTTCCGCCTGCCCACGGCGAACTGCCGCCACAATCCTGCGGGCCGCGCGGCGCGCGCTCATAGCTGCTACCGGGAGGGTCGCGCCCAGGCTAAACCAGGTGAATTCATCTTCGTTCTTGCCCTTGAAGTACGCGTTCAAATGCGAGCCCGTGCGCATCAGGCCGGGCACTACCGTGGTTACCTTGATGCCTTCCCGCCCCAGCTCCGCCCGCAAGCCCTCGGAGAATCCCACCGCCGCGAATTTGGCGCAGCCGTAAGGCAGCAAATGAGGCACGCTGACCTTCCCGCCGATGGAGGTGATGTTGGCAATGTGCCCGCTGCCGCGCTGCCTCATCTGCGGCAGCACCGCCAGCGTGGGATAGACGGTGCCCCAGAACATCACGTCCATGGCTTCCTGAAAATCCACCAGCGTTTGCGATTCCAGCGGCCCCACCTGAATGACTCCGGCATTGTTCACCAGCACGTCAATGTGCCCGAAACGCGCCGTGGCCTGGTTGACCAGGGCCTGCACATCATCCTCGACGGCCATATCGCAGGTGACGGCCAGCACCTCCGCTCCCCGGGCGGCAAGGCGGGCGCGCGCCGTTTCCAGTTCGCGCTCATCGCGGGCGCAGATCACCAGCCGCGCTCCCTGGGCGGCAAACTCCTCGGCCAGGGCCAGCCCCAACCCGCGCGAGCTGCCCCTGATCAGCACTACCTTGCCGGCCACGCTTTCGCCGGAGCGCACCCGCTGATAGAGCTTCCATCCCGCTAGCCCCACCCCCACGCCCGCCAGCGTAGCCATGCCCGCCGTAACTCCCGCGCCGATGCCCACCGCCGTTTTTAAACGCATGGTTTGCCTCCGCAATTCTGAACTTTAAGATGCTTTGTCGTGCTGGCGTGAATCCAGGAAATTTGGAGAGCAGTGATGGTCAATTCCCACGCAAGCCAAAAGCGGGCCTGAATGGGCCACCCGACGTTGCTCCCACGCAAGCCAAAAGCCTCAGAATGACATTGAATTTTTCGGTGGTGCACGCGAGATGGTTCGGGGCTGAAGCCCCTCTGCATGACGCCTTGCGCTTGATCTGGTGCTCAGCAGTTTGAGATGCGCTTGCTGGCTGCCTCTCGCAAAACGAGGGCGGTTTTCAAGCTCTGTAAGGCAGCTGCGGGACGGGTGCCGTTCAGGGTCAGACCAATTCCCACGGCGGCGCCCGCGACTCCACTGGTGAGGCGAACAACTTTACCGTAATAGGCAACACAAGGGGACGCGGGTGCGGGAAGCGTCAGCTTGAGCTCAATTTCCTCGCCGATAGGCGGGGTGAAACTGGAAAACAGAAACAGGCCGCTGGCGCTGATGTCGCGGATGACCGCAGCATGTTCGGCGCAGCCAAAAGCGATGGAGACGGGAAGAATAAGGAGGGTACGGGCTTTGCCGCGGCGGTCTGAGCCGGGGTGCAGCATGACATCTTGGCCAGCCATTTTCGGATGTCCCATGCACCGCTAATAGGGCAAATGAAGGGCCAGAAGCTGCTGCTTGGGAATCAGTTCTTTAGCGGATGGACTCCTGAGTAAGTTTTACCAGCGCGGGTGCAGCTTACATGTCTCCGACGGGAAAGTACGCAAGTAACTCCCGGAGAACTGTTTCGTTAAGGGAACCATCAATTGATAGCACCTGCTAGCTGCGAAGAGTTTGGAAGTGTGTTGTTGAAATGGAATAAGAGCGGAAAAGAGATGCGGCGGCTTCAGTCCATGAGAGAGAAGGGCTGATCGCAGCGGAAGGCGATGGCGTAGCGGCCCCGGGGCTGGTCCTCTTCGACGCGCACCACCTGGCAGGTGCCGCTCAGGCGGATGCTGCGCTCCAGGCGGGACTCCAGCACCAGCACCAGTTCAGTGCGCATGCCCACGGGAAGCAATTTTTCGGCCAGCAACAGCACGCCATCCTTGCTCACATCCTGGGTTTCGGCGGAGAGGGTCTCTTCCCCTTCGAGCGGGCGAACGAAGGCGGGCTGCTTCAGAGGAAAACGGCGGCTTCTGCGGCGTTCCGACTCGTGCATGTTGAGGTGAGCTGCAAATGCGTTTGAACACCTGTCCTGTACATCATCTTCCGGCGCGGGGTGCGGAGTCCAGCATTAATTTGCCTGGGAGCTTGCCAATCGATGCCAGCGCGGGCACGGATAAAATAATAGATCGAAGGATGGCGGGCGGGATTGTCAGGAAAAGCCGGACAGGCACCGGCGCTCAGGGGCACGTTTAGTCCATGGCCAGCGTGTTGCGCGCACCCGCGGCGGGTTCGCGGGCCGGGTTCTTGCGCCCGCTGCGGGGCGGGTTGCCATTTTCGCTTTCCGGCGGCTCGCGATGGCTGAGGGCGTAGAGCACCAGCTCCACGCGGCCGGAAATGCCCAGCTTGTCGAAGATGCGGAACAGGTAATTCTTTACCGTGTGCTCGCTGAGGTTGAGCTGGCGGGCGATCTCGCGGTTGGTAAGGCCTTCAGCGACGCAGGCGACCACCTGCTCCTCGCGCTTGCTGAGCAGGCTTTTGCCCTGGGCATTTACGATGTGGAGCGGGGCGATCTGGCCGAGAGCCTCCAGCACGAACTGGAGCTCGTCATTGTTGGCCCAGATCTGTCCCTGGTTCACGCACACGATGCACTTGCACAGCATTTTGAAGGATTGCGAGCGGCTGAAAATTCCGCGCGCCCCGGCGCGGAAGGCGTCCACCACCAGGTCGCGCTCGGAGGAATCCAGCAGAAGGACGGCGCGAGTTTGGGGATGAGAACTGCGCAGCTCGCGCAGCAGCTGAAATCCGCTCAGCGGCCCATCCTGCAGGTTGACGCTGATCACAGCGACCTGCGCGGGTTCCTGCTTCAATGACTGCAGCACCTCGCTCATGCTGGTGGCGCAGCCGATTACACGAAAATTGCTGTTGCGTTGCAGGGAACTGGTGAGGAGCTGGCAAGCCATGCGGTTCTCGTCCGCCACGAGGACGCTGATGGTCTTCTCCGCTTCCGTGGCTGCCGGATGCCCAGGCAATAGACCGCTCCTGTTGGGATAAATGTAAAGGCGGTAACGGGGGGACGTATGCCTCCACCAAAATACCACGCCGGCACCGCCGTACGAAGCACTAAAATGTTCCTGAGCTGGTTTGGGTATTTCGGTGTATACCATTGTAAACACGGTGATTGCCGTCCAAAGCTTTGCCCGACCGGCCTAGGACTTTGTTTCCCTAAGGCCGGGTGGGACCGGGCCTTTCCTCTCTAACGCCAGGGGCCCCCAATTTGCCGGGCGGGCAGTCCGTTCCCGCGTGACTTCCGTTGGTAACCTGGGAACTAACCGAAGTACGTTGGGCTGCGCCGGCGGGGCTGGCGGCGCGTGGTACTATCGGTAAAACCTGAGCAGCGCGCCGCTGGCCACCCACACAGGCGCGCCCCAGGATGAGCCGCCCAAATTTTTCCCCAATAGCGTGCGGCGGGCTGTTCAAGAGCATGTATCTGAATCACTACGGCCTGCAGGAAGAACCGTTCGGAGTCACACCCGACCCGCGTTTTCTATATACGACGCACAGTTACCGCGTGGCCCAGTCGACGCTGGAGCACGGAATCGCTTGCGGACGCGGCTTTACCGCGCTGGTGGCGGCACCGGGCCTGGGCAAGACCACGCTGCTATTCCATCTGCTGGAGCGGTATTCCAGCACCGCCCGTACCGCTTTCCTCTTTTTGACGCAGTGCAATGCGCGCGATTTCCTGCGCAGCCTGATGTCGCAGCTGGGAGCGGGCACGCAAGAGACGGATGTGGCGGCCCTGCAGGAGCAGCTGGGCGAACTGCTGCGACGGGAAGCGGAGGCGGGCAGGAAAGTAATCGTCGTTGTGGATGAGGCCCATAATCTTGAGCCCAGCGTGCTGGAGACGGTGCGCCTGCTTTCCGATTTCGAAACGCCGCGCGCCAAGCTGCTGCACATTATCCTGAGCGGCCAGGCGGAGCTGGCGGACAAGCTGGCCGCGCCCGCCCTGCGGCAGCGCATTTCCCATGTGGCACGCCTGAAGCCGCTGAACGGAGCCGAGGTGCGGCACTATATTGAGCACCGCCTGCGGGTGGCGGGCTATTCCGGCGCGCCGCTGTTCACGCGCGAGGCCCGCACCGAGATTCTGCAACGCAGCCAGGGCGTTCCCCGGCTGGTAAATAATCTTTGTTTCCAGGCGCTCTCGCGGGCTTGCGAGCTCAATCGAAAAACTGTGGATGGCCGCATCCTGGCAGAAATTTCCGGCGAGGTGGATTTGGACGTCCGCGAGGAAGAGACCTCGAGCCAGGCGCCGGCGGTTTCAATCAGTGAGGAAGAACTCGCGGACGGGCAGCAAGCCACAGTGGCGGGAAACAGCGCGCGGCCGGTGAACGGCGATGCCTTGCCGCTGGTGGCGGCTGCTTCCACGGCGACGATGCATTGGCCGGGGGCGGACAGCCACGGGCAATCTCCGAAGAGACCGGAATCCTCGCCCACACTGCGCCCGGTGCTGGTGCCCATGCCCTCTGGCAGCAACGGAGCGGCCGCTGCAGGCCCGGTCAATGGAGCCGCGGGTTCAGTTTCATCGCCGGCGGCGGCAGGGCAGCAGGTTGAGGAACCGCCAAAGCCGGCCATTGATGTGGAGGCTCTGGCGTTCGATTGCGCCTTGTTTGAGATGGAAGCGCCCAAGCGCTGGAAGCGGCCGGAAGGGAAGGCGGCGGCCCCCAACTCTCCGGGCGCGCCGATGCCGGCGCGTGCGCGGGTGCGCCCGCCGAGCGCCACTACGAAGCGTTCCGCTCCACCCGCCGCGGGCAGGGCCAACCCGCGGCCTGCTCCGGAACCGGCCCAGCCGGTGCGAGTCATGGGCAAGGCTGCTGAGGGCGCGGTGCAGCCGGCGCGTTCGGGGGCGGCTATGGTGGCGCCGCACCGGGACCGCATTCTTTACGTGGCGGCGGGCGCGTCGCTGCTCTTACTGCTGCTGATGGCGTGGCTGCTGGGCACGAGCGGGTCTCCGGCTTCATCCCAGGAGCCAGATGCGGAAACGACACCGCGGGCGGCGATCACGGCCAACCAGCCCGTGGCGTCGTCCAGTGTGGCCCCGGAAAGCAGCCCATCGGACCGCGCGGCGCCTGACAGCGCCACGCCTGACAGCACCACGCTCGACGTGACGCAAGAGCTGGCGGCGGGTGCAGGACGGACTTCCCATCCGGCAGTGGTGATGCGGCGCATGCGGGCGGGGGAGGAGTTGCTGCACCGGCTGGACCCGGTTTATCCGGCAGCGGCCCTGGAGAACCACATTGAAGGGCCAGTAGTGCTGGAGGCGACGATCAGCAGCCATGGTTTCCTGCGGCACATTCGCGTGCTCAGCGGGAATCCCTTGCTGGCCAACGCGGTGCTAGATGCGGTGCAAGGCTGGAGTTACCAACCGCGGAGGGTGCGGGGGCGCGCGGTGGAGACGGAGACGCGCATTGTAGTCAACTTCCGGCTGTCTGGTTCGGCGCAGAAACCCTAGCGGGTAGCGTCAGCTGCCGGCGCGGGCTGACGAAGTACGGACCTTTTCCCCGGAAACGATGGCCCGCGGATTATCTTCCACCAAGATGCGCGCCAACTCCTCGCCATGCCACTGGGTGACCAGGTCGCGGGCTCCGGAGAGCATGGGCACACGGCGGCGGCTGTCGTGGGCGTCGCTGGCGAGCACATGCACCATCCCTTGTTCCAGCAGAGAACGCGCGCTGCGCCGCGCCTGCTCGCCCCAGTAGCCGGTGAGTGAATTGGCCGTAATCTGCACCAGGCATCCGTCATCAATCCATTGCCGCAGCCGCCGCAGATCATTGTGCAGCAGGGGATTGCGTTCGGGATGCGTGATGACGGGGGTGAGCCCCTTCTCGATGAGTTGCAGCAGAGCCCCGGTCATTTGCTGGGGGATGAAGTCATGGCTGAACTCAACCAGCAGGTAGGCGGTGTTGCCGATGGTGTAGCGGTGCGGGTGCGCGAAGGCGTCTTCCAGGTTTTCGTGGGAAAGGTGGAAATCGCAGCCCAGGCTGAAACGGGGAGTGCCGCCGGCCATCTGCTGCAGCCGTTCCAGGCGGTCCGCGAAGGCTTCGCGATTATAGGTGTAGTGAGAATCGGCATGGGGAGTGGCCACGATGTGCTGAATGCCGTCCTGCACGGCAATTTCGCACATCTCTGCCGCCATCTCCCAGGAGCGGGCTCCGTCGTCCACTTCCGGGATGATGTGGCAATGGATATCTACCATGACGGTTTCAGGGCGGCGGGGGAGAAGCGCGGGCAGCCGCACATGACCATCTATCGTAACCGCCAAAAGCGCGGTCCCACAAGCAGGTGAGGCAGGGGGGCGCGGCAGGCAATGTTGTAGTACTGGAAAAGCGGGGGGTGAACCTTATGGCTAAAGCATTTTCTACATCTAGCACGTTGAGTGAGGGCGCACGCTCGGTAAATCGCTGAGGAAGATATTCGAAAAAGGGCGTACCTCAGAGGCTGCGGTGGAGGGCGTCGTCGAGGGCATTGCCTACAGCGGCGAGTTTTTCCGGAGAGAATAATTTCTGGCAGGCTTCGAAGAGCTGGCGTTCTTCTTTGCGGATGTGAGCGGAAAGGAACTGGGCGAACTCGCGCAGACTGTCGGAGTTCAGCTCGCGGTGTTCGGCGCGGGCGAAGTATTCGCGCAGGGTCGCGTGCTGGCTCAGCAACTCTTTCACCAGCGGCTGGAGTTCAGGGAAGGCGGCGGCTTCGGGGAAGAGCACCTCCTCTTCGGCGGCGAAGTGCCAGCGAATTTCCAGGTTGAACATGGTGCGGGCTTGCGCCTGCAGTGCGTCCAGATCGGAAGCGCCTGCCTGCACGGCGCGGTCAATCTGCACGCAAAGCGCCAGAGCATGCTGGTGCTGATGGGAGAGCGGGATGAGGTTGCGGTCGCGCAGCATGAGATATTCTCCCTGAAACCCAAAATCGACCACAGAAACGCAGAGGCACAGAGAACAGCAACTCAGGGATCAGGAAAACTCTGTCGCGGGCGAGGGCGCCTGCGCCACAAGACTCGCAGCAGGGCGGCAGACGGTTCAGATCCTTCGCTGGGCTCAGGATTTCGGCTGCGGGCTCCCGCTTCGCTCACGCCCGCAAAGCGCCTCAACTTT
>Ga0134128_10007318_pt1 | contig 13335 bp, 14 predicted proteins | sample KB31754_FD_96462 | JGI IMG/M metagenome (GOLD analysis project Ga0134128, IMG submission 96462) | Terrestrial soil microbial communities with excess Nitrogen fertilizer from Kellogg Biological Station, Michigan, USA - KB3-175-4 | ecosystem: Environmental > Terrestrial > Soil > Unclassified ... | reverse complement strand
GCCGTGCTGCCCATCAAGATTACCGGAACGAAATCCGACCCACACTTCGGGTTGAACTTGTAGATCCTGCAAACTGGTGGGCCCTGTAGGATTTGAACCTACGACCAAGGGATTATGAGTCCCCTGCTCTGACCGCTGAGCTAAGGGCCCAACTGCTTTTGTTGCAACAACTTAGGCGGATTTGGCAAAGTTCCCGCTTTCCCGCTGTGGGGACTCTTTACCACTTCGGCTTCATCCATCGCATCTCTGTCTACGCTATCATGCCCGTCCGAAATGTGACCGTATTCCGTCATCATGCGCTCGATCGCGCGCTCTTTCGACTCCGAGGGCGGATGAACGCTGATTTCTACCAAGATCTGCTCATGGGGCGGTACTCGATGCTTCTGGCCGCAGTCGAGGCCGCGTGCGGTATTCTACCGGCGCCGCTAGCCCCCGGCGTCAACACGTCGCCACCTCGTGTTCGTCATTACTTGATCCGTTACGACGCGCGGCGCATCTCTTCGCGGATGATGCGCCGGGTCATTCGCGGGGCCGCGAAATCAACTGGCCGATAGCGGAGACGAGAGCGGCAATGCGGGAGTCGACATCTTTGCCATGCGCGCGCAATTCGGCCATTTCGCGGTCATGTTGCCCGATCCGGCGTGCGTTCTCTTCGACCGTCTTCCGCAATTCGCTCAACTGATCACCCTGAATGACCTGGGCGGTAAGCAATTGCTTCAGATCGCGCTGAAATTCTTCCTGGTTTTGCTCGAGCTTGACCTGGTGCTCCGCGAGCATTTCGAGCGTGCGCTCTATGCGGTCCATTCGCCCGGTTCCGTTTCCCTCGGCCATCCTGTTTTCAGTATCGCTGATGTCAGGTTGAGCCTGTCATAGTCAACGTCAAAGCGGCTGTGACAATTTCGTTGTGGTGGAAACGGTCACAGCCCCTCCCGCGGCTGCCGGTCGATCCATCGATCCAGATCCCTTCTGTCGAACCTCAGCCTTCGTTTTGCCCGCTCGCCCGCGAGGCAGGGGTGCTTCATGGGTTCAAAGGGGCTATTTCCGTCATCGCGGATAAAATTTAGCCGCTTCTGGAGTCAGGAAATCGACGATTTGGAATTCCTGGCACCGTCCGCTATCGGGATGGAGAAACGTCCCCTGCGTCCCGCCCGTGTAGGCTTCCAGAATCCATGGACTCAGCTTTTTAATTGTTACGCCGTTGTACTCGTACTGCTTCTTGCTGAATACCGTTTTTCCCACATGCGCTTCTGCCTCTTCGGTTGTCATAATCGGCCTTGAATTTATCAGGACACTACCTTTCGATTTTTCCACAGGCACCAGGGCCGTCGCGCTGCGCGGGCCGCTATCGCGCGCGATATGGGCACTGGACCTTCAGCAGATTTGAACGCCCTCTACGTTCCCGCGCTCGTGATTCCACGTCTCCTTCCCGGATTCGATTGTTGCCCCCTGGCGAATCCGTTCTTTGATCTCCAGTCGGTATTCCGTGATTGTTTCGAACTCTCTAAACCAGCGGTTCAACTCTTGGCGCAAGTCCTCTAACTCAAGTTGTGAAACCACATTCTTTGGAAGGCCCTTCTGAATGCACACCACTTTCGATTTGCTTGGCTTCTCAAGGGCGATCGAGTTCGCCTTTTCTCTCGTCTCCGGCCGCCTATAGGAGCTTCGCCGCGCCGGTTGAATTTCTCTTCCCCGGGTTTCAATTAGACACAAAGAGACCAATTTGGAGTAATTGTCCGGAACGGATTATGAGTCCCCGGCTCTGACCGCTGAGCTAAGGGCCCGTGATGAAGTGGGACTGCTTCTCATCAGTTTACATGGTGAATGTCGCGAGCCGGGTTTTCCGCCAGAGGTTCAGAACCTCCAGAATGGTCCGATCCCGACGAAGATCATGACGGTCCGATGAGTGCCGGCCGAGACGCCGACCTGTTCGAGAAGTCCCATTTTATTTCCGCGGTCTTGCGAGCCGCCCACGGTTGTATCGGAATCCAGGAATTCGTAGTGATTTAGCGAAACCCTTACTAAATGCGATGAATAATTGAGATGCACGTCGTAAGCGCCAGGCGCGCCGGTCACCGGGTTTGCTACAAACGAGCCCTTATATTCACCACGTTGGGTCCAATAGGCGTAGCCGAGGCGCAGCTTTCTACCTAAGAGAGCCGCCACATCATGCTCGATGTATGGCGAAAAGGCGGGGGCCCAACCGGCTCGATAGCCGTACTTTCGTTCTATCTGAAAAATCAGATCCTCCTGCGAAAAGGGAGTCGCGATGCCGCTGGGGACGACTGGACGCGCCCAGGACTCCAATCCGCCTAGGTTTAAGTTCAGTCCAAGAGTCCATCGCCGCAATGCTCCGGGCGGGGTAATTGCCGCACCGATAATCAGCGTGCCGCCAGGCGAAACTTGCGTGCCGGAGTATTGTAATAGTTCGCCGGAGGCCGTTGTCACGCTAGTGGAGTAACTGTAACTGGCCCAACTCATCGAGTTGAGTCCCAAAACCAGCATGAGCCGGAGTCTGTCTTCCACCGGTTTGTGGGGCGGGCTCACCGGCCGGGGATGGTCCCGGTCTGTGTCTTCCGCCAATGCTGTAATTGGGAACTCGGGCGCAAGACACAGGCTGGCGCAGAGAACCCACAGTATTGGACCGATTCGTTTGTTGCGTGAGCCACTTACCGGTATTTTTCCCGGGAACTTCCGCTTACGCACGGCCGATGTCCGTCCCGCGCCGCTCCGGCTGGCTGAAAATCACAAACATACCAGCGGCCAGACCTCTAAACGACTTACCTGCGATAGCGATTATAGTGCCGTCTGGCGATAGGAACAATCGGGTGAAGCATTGACTTCGTACAGGGTCGGATCTATAACTTCTGTGTGCCGGGGATTATCACGCCGCGACCGGCAACGGTGCTCCACCGCTATTTGGTTTGCGCCGGTGTTCTTACACTGACGTTGCTGAGTGGAGACTTCGCTCTCGCGGGCTTCCGCGAACACAACAGATCAGACCGAAATCCAGCCAGGCCATTGCATGCCTGCACATGTGTGGACGGCAGGCAGTTTGTTCTGGGCGCTTCCGTTTTTGGAAAGAATAGCTCTCGCGTTGTGATCACCGGGTTCAGTCCGGATTTGCCCGCTACGCCAGTAGCCGGCATTCCGTCACGGTGTACGGATCTCGTCGTTGTGGGGCAGGTGGTCCGGCGGGCGGCCGCCGAGGATGCACGGCCATTCTTGCGGCGAGAGACACGGAAGCAGGGTACGCTTGTCAACGTTTGTGAGACGAAGATCCGTTTTGTTGAACCAAAGAAATCGTACGACTTCTTTGCAAACGACGGAAGCGCGCTCACTCTGAGTGACGAAGATAAGGTCGCGCCGCACACGTCCGGGGATACCGGTGATGAGACCGGATCTAGTGACGAAACCGCCTCGGACACAGTGTTGAATGAAGACCTTACCGGAAGGGATCTATTGCGGTTGATACCCGCTGTCGAGGCCACAGGCGATCCGTCGTCGTCACCGTTCAACGAAGACGATCTGAAAGAGGGCGCGTATTTTATCGTGCGAAAGCGCGTGAAAGCTCAGACCGCGAGCGATGACGAGCAGAATGTTGCCATAGCGCACGTACAAAGCGGCGATCAAGTTGAAGTGAACGTGCCTGCCGGAACCCTGGGTCAAATCGAGAAGGCGAGCGGGTTCAGGTCCGAACCTATTTGGATTGCTGAAATCTATCCGGATTCCGTACCCATGCCGTTCTGGCGATCTCTGCTATCGGGTCCTAAAGGATTTGAACGGCGCGCCGTTCCGCCGCAGAAAGTCGTTCTGCGATCGAGCGAGATTGTTGAGATCAACCATTTCTTAGACCAATACGGGATCGAATGGACGCACTTCGGAGAGGACGGAGACGCGGAGCGTGAACACCGGGACAACGGTACGACCCAGCTACCCGAAATCTACTCGCCGCCCGAGCTTCCGCTCGACGAGAATATCTCTATTGCGAAACAGGCACGCATGCTCGATGCAATCCGCGCCGCGGCCATACGGCTTGTTTTCGATTGGAAGCCGCAACAACAGCCGGAACCGTCGGGCGTGCTCGTGATCGAGGAACAAAACGTGCGTTCAACGGGAGAGGCGATTCCGGATCTGTTGCACCGGCAGTGCTTTATCGATCCAGGCATGTTTGCGTTCGCCGGCTCCGGCGCACACGGCGAGTCGCGCGGGGCGCTCGTTGTTAACGACGTCGACGTGAGAATCTTCCGGCCGCAGGACTCGGCGCAAGAATCTCCAGATTATTATGCCATCGACCTTGACTTGAATTTGACACGGGAATCCGGCGGCAGCGGAGGCACGATCGTTTGCCGATTTCCTTCGGCGCCGATCGATCTTGGTCTGCTGGGCATGGCGGAACAAATCCTGTCGTCGCGATTCGACATTGCAACTCGGAACTAGCTTATGAAGCATCACGTGCGGTGTAAGCGTTTTTTGCTTCGATCTTTGCTAAGGGCGACAGCCCCGTTGTTCCTTCTCAACCTCTCGCACACCGAGGCGCAACAAAAGCAGCATTGTAGTTGCAACGATGGGCGTGTGTTTGAACCTGGCGTCGTGAGCTACACGGGGAATAGCGACCGTGAGATGGTGACCCGGATTGAAGTGAATGGCGAAAATTCCGGGAATACGTGCGCCGCCATTTGGATCGCGATGACGGAAGTTCAGCCGAAAGGGACGCCGTACCGATTCTATCTGAAGCGGAGATCGCTTCGACAGCGGAGGCTTGCTGGATGCGACGACGCGCCGGATCAGTTCGTAAAGCGGTCGAAAGTCTATCAATTCGCGTATCACCGCGATTCCATCTCAATTCGCGAAATGCCGGGACCTGGCCCCGCGGAGACAAAAGATGAACCCGTGGATCCACATGCGAGCTCAAATGCAAATTTGTGGGATTCGATTTCGGTCGAGGATCCGGAGGAGAAAAGTGAAAGAAAAGAACACGCGAGGCCGGCACCTCCACACAACGAGTTCTGCCGAACCGCTTGGGTCGTCGCGCGCAAAGATTTTACCGGACATTACGTCGGCATCGAGAAGGAAATTGGCGGGACGGAGCGTCTTGTCCGCTTGAAGGGGACACAGAAAGTAAGAGAAGGGCAGTTAGGCCAGATAGAAGCATCCACTTTCGGGGCCGCCGTCGTGCGGTTCTACCGAGGCAGCCGCACGGAGCCGTTTGCGACTGCCGGCAACAGATTTCTGCGCTGGTACGACGATATCGGCGGTCCTTACAAGGAGGCCAAGGACGATCTCTACACATCTCTGCGCGCGTACATCGTCGAGGTCTCGCTTACAGACATTATCGAAGTGAACGACTACATGGACCAGAAAAAAACGGATCGCACATGAGCGCCGCGCATTCATCGGATTCTTCGCCGCAACTATTTGGAATTTTCGGAGGGCGCTCGAAGCCTCTCGTTGCCGCCATGGCTGTCGTGAGTCTCGTGAGTCTCGTTGCGGGATATGCTTCGGCCCAGGAGAAGGAACAAGATACAAGAGCAAGCGTTCATGGGCCGGTTTTTGAATCGAATGTTCGAGAGGTCTCGGTTGTTTTTCGGGTCGTCGACAAAAAAGGACAGACCGTGCCGGACATCACGGCGAAAGATATAAAGATTGAGGATGAAGGAGCCGTCAGAAACATAACCAGCTTCAGCGCGGATGTGGCGCATGCACAGGTGGTGGTGCTTGCGGATGTAAGCGGCAGCATGAGCACGGTTCTGGAACCGCTCGCGGGCGCGCTCTTTACCTTCGCGGACCTTGTGTCCAAGGACGTAGACCGCCAACCCGGCGATGTGCAGTTGAGCCTTCTTCCGTTCAGCGATACAGCGACTCTGCTGGTCGACAGGACATCCGATCCGGAGGAGTTTAAGGAGGCGGTGACTCGTTTGCGGCCCGGAGGAGCGACCGCTTTGGTGGATACAATACTGGCGGCCTTGCGAGTCGCTTTTGCACAGAAAGAGACGCCGCTGCCGCGAAGGATCGCCGGTGGGGGCGGTGGAGGGGGCGCCTTGTCGCCGATTCCCAGCGAGTTCCGGCCGAGGCGAGCGGCGAATTTGGCATTCTCCGGCGCGAAAAGATCGAAATTTCTTGTGATCTTCACTGATGCCGGTGAAAACGCATCGAGTCACCGCTGGGCCGACATCGCTTCGCAGATGCTGGGGCGTGGGGTTGTAATGTACTCCGTAGCCTTCGACTCCGGCACGCCCGACAGTAATTTGCCTATGCTCTCCAATGTGACGCACGAATCCGGCGGGAAGGTATATCGCGCGAGAGCCGGCGATTTGCAACGGGTTTATTCCCAGATTGCCCGGGAGATCCGAAGCTACTACGCTCTAACATTTGCCGCGAGCGATGTCGAAAACCCTCGCCGCTGGAGACAGATCCGTGTGACCACCAGCCGCCCGGGGGCGACTATTTTCGCGCGAAATGGCTATTGTCCCGAGGCTCCATGCCAGAAGCCCGACGGCGCCTTCGTGGGAGGAGCACCGAAGAATTGGAATCAAGTGGTGGCCATCAGCCGCGACCCAGTGCTGATCTTCTCTCTCAAACAACATTTGTCGGACCTGCGATTCGACTACTCTGCGGAAACGGAGCAAATCGTCAGGCAACTTGCCGGAGGCCCGCTTTTGATCGAGAAGACGTGGACGACTGACCGGCATCATTCAGTATTGGCGAATAAACCGCTATTCCTAGTTCACCAAGCCGGTGGCGGTAACCAGTCCGTGAATATTGACGCCGAGGTGTGTGGCGTCAGTTTGGAGCGCGAGCCCGGTTCAGCACCCGATGCGAACGTCTCGACTGAGTCGTTTCGCAAATCCGGCGTCGAACCCACGCTTCGAGTTCTAGATCCGGAAATCCGTCTTTCACGACGCCCCGGTTCAACCAAGACCGACGGTTCCGAACAAGACTCCTATTTTCAATCGCAAGCTGTCTTCATTTTGCAGGATCAATCTGGGCGGATTCCATCGCGTCTCCGGGTCCAGTGCAACCGGCCGAATTTCCTGGTCAGTCAGGATCTTGTGCGATTTGCGGTGCAAGCGCTGGAGCAGGGGCTGAAGGTCCGAGTGCAAAACCCCGTAAAAGAACCGTAGCGTAGTGCGCGTCTGAATGCTGTCGGTTACGATCCCGCACTGTTGAAGACACGGTATAAGGAGACAGCCACTCTGTTGAATGCGGCTGCAAGAAAACCCGCTCCGTTGAAGACGTCCGCTCCCCTGACGATCGCGGTTCGGTGCAGGCAACCGGAAGCGCGTTACTCGGCCTCCGGAAAACCCTCTTGCTGACGCAAGGCGGCTCCGTGTCGAGGCAACCGGAAACAGAGCCGCCGTACGTGAGTGCCCGGGTCGAATGGCGTCTTCGTCACCTTTGGTGGCTCGCAGGGCCATGGACACTCCGTTGAAGACGCCAGTAAAAAACGCCAGCTCCCTCACGGTCGCGGTTCGGTGCAGGCAACCGGGCGTCTCGTTGACTTTCGATCACCTGGTGCGCCACCGACACTCATGCGCTACTTTATAATGTCGTTCGAGCAAGCCGCACGGCCTCACCGTCAATGTCAAACACAATCGATCAATACCGGGAAGCGAAGAACAGCTATCTGAAACTAAGAAACCAGGCAAAACGAGAATTGATCTTGCGATTTAATGAAGTGGCAAACGAACTGTTGCAGCTTCAGCGCGAGCTTCTCGAAGATTTTGGCGAAAAAGTCGCGCTTCCGACCAAGGGCAAAAAGCCGAGGCATCCAAGAGCGTCTAAGACCGGCGCCAAAGCGGCGCCTGCGCCCGCGGCGGCTCCCGAGTCGCCCAAGGCAGTGGAGCTTCGTAAACAACTGGAACGCCAGAAGAAGAAGCTAGCCGATACGCAGGCGGCCGGAAAACCAACGAAGGCGATTGAAGATCGGATGTACGAGATCGAAGACGAACTTCGCCTTTTGGCCAATCAAAAAGGCTGAAGACGGCGCGTGTAACAATCGAACAATGCCGTTTTCGGAATCCGAAACGGTGCGACGATTCAGCGTACTGGCAGGAGTGGAGAGAAAAGGGGCACAATGCCGAAACTTTTAGGGAAGAATGCTTTGATTACCGGCGCTTCGTCGGGAATCGGTGAGGCAATCGCGATACGCTTCGCGCAAGAAGGCGCAAATGTCGCCATCAATTACAACAGCGGGGCGGAACGCGCCGAGCGCGTGAAAGCAAAAGTGCAGGAAGCGGCTGCAACGGTTCAGCAATCGGGGCGCAAAGCAATTACCGTCCAAGGCGATATTTCCAACGAAGGGCATGTGAAGAGCATGTTTGCGAAAGTTCTGGAAGCTTTCGGATCGCTCGACATTCTCATCAATAATTCCGGGATTCAAGCTCCCGTTCCCAGTGAGAATTTGGAGACGGCCGAGTTCGATCGTATTCTTGGCGTGAATCTCCGGGGCACGTTCATGTGCTCTCGTGAAGCTATCCGTCAGTTCCTGGCGCAAGGCAAAGGCGGCGTGATCGTGAACGATTCGAGTGTTCACGAGATCATCCCTAAGCCGAAGTACCTTCCCTATTCCATCAGCAAGGGTGGAATTGAGAATATGACAAAGACTCTAGCTCTGGAATACGCGGACAGAGGCATCCGCGTCAATGCCGTTGGCCCCGGAGCCGTTGTGACACCCATCAACAATGCGTGGATTCACAATCCGAAAGCGCGGGCGGAAGTAGAAAGTCATATCCCTATGGGCCGGGCCGCGGAGGCTGAGGAAATTGCCGCTGTGTTCGCATTTCTCGCGTCGGACGAAGCATCGTATATCACCGGACAGACGCTTTTTGCCTGCGGTGGGCTGACGCTCTATCCGGAATTCCGTATCGCGTGGTCTTCCGGCGAATAGGCCGGTCCGGAACGCGGGCCGATTCTCCGGTTTCGCCTTGCTCTGTTCGGCGTCAGATTGAGAATTGTCACGATCCGGTGTACTCATGCGTCTCCAGGTAGAAAGCTGGCAGGTGATTTCCAGCTTCTACTTGCATGAAGCTAGTCATCTTTGGCCTATCGGTTAGTTCTGCATGGGGTAACGGCCATGCCACCCTTTGGCGCGGTTTGTTCCGGTCGCTCGCGCGATTCGGTTATTGCGTCCATTTTTTTGAGAAAGACACGCCCTATTACAGCGCCCATCGCGACGCGTGTTCAGTTGCGGGCGCGCGGATTCACTACTATTCCGACTGGCAGCAGGTGCGCGCGGAGGCTCGCAGGGAGCTTGACGATGCCGATATCGGGATGACCACGTCGTATTGCCCCGATGGCGCGGTCGCCGCCGAGTTAGTGTGGGAATCTAATGCTCGCCGGTCTGCTTATTACGATCTGGATACCCCGGTTACTCTAAGCAAACTATCGCAGGGAGAGGCCATTAGATATCTGCCTCATTACGGATTAGGCAATTTCGACCTTGTCTTAAGTTATACCGGCGGCCAAGCCCTCGTAGAATTACGAGATCGGCTAGGCGCGAAGAGAGTGGCGCCGCTGTACGGGTGTGTCGATCCGGACGTACACTGTCCCCGGTCCTCGTGCGAGGCATTTGCATCGGACCTGTCTTATCTGGGCACCTATGCTCCCGACCGTCAGGCCAAGTTAGAGGAACTGTTGCTGCGTCCGGCGGAGCTACTTCCTAATGCACGTTTCGTGCTTGCAGGCGCCATGTATCCGCCCTCCCTTGCTGTTACCCCAAACGTCCAGCGTTTCGAGCATATTGTTCCCGGGCGACACGCCGATTTCTATTCTTCATCCAGAATCACCTTGAACCTGACTCGGGGATCCATGGCGGAAAAAGGCTACTGCCCGTCGGGACGCCTGTTCGAAGCGGCAGCATGCGGTTCGGCCATTCTGAGCGATTGGTGGCCGGGCCTTGACCAATTCTTCGCGCCCGGAGAGGAAATTCTGATTGCCGATTCACGGGAAGACTCCTGCCGAGCGGTGCTGACGGACGAAGCGGATCTCGCACGAATCGCAAGCCGAGCGCGGGAACGAACCCTTGCGTGCCATACCGCGGCGGTACGCGCGGCTGAATTGAACGACCTGCTCGAATCGTGCCTCAATGTGGACACGAACGAATCGGTCTGTGAATTAGCGGGAGGCGCTTAAGTATGTGGGGCATTATTCCGGCCGCCGGTATTGGAAGCCGTATCCAGCCACTGGCATTTTCAAAAGAGTTGCTTCCTCTTAGTGGACATTCCGACTGCTATGAGCGGCCGCGAGCAGTAAGTGAGTATCTGCTTGAACGCATGGTTGCAGGGGGAATCGAAAAAGTCTGCTTTATCATTGCGCCTGGTAAAGCCGACATCGTGAACTATTTCGGCGGCTCGGCGCTCGGCGCGCAGATATTCTATTGTGTCCAAGAGAAAGCGCTGGGACTATGCGACGCCATATTCAGAGCGCTGCCGCTTATCCCCGCAAACGAGCATGTCTGCATTGGACTGCCCGATACAGTCTGGTTCCCGGAGAACGGCCTAAAGCAGTTGCCCGATGGGATATTGTCGCTGTTGCTCTTTCCCGTTTCGCAACCGCAACACTTCGACGCGGTTGTCACCGATTCGCGCGGAGATGTGATCGAGGTACAGGTAAAGCAATCAAATCCCGACACAACGTGGATTTGGGGAGCGATGAAGATGACGGGAGGCATCCTCAACGATCTGCATCGTCTTTGGTTAGAGTCACGGGACGAATATCTCGGGACAGTGATCAATGAATATCTCTCACAAGGAGGGCGCGTTTCCGGAATCAAAGCGGGTGCCTCCTACGTAGATGTAGGGACATTGCGCGGGTACCACGAAGCTCTGCGCATGTTGGCGGCGCGCCGTGATGCCGAACGCTTGCTCTGCGAAGCCTCATGAAAACGATAAATACGAGAACCCAAACGGACCGGCAATTGTCTATCCGGACCAGAATTCAGGACCTTGGACCCTGGTTTCATAACTTGAATTTGAACGGAGTTCAAACGGCGCCGGATCATTTCCTCGGGGACTATCCGAATATAAAATGGCGGCATCTTCGGAAGGTAATTCCCGAAGACCTGAGTGGGAAAAGCGTTCTCGACATTGGCTGCAACGCCGGTTTTTATTCAATTGAACTGAAGAAGCGAGGCGCCCGGCGGGTGCTTGGCATTGACTTCGATCCAGCGTATCTGGCGCAAGCCAGATTTGCGGCCGAGGTCAGCCAGGTCGATGTCGAGTTTGACGAAATGTCGGTATACGACGTGGCAAAACTCGGCGAGAAATTCGACATTGTCCTGTTTATGGGCGTGATGTATCATTTGCGTTACCCGTTGCTGGCTCTGGATACTCTGGCCGAGCATGTTGTCAAAGGATCGTTTATCTTCCAATCGCTGACGAGGGGAAGCCAGGAAGTAAACGGTTTCGACGAAGATTATCCGTTCAGCGAGGAGGGCATTTTTACAGAGCCAAGCTATCCGGCAATGTATTTTGTTGAGAAGAGCTACGCTCACGATCCAACAAACTGGTGGATTCCAAATCGCGCCTGTGCACAGGCCATGTTGCGCAGCGCGGGATTTTCCATTATCTGCTCGCCGGATCTGGATGTATTTGTGTGCAAGTTGGCTACAGACAAGGATGCCCGCTCCGGGCTCAAAGGATGTAACTAGGCCAATGATCGAAGCTGTGATGCTCTGGAACGAGCCGAACAATCTTTCACATTGGGATTTTGAACTCGATCAAGATTGGACTCTATTTGCAGAAATGGTGCGGCGGGCGGCGGTGGCGGTCGGATCGGAAAGCCCGAAACTGACAAGAGTTCTGGGCGGAATCTCGCCTATCGATCCGATCTTCATGGAGCGCATGAAGAAGCTTGAAGTCATCGACGAGGTGGATGCTGTCGCGGTACACGGGTTTCCTCTGGATTGGAATCACTGGAGTATTGATGAGTGGCCAAATAAACTGGCAGAAATTCGTGCCGTTACCGAAAAACCTGTCTGGGTATCGGAAGTCGGAGTCTCATCGTTTGGCGCCGAGGAAGTCCAGGAGTTCGGCCTAAAAAGAACGGCGGATCTGCTGATGCCGTTGGCCGATCACATTCACTGGTATAGCCTTCTGGATCTTCCGAAGGAGTGGCCGGCGACAACCCGGCATCGTGAAGCGGAAGGATCGTCATATTACCGGCACTTCTACATGGGCTTGATCCGGCAAGATGCGGTGCCGAAGAGAGCATTTCATGCTTTCCATGAATTCACTCCGGCAGTTGGAATTTGCCAGTGGTTCCATTTCGAAGATCCGCGTTTGGATGAAGCCGTCCGCATCATGCGAGATCTGGGGGTACGCCGGCTGCGAACGGGACTCAGTTGGGCAGACAGCGAGCGGCCGGATGCACAGCGTTGGTTCGATCATCAGATGCGTACGCTCGAACCGTTCGACGTCACCTTGACTTTTTGTTTTACTCCTGAACATAAGGGGCTGCGGCCTCATCACACGAGCCCGCCCCAAGCACCGGATGAGTTCGCGGATTTCTGCGCGCGAATGACTCGCCGATACGCGAATTGATTCAATTTTCTCCACCCACAACGAACCTGACACAACTGGCATGTTCGCTCTTTTGGTTTGCAAGCGAAGGACGCAAAATCCACGTGTTTGTCCCAGGATGAGCTCAAATGTGACCGTCGAGCGCGCAAATTGCGTGCCGTATAGCCTGTTGTAGAACACCGTAGGTTTACCGGGTTTGTAGCTTGGCGTGTAACGGGGTACAAACAGTCTCGGTCTATTTGTCGTGAATTCAACTACATCAGAGAAGTACATTGATCGCCGCGAACAAACGCTCGCGGAACGTCGGTTCAAGTAACGGTTAGCAGCCGCTCGGAGCTGTGGTTAACATTTCTTGCCTTATTTCGCGAAATGAGAAATCTATGAGCCAAACAGTGCTGATTACCGGGGGAGCCGGGTTTATCGGTTCCCATGTAGCTAATGAATTGCTTGCACATGGCTATCGTGTCCGTGTGCTGGATGCCTTGGCGTCGCAGGTTCACGGAGCCGATCGAAAGCGGCCATGCTACCTGCACGAGGATGTTGAACTGATTCGTGGAGATATCCGCGATGCCGATGTTCTCGATCGCGCATTAAACGGGGTTGTGGCGGTCTATCACTTCGTTGCTTTGGTTGGTGTCGGTCAGAGCATGTATCAGATTGAACAGTACACGAGCGTCAACAATCTTGGCACGGCCATGCTGCTTGAAAGAGTCGCAAAGAAGCGAATAAGAAAGCTCATCGTGGCGTCAAGCATGAGCGTCTACGGTGAGGGTCTCTACGAGTTGCCCAGCGGCGAGATCTGCACAACCGCGGGGCG